>Ga0255100_1000659_pt1 | contig 13602 bp, 10 predicted proteins | sample Colum_Colum_RepB_2_FD_188449 | JGI IMG/M metagenome (GOLD analysis project Ga0255100, IMG submission 188449) | Freshwater microbial communities from Columbia River, Oregon, United States - Colum_Colum_RepB_8d | ecosystem: Environmental > Aquatic > Freshwater > River | place: USA: Oregon...
AAGCCCAAGCATGCGCACCTGCCACTGATGCTGCGCCCGCAGGAGTATGGCGCGGTACTCAAGCGGAGGAACGGCACTCGCTGGATAGCTAGGGCGATCCAGCAACTCATAGCGCTGCGGATGCGTGTCGTAGTCCTGCACACGATCGGCCTCCGTGTACGGCAGCGCAAGTGCGCGCACCTCGTCTAAGCGACGGCGTACATCGTCCAGTCCAGGCGACCATCCTCCTGCACCATCGTCTGCTCGACCTAGCACCAAGAGTTGCGCTTCCTTGACCCACCACTCTTGCGCAGGTTGACCCAACGCGCGTGCAGCATCTACATCCCGAGTTGCCGCGCGCAAGCGCGCCACATCCTGCAGCAGTCCACGCAGCTTGAGGTCGCGGCTCTGTGCGACAAGCTCCTTGTTCAATAGAGCCGTGCGTTGGGCTTGCTCAGAAGCCTCGGCTGCAAAGCGCGACGCCACCACGATGCCGGTGATCAGCGCCAACATAGTTCCCGCCAACGATGCGGCTAACGCGCGGTTGCGCTGCACCCACTTGCGAGTTTCGGCCCAAGTGCCCGTTTGGTGGGCTTTGACCACACGCCCTTCGAGGTAAGCGCGCAAGTCAGCAGCCAACTCCGTCATGTCGGCATAGCGTTGCGCGGGATCTCGATGCATGGCCCGATCCACGATCGCCAACAGCTCGGGACTGACATCCGCGCTGTGGTGCTGTACAGGCGCTGGTGGGCCTTGGCGCAACAGCTCTAACAACTCGTGATCCGGTCGAGTGGTGTGGCCCACTTGGTAAGGCGCACGACCAGCCAACAGGTGGTAGAGCATTGCGCCCAGTGCGTACACATCAGCGCGACGGTCCGTGGCCGCTTTGTCGCCGCGTGCTTGTTCGGGAGCCATGTAGGCTGGCGTGCCCAACACTTGGCCGTCGCGTGTCAACAGCGTGGCATGCGGGGCTTGCTGGCGTAGATCCGCGCGACCACTGGCCACAGGTGCCGTGGCCGGCGCTGGTACCTCCAGCAAGGCAAGGTCATGCAAGTCCGGCCGGCCCTCGACACGCGCGAGGCCCCAGTCCATCACATACACCTCGCCGTAGTTACCCACCATGATGTTGGCGGGTTTCAGGTCGCGGTGCAGCACGCCTCGATCATGGGCGTAGCTCATCGCCTCGCAGACTTTGAGCAGAACACCCAATGCACGCGTGCGTGTCCAGCCATTTTGACCATCGGCCACACGCTGGTAGATGACGCGCAAGTCGTCACCGTGCACCAGACGCATGGTGAACCACACCCCACCGCGTTGATCGACGCCGGCTTCGTGCACAGGCACGATCCCGGGGTGATCCAACTGGGCCGTGATCTGGGCTTCTTCGACGAAACGCCCCAGCGTGCGCATATCACGCTCGCCGGACAGCGCCACCTTCATGGCCAGCGGCCGGCGTAGATCCTCATCCCACACGCGCAGCACGGAGCCCATGCCGCCGCGCCCGACCTCGCCTTCCACGCGAAACCGATCGGCGGACACGGTATGGCGACGCAGACGATCCAGCAGTGAACCGATGGCTTCCGGCGGAGCATCCAAACCCGACATACGCTCCACCACGGACAGCCAGTTGGTCCAGTCCGCATGACAACGCCGCAGGTCTTGCGCGTGTTCAGGATGCGCTTGGCAGTACGCTTCGAAGTCGACTTGCTCTCCGCGCTCCAGTCGCGCCACATGCTCGGCAAACAAGCGCTCGGCGGTCGTCGAGGGTAAGCCAGCGGACTGCGTACTTGCACTCATGCGGGGGAGCGAGGTCTCACCATGGTACCGCGCGCATGTGAGCCCTGTGACGACCTACATCAACTGCTTGGGATCCAAGCGTGCGCCCTTGGCCAGCACTGCCGAGACTGTGGCGTACACACGTGCATCGGCACTGCGTTTAGCTGGATCGCGCTTGGCTAGGGAACGCAACGGCATCAGGAGACGAGGATTGCCGGCTAAAGCCTGAGCGTGACGGTCCAAGTAGGCCCAGTACAACGAGGTCAAGGGACAGTCTTTGCCCGGTGTGAACGCACACCCTGCACAGTCGTCGCTCATCTTGTCGATGTACGCCGAGCCGGCGATGTACGGCTTGGTCGTCATGACATCCCCAGTGGCGAAGGTCCCCATGCTCAGCACATTCGGTTCCACCACCCAGTCATAGGCATCGACAAAGGCACACCAAAACCAGTCCGTCAGCTCGCGTGCATCCACATCCAAGAGAGCTGCAATGTTGGCCAGCACCATCAGGCGTTCGATGTGGTGACACCAAGCATCCTCCATCACCGTGCGCACGACGCGATCCAGGCAAGCCAGACCCGACACGCGCCCCCACCATGCAGGCGGCAACGGATTGTGAGCGGCAAGAGCTGCTGGTGCGGCCTCAGCATGGTGCGGCCTGTCAACCAAACCAGACAGGGTCCACCAGCCCGCATCGGTGGCGCGTGCCTGCTGGGCTCTTGGCACCCCGGGCAAGTCGCGGAAGCCGTCTGTCGCACGATGCACATGGCGCACGAACTCACGCCAACCCAGCACCTGCCGCACAAAGCCCTCGACACTCCCAAGAGGTGCGCCGCTGTGCAGCACCGTCTTCAGCACCGCCACGGGCAGCAAGCGCGACACATTCAGCAGGTGTGCAATGCGCGTATGAAACAAGGTGCGCGAAGAGCGCGACATGGCGTCCTCATACGGACCAAAGTGCTCGAGACATTCGCGCAGAGCAAAGTCCCAACACTCGTGAGCGTGGGCTTTCGTTGTCGGGAGCGCGCCCAAATCCACTCGGCCTGGATGTGTGCCAAACTGCGTGCGCACCAACGCCTCTACTTCGGCTTCCAAGGCCCCGTGCTCGAAGCGCGGCACCGCGGGAGCTGGCGGTGAGCCCGACCATGGCTCGCGGTTCTCGCCATCAAAGCTGAAACGCCCGCCTAAGGGCTTGCCGCGCTCCATCAAGATGCCGGTTGCACGACGGGCCTCGCGGTAGAAGGCGTCCATGCGCCAAGGACTCTGGACACCACAGGCTTGCTCAAAGAGCGCGGTGCTGGTCAACCAACCCTCGTGGGCTACCACGCTGAGCAGGCCTTGTCTGACTAGGTCAGCTAGCTCCACGCGCAGCTCGCGTTCGGCGGCTTCCATCATCACGAGCGGTTGATGCTGGGTGACCCAAGCCGCGAGCACGGTCGCATAGGACTCGCGACTGATGAGGTACTCCACCGCCACGCCACGCGCCGCTTGCTCAAGCGCAAAACGACGCTGATTCGCCAAGAGGAAGGCGAGCTTCTGCTGGTGGTAAGGACGCCGCCGCGCCTTCGCGGCCGTCTCCACGAGCACGATGCCGACTTGCTGCGGCGCTAGACGCGACCACGGGCCCAACTCATCGGTGAGTTGGTCGTAAGGCAGGTAGAACCATGTACGCGGAGTCGGCGCGCACGCGGCTTGCAGACGATGCAACTCGCTTGCCAGTACAGACGCATGTAGCGACCGCACTGTGTCCGAGGATGCATCCAAGGCAGAGAGTGCGGCGTACAGCATGAGTTGAATGTACGCACTCACACCCCTATCGGATGCGGTTCTGGACCGTCCTTTGACGGGCTACCGCGTGGACGGAACGCTGCGCAATCGCAGCGCGGAAGGTGCCTTGCTGCTGGTGTTCTTGCGTCACTTTGGTTGAACCTTCTGCCGCGAAGTGATTCGCGACCTGCGCCGTGCGCGCAGTTCTGATCCAAGCCACGATTGGTGTGACGTGCTGTATGTAGGCAGCGCGGATGTGGAGGCCACGCAACGCTTCTTTACGGACTTCGCGCCCGAGTCCCACTGCATCGCCGACCCTAGCGGCGAGCTCTATGAGTCCTTTGGCTTAGGCAAGGGCAACGCGTGGCAGCTGTTCGGACCAGCAGTGTTCGCACACGCTCTGGGTGCGATGTGGAAGGGCAATGGCATCGGCGTACCTAGTGGAGATGTGCTGCGTATGAGTGGCTTCTTTCGCCTGGAACATGGCAGCATGACGTGGGCGTGGCGAGGCAAGCATGTCGGCGATCATCCGTCGCTCGACACCGTGCGTGCCCACGCGTGCCGCACGCCCAACGCCAAGACCAACTCCACGTCCTGAGCAGCCCATGATGACCATCTGGAAGACCATCGTTCCGCTTGCACTTGTCCCCTTCTTTGCCGGTTGCAGCTCCGCCATCAAGAATGTCAACCCAATTGGACAAGCCTTCCCAAGTGTCGCGGGCCAGTCTCTGAACAAAGAAGCGGTCGCCATCCCCGGCGCGTACGCGGGCAAACCGACCGTCTTGCTTGTGGGTTATGTGCAAGAGACGCAGTTCGACTTGGATCGTTGGGCTGTGGGCTTGACGATGGCCAAGCCGCCCGCACATGTCGTGGAAGTGCCGACCATCCCCGGCCTGGTGCCTAGCATGATCTCCGGATGGATCGACTCCGGCATGCGCAGCGGTATCCCCAAAGAGGATTGGGCCTCGGTGGTGTGCGTCTACGGTGGGGATGCCAAGAAGATCGTGGCGATCACAGGCAACGAACAGCCGCGCAATGGCCGCATCTTCTTGTTGGATGCGGAAGGCAAGGTGGTGTGGTTCCACGACCGCGGCTTCTCGGCCGGCAAGTTGACCGAGTTGGATGCCAAGGCGCGCGAACTCAGCGCCCCCAAGCAACCGAGCGGCGGTTAGTTCGGCACCAACGCCAACACAGAGGCCACCGGACGCTCACCCGTCTTGTCGCTGGGGCGATTGATGACGGAACCTCCGACCCACAAGGTCGTCGAGCCGCCGCCGTCAAAGTTGAGGCCTTCGTGCGCACCAAACTCGACCAGCAATTGCGCTGTCTCTTCGAGCGTGGCGCCTCGGCTTTCCGCACTGCGACCATCGACTACCAACAGCAATAGTCGACCGTCCTTGGTGTAGCCAGCCGCTGTGCGTGGATGTCGTGAACCGGCACCGACACCTTGGAAGCACTCTTCCGCTTCCGTGTTCCGCACCTTGCCGGCAACCACGAGCATGGGACCTGCGCCCAGAACTTCTTCAGCTTGCCACACGCGGTCTGCGTTGGGCTTGGGCGCCACAGCGGGCTTGTTAGGAGCGTTCACCACAGGTTCGTCCAGTGCATACAACGCATCAGCCACGCACCAAGTCCATGCACAGTCGGCGCGGCCCCGGGCATCAAAGCCCAACGCAGCACGCGTCACCGGATGCTGCGTGTCGCCGCGCGTGACCACTTGGGCCCCTTGTGCGACAAGTTGCCCCTCATCCACCACCGTGCTGACCGAACCCTTCAACGAGAAGTAGCCCGCGTTCACAGCAACCAGCGCCTTCAAGTCCGTTGCTTGTTTGGACGTCGTGCGCAGGCCGGCCTTGGGTTGCGTCGCTTCCGGACGCCACGCTGCATCCGGCCGCGCTTCGACCATCCACGCGCGCAGCGGTGGATCGTTGCTGACGCGCTCGTACACCACGATGCTCTTGGGGAGCTTGGCTTGCAGATCCGCACGCACAGTCCAACCCTTGGGCTGTTCCGGAGCGACGGCCGAACAGGCTACACAGGCCAGAGCAACGAGCCAGATGCTGCGAGCTTCCATGCCACTCATGGTGCAAGATGAGGCGCACCAACGCCATGACTAACGCACACCTTGAACGCTTGGTGCCTCACTTGGTGGTTGCACACGCACGCGCCGCCATCGCTTGGTACCAGCAAGCTCTAGAACTGGAGCTCGTTGCACTGGTCGAGCATCCTGAGGATGGGCGCGTGCTGCATGCGGAACTGCGTGGGCGCGGCTGGAGCTTCTACCTCGCTGACGACTTCCCGCAGTATGGCTCGCGCTTGCCCGACCCTACTCGCAGCGGACCCTTGATGCTCTTCGTCGAAGGTCCGCGCGCCAAGGAACTGTACGAGCGCGCGTTGCGCATGGGCTCGCGTGACCTGAATCCTTGGCAACGCACACTGCACGGCGCAGAGCTGGGCCAGCTGCGTGATCCACACGGCTATGAGTGGACCTTCCGGCACTCAACGACCGTGGTCTGACTCAGAGATCAGCCAAGACACGACCCAGATGCGGGGCCAAGTTGCGCGCGATGCGCTCGTGACCCGCGACCGTCGGGTGCAAGCCGTCCTCCAAGTTCATCTCGGGCACGCCGCCGACACCTTCCATGAAGTAGGGAGCCAAGACGAGACCCTCTTCGCTAGCCAGCGTGCTGTAGAGCTGTTCAAACGCTGAGGTGTACTCAGGGCCATAGCTCGTGGGCAGGCGCACGCCACACAGCACCACGCGTGCCTGCGCTGCTTTGGCTTTGCGCACAATGCCGCGCAGATTGTCAAGAATTTCGGACAGCGGCTGGCCACGCAAGCCGTCATTGCCGCCCAACTCGACAATCAAGACCTGTGGCTTCTGTGCGAGCACCCAATCCACACGCCGCAACCCGCCCGCGGTGGTGTCACCCGAAACACCAGCATTCACCAGTCGAAACGGCTGTCCTGCCAAGGCTAGTTGACGCTGCAACACGGCAGGAAACGCGGCCGAAGCGTCCAGATGCAAGCCGGCGGCAATGCTGTCCCCCAAGACCGCCACCAAGGGCGCATCCACCGGGATATCCGGAGTGGACGCGCGCTCCAGAGCTCCATCCAAACGCGCGGCGCGAGCAGCTCCATCACCCGGCATGGAGGTGCGCGCGGCGCCGGAGTCCGTGGGCTCCTTGGAGCATGACCACAGCATGCTTGCGAGTGCCACCGCTGCAAGAACCCAAGCCAAGCGCGTCATGTGCAGGACTCTAACGCACGGCGCGACTCGGAACACGCCGCACCTGCGTACAATCCTGCGCCCATGCAGCCAAACGCTCCGCGCATTGCCGCACACGACCTCGTGAAGCGCCTCACTTCGGGTGGCGAGCCACTGACCGTGCTCGATGGAGTGTCGCTCGAGATCGCGGCGGGTGACTCGGTGGCCATCGTCGGGCCCTCGGGCAGCGGCAAGTCCACGCTGCTGGCCTTATTGGCGGGCTTGGACCGGCCAACCTCGGGAAGCGTGGAGATCGATGGGCAGCGCATCGACACACTCAGCGAAGATGCCTTGGCCTTGCTGCGTCGCGCGAAGATCGGCTTTGTGTTCCAGTCGTTCCAACTGCTGGCGAACTTGACGGCCTTGGAGAATGTGCTGCTGCCGCTGGAGCTCGCCCGACGCCCCAACGCGCTGCAACGCGCCCAAGACTTGTTGACAGCTGTGGGCTTGCGCGAGCGCATGAGCCACTACCCTTCGCAGTTGTCGGGAGGAGAGCAGCAACGCGTGGCACTCGCACGCGCGTTCGGGCCTTCACCTGCCATCCTGTACGCCGACGAGCCTACAGGCAACTTGGATGCAGCTACGGGCGCGAGTGTGTTGCATTTGCTTGACGAGCTGCGCGCACGCGAAGGCACGACCTTGGTGCTCGTGACGCATGACAAGGATGTGGCCGCGCGCGCGCGGGTGCGCATGTACCTGCGCGCTGGCCGCATGGAACGCGTGGAAATCAACGGCGCAAACATCCATTCTCTGACAACCTGAGATGGCCGGCACACTTGTCAAGGCCGCTTGGCGCGAGTCACGCGGAAGCAGCGCGCGCCTGATCTTCTTAGTGCTGTGCTTGGCCCTCGGCACAGCTGCTGTGTCCGGTGTGCGCGCACTTTCAGCCGCCATCGAGAATGGCTTGCGCGAACAGTCGCGCGAGTTGCTGGGCGCAGACTTGGCGATCGAGTCCCGGCGTGGTGTGCCTGGTGAGGCAGAACTCTTGGTCGCCGCGACAGCCTCGGCGCGCACGACGAGCACCAAGAGCTTGGCCACCATGGCCTCCGCTGGTGGGCGCTCACGCTTGGTGGACCTCAAGGCTGTAGGCCCGGGCTTCCCCTTCCACGGTCGCGTCGTGCTGGATCCACCGCGCGATGTGAGCACACTCACTCCGCGGGAGTGCGCCGTTGCCCCCGAGGTGCTGGAAGGACTGCACGCTCGACTGGGCGACGAGCTGAGCATCGGTGCCGCACGCTACACCATTGCTGCCGTCGTAGTGGAAGAGCCCGGACGACTCGACTTCTCGTTCACCATCGGTCCGCGTGTGATGCTGAGCCTCGCGGGTCTGGACGCCGCGCAACTCGAGGGCTTTGGCCGACGCGTCGTTGAACGTCGCTTGTGGGCCTTCGAGGGCAATCCTGCGTCTGCAACCATCGAAGCACTGGCTCGGCGCTTGCGTGCCGAGCTACCCGACGCGGCCTATCTGCGCGTAGAGACGGCGCGCGATGCACAGCCCGCGTTACGACGCTCCATCGAGCGCGTAGAGAACTGGCTGGCGCTCGTGGCGCTCTTGGCTCTGTGCTTGGGTGGTGCCGGTGTGGCCCAACTCGTGCATGCGCATCTCGATGCGCGTGCAGGAGCCATCGCGGTCCAACGCGTCATTGGTCTGCGCCCGCGCGAAGTCATGTGGGTGCAGTTGGTGCATGTAGCCGGACTGGCACTCTTTGCCAGTTTGCTGGGCGCATTCGCGGGCTCCCTGCTGCCGTTCGCCTTGCCATCGTTGCTGCCTGGAGTGTTGCCCGAGGCCTTCACCTTACGCTTCGATTGGCTCGCGCCGCTGTACGGAGCCTGCGTAGGTGTAGCCGTCGCGTTGTTGTTTGCCTTGCCTCCGCTCGTGGCCGTGTGGCAAGTACCGCCGGTACGCGCCTTGCGCCATGAAGCCGAGCCATTGCAAGCACCGCGCTTGTTGCAGTGGTGCGCGTGGGGTGTATTGCTCGTAGGTCTGCTGCTGGTAGCTCGCGTAGAAGGCGGTGAATGGCGCAACGCCCTGGCCTTCGCCGGGGCATTGGCTGGCCTGGCAATGGTGCTGTGGGTGGGCGCGCGGTTGCTGATCACGATCGCGGCGCGCATCCCTCGCACCAACTTGCCGCCGTTGTTGCTGCATGGTGTGGCCGCTCTTGCGCGCCCTGGACGAGGCACCGCAGGAGCAGTAGTAGCGCTCGGCATCGGAGTCTTGGTCGTTGCTGGCACATGGCTGATCGAAGGCCGCATGTCCAGCTATCTGGTCAACGCACTACCGCCCGAAGCACCAAGTGCGTTCCTAGTCGATGTGCAACCTGATCAACGCGCGGACTTGGTGGCCACCTTGCAGGAGTTGGGTGCCGAGCATGTGCGCGCGGCTCCCATTGTCACGGCACGCTTGACCAAGATCGATGGACGCGCCGTGGCCGACATTGCAGCGGAACGCAAAGGTGACGCAGGTGTGGATCGTGAGTTGTGGGTGCTGACACGTGAGCAGCGCCTGACCTTTGGCCCCGATTTGCCTGCAGATAACGAAGTGATTGCAGGCAGTCTTTGGAACGATCCGCAACGCGCCGAGGTCTCCATCGAAGAGCGCTTCGCCAAGGACCTCGACGTGCAGGTCGGCAGTACGCTGCAGATGGATGTACAGGGTCTCAGCGTGGAGCTGCTGGTGTCCTCCATCCGCACGGTGCGTTGGGAGAGCTTCGGCATCAACTTCTTCCTGCAGGTGGAGCCGGGGGTGCTCGAACAAGCCCCGCACCAGGTCTTGATCGCCGCACGCTTGCCCGCCGAACGCGAGGAAGCTGTAGAAGCCGCCATTGCTGACGACTACGCCAATGTGACCGTCATCCGCGTGCGTCCGCTGTTGGAGAAGGCGCTCGCGTTGCTGGGACGCTTGGCCATCGGTGTGCGCGTCTTGGGTCTGTTTGTCGTGCTGGTAGGTATCGCCATTCTTGCGGGTGTGGTGGGCACCCAAGCATCCAAACGCGCACGCGAGATTGGTGTGCTCAAGGCACTAGGGTCCACTCGCCGCGAAGTCATGCTGCTTGTGGCGGTCGAACACGCACTACAGGGGCTGGTAGCAGGTGCGCTCGGCGGTACCGCAGCGTTCTTGGTGGCGCATTTCACCTTGTCCAATACACTAGACATTCCACCGCAGTTGCCTTGGTTGGCGCTGCCGTTGATGGCCGTGGGCGCCGCCGTGCTGGCTGCCGGCGCAGGCCTTCTGGGCTCGTGGCGCGCACTGCATGTGGCACCGATCGAAGCCTTGCGCTCGTAGGGCCTCTACGCGCGCAAAAAGCCCGTTGAATCGCCAAAGGCCGCCATGGGCACTCCATAGGCCTCTGCTAAGCCCAAGTGCAAGTTGGCGAGCGGCGTATCAGACGCAACGACACGCCCGCGCGGATACGGATGCGCACCACCAATCAGCAGCAAGGGCACACGATCATGATCGTGACGATTGCCATCGCGAATGCCGGAGCCATACACGATGGTCGTGCGATCCAAGAGTGACGCGCCATCCTCACGCACGGCGAGCAGGCTTTGCGCCAAGCGCGCCACGATCTCACTGTAGTGGCGATCAATGCGCGTGATCTTCTCCATCTTGGAGGCATCGCCACCATGATGCGACAACTCGTGGTGACCCTCGGGCACGCCTAGCTCGGGGAATGTACGGTTCGAGCCTTCGTTGGCCAGAGCAAAGGTCGCGACGCGCGTAACATCCGCGCGCAGGGCCAGCACCAGCACATCCGACAGCAACTGCAACTGCTCGGTGCGATTGGCCCATGCACCAGGTGCGTGCGCCCCGTCCGGCAACACAGCCGCACCTGTGCGCGCAGCTTCCAAGCGCCGCTCGACTTCGCGCACAGCCACAAAGTACTGATCGAGCTTGTCGCGGTCGTCACGCGACACGCGTGCTTCCAAACTTCTGGCATCGGCCAACACGCTGTCCAACACACTGCGGCGGCGCGCCAAGCGCTCGGCACGCTGCGCAGCACTCTCTTCAGGATCCCCATCGACAAACAAGCGCTCAAACAAGCGGCGCGGATCCGTCTCTTTGGGTAGCGGTGTCGACTCGCCGGCCCACGACAAGTGATTCGAGTAGGCGCAGGAATAGCCGGAATCGCACTGACCCGAAGCGGAACCTCCCTCGGCGCCCACAACGAGGGAAGACAAGCGTGTTTGACGACCCACGCGGGCAGCCACCGCTTGGTCGATCGAGATGCCGGCACGAATGCGTGCGCCATCACTCTTCAGCGGTTGCCGCGCCGTCAAGAAGGCTGCATTGGCACGCGCATGATCACCTGGTCCGTCACCATTGGCGCGCGCCTTGTCGAGCACTAGCCCCTCCACACACGTCAGCCACGGCAGCACGGGGGCGAACGGCGCTGTGGCTACGGGAAGCTGCAAGCCTCCTTGCTCGTCTGTCGGCATCCACTGCCCAGGATTGACACCATTCGGTGCATACACCCACACGATGCGTCGGCGGTGAGTCGTTTGCGCCGCTTCAGCCGCGGACACCTTGGGCATGATTGACTCAAGCCATGGCAACGACAACGCCAAGCCCGCCGCGCGCAGCACCGTGCGTCGGTCAGATCCCGTGCTGCGAGGAAGATGGTTCATGGCTGACTTGAGTGTGTCCACTTTACTTGACAGGCACCGGAGGCGCGCCCCGCTCCACTCGCCGCGTGAAGCCGGGAAGCTGCGTGATTCCCAGCATAAGCGCACGCAAGCTCGGCCGGGGTCCTAAGGCCGCCAAATACGCGCCCATCTCGCTCTGATCCTCGCTTTCAGGCAAGCGACCTAAGGCGTACACAAAGAGCTTCTCGAATAGGGCGCGCTCCAGCCGGTCGTCCGACAGCAACACAGCCCGCAGCTCGGCAGCACCTCGAAAGCTGCGACCATCGGGCAACAGACCCGAATCATCGACAGGAAAACCCTCATCGGTGGCGCGCATGCGCCCTACGGCATCATAGCGCTCGAGACCGAACCCCAAGGGGTCGAGTGCTTCGTGACACGCACTGCAGGCTGCATCGGCACGATGTTGCTCCAATTGGGCCCGCAATGTGGTCGCACTCGCAGTGGCCGACTCTTCCAAGGCCCCCACACCAGGCGGAGGAGGAGGTGGTGGTGTACCGAGCAAGGTCTCGAGTACCCACTTGCCGCGCAGCACCGGCGATGTGCGACCAGGGCGGCTGGTGAGCGTCAACACGGCTGCGTGTCCTAACAAGCCATAGCGCGCGGAATCGCTCCACTCATGCAACCACGCGCCCTCTGTCCCGGCAGGCACAGCCACACCGTAGTGCGCGGCCAGACGGGCAGTCAGGTATGTGCGTGGCGACTCCAATAAGGAGCGAGCGGAGGCACCGCTCTCATAGACTTGACGCACCAAGGCCAGCGTTTCGGCGCGCAAGTCCGACGCAAGTGCTTCATCGTAGTCGGGGTACTTGGCCGGATCCGGTCGGTGGTAGCGCAAACTGCGCAAGCCCAACCATTGCTCGGCAAAGTCATCCAACGCCGCGAGAGCTGCGGAGCTGTCCAGCAAGCGTTGCGCCTGCCGCATGTGTTCGGCCCTGTCCAGCAACGCGCCACTGTCAGCAGCAGCACGCAAGCGCTCGTCCGGAGGCTGCCCCTTCAAGTAGTAGGACAAGCGCACAGCGCGCTCGTGGGCGTCAAGTTCTCTAGACGCGCCCGGTTCGGCCGCTTGCTCGACCTTGTACAAGAAATGGGGCGAAGCAAGCGCTGCGACGAGCACCAGGCGCACATTGCTTTCACGCGTGGCTTGGGGATTCGCCAAAGCGCATAGACGCTCGACTTCATGCGCCGTGGGAGGTCGACGCCACACTTCGCGCAACAAGGATCGCACCACAGAAGCCAAGTCTTGCACGCCTTCGTCGGACACATTCCGCCGCTGCCAAGTTCCCAACACTTGAGGATCCAACGGCCCTTCGAGCTCCAACCACGCCACCACCAAGTTGCGGTCCGCTTGCGGCACTGCGGCGCGTCCTTCACTCGCAGGCTCGGCCTTTTGGAAGTAGTCGTTGAGGAAGGCTGCAGCGATGCGTTGACGACCACCAGGAAGCGCGCCACGCCATTCGTGCTCGCGCCATTCCTCGCCTTCCACGCTGGTAGCCAGCACCGATCGCCCGCCGACGCGCAACTCTGCACGAACCACATCGGGACCAGCTTGGTCACCGCGCCAACGCACACGCACGCGGTACTCACCGGCGCGTGGCAGCACGTGCTCGAAGCCCCACGCTCCATTGCTGAACACGACACGCGTCTCAGCGCGCGGTGCATGCGCTGCAGCTTTGGGCCCTTCACCACCAAGCACACGCCGATGCGGCGGCACAGGCGCATCCAAGTCCTGCACCACACGCGCCGCAAGCGCTTCGGCGGCCAGCAACTGCTTCTCGACATGCACATCGGTGGTGGTCAGCACCGCGCCGTTGCTGTCGAAACCGGCCGCCACATCGTCCTCAGGGAAGAGCTCGACCTCCGGTGCCTCCACACCAAAGATTGCCTCCACACTCGCACGCCACTCGCGGCGTGTCAGTCGCCGCAACACAGGCGCGCGCGCCGGGGTCGGTTCACGCTCGGCGATCAAGGTACGCAAGGCGTGCGCGACCCCGCGCACTTCCTCCTCTGTAGGCCGCAAGCGTTGGCGCGGCGGCATGCTGCCGTCCTCGATGCGCAACAAGGCTTGCTTCCAAGTCCGCAGCCCGTCCTCGGCGGCTCCATCGAGCACCGTGATGTCGCCCTCGAGCACCACCTCGGCAGCAGCTTCGGCCGCATCATGGCAGGCCAAA
>Ga0255100_1000660_pt1 | contig 13587 bp, 8 predicted proteins | sample Colum_Colum_RepB_2_FD_188449 | JGI IMG/M metagenome (GOLD analysis project Ga0255100, IMG submission 188449) | Freshwater microbial communities from Columbia River, Oregon, United States - Colum_Colum_RepB_8d | ecosystem: Environmental > Aquatic > Freshwater > River | place: USA: Oregon...
GTCATCAGTGGGTTCACGCCTTGTACTGTAGACAGTCGTGGATCGGCACCGTGTTCCAGCAGCAGTCGCATCACCGGCACGTCGGCACTTTTTGCGGCACGCAAAAACGGCGTGGTGCCGGCTACCAACAAGCTGTCGGTGCCACGATCCAGCTTGAGTCGAAACGGTGGCGCTTTGCTCAGTTGCACGTTCACGTCTGCGCCTTTGGCAATCAAGAGTTCAATCAGTTCGAACGAGGAATGCGCATTGCTGAACACATCTGGTGAAGGACGGTTGGATTCGCGCATGATGTTGAAGTCGACAGCGGCGTAGAGCGGCGAACGGTTGGTGTCGTCACTGAGATTCACATTGGCACCGGCGGCAGCCAGTACGTAGGCCACGTCATAGTGGCCATTGATGATGGCGATCAACAGCGACGTAATGCCCTTCGGCGTAGCAGCATCGATATTTGCACCAGCATCAAGCAGCGGCTGAATACAGGAGAGGCAATCTTCGCGCGCTGCAAACAGTAGTGGCGACATGCCACCGGGCGGCAGCCATTTGTCGCGCGGTTCCATTGTTACCTGGCGTTCCCATTCTTCTACATTGGAAATCGCGTTCACATCGGCACCGTGCTGCAGCAACAGCGGTAGCAAAGCGACATGCTTCTGGGCCATCGCCCACATCAATGGCGTCTGACCATGCCAATCTTCGCGGGCATCAGCTTTTGCGCCCGCTTCGAGCAACACTGCTACCGATTTGAAATCCCCAGTGCGGGCCGCTGTGTGCAAAACGGTTTCGCCTTCGTTATAGAGCTCGTTGGCAGAGGCGCCGGAATCAAGCAACAATTCCAGCATATCTGCGTTGCCGTTCTGCGCAGCCAGATAGACCGGTGTGATGTTGTAACGGCTGCGTGCGTTGACGTTGGCATTTTTCTGCAGTAAATCACGTGCGAGTTCGGTATCGCCGTTCAACACCGCATAGTGCAGAGCAGTGGTGCCATCGGGTTCTGCAGCATCCGCAGTGCTGATGCCGTCCAGCAACAGTTGCGCACTCTGGCTGTCGCCGGCCTTGATGGCGGCGACCAGGTCAAGGCCGCGGTTATCAGCACCGTTGATGTTCTGTGCCCAAGCCGGTGTCAGGCAAAAAGTGCCAAGGCTGCAACAAAAGAACGCCAGCAAGATTGCAGGCGCTTTTTGGATGACACCAGCGCCGGACGGGCATGGATTGAAACGGCTACGGTACATTGCTGATTCCTGTTGTTGCTTTCCCAGTCTTGATGCTTCAGGCGTGGATTTCGCTGACCAGCCCGGTGCTGTCGCCCAACTGATCCATAGTCACACCAGCCTTGTTCAACATGGTCAACAGCAGGTTGGCCATCGGTGTGCGCTGGTCATAGCGCACGTGCATGCCGCCTTTCAGCGTGCCGGCACCACCGCCGACCAGTACCGCCGGCAGCGGGTAATGATCGTGGGCGTTACTGTTGCTCATGTTGCTGCCGTACAACAGGATCACGTTGTCGAGCAGCGTGCCATCGCCTTCCTGGATGGAAGCCAGCTTGTCGACAAAGTATTTGAACTGGCCAACGTGCCAGGCCTGGATGCGGGCGTTGCGCGCCATTTTCTCGCCGTCATTCTGGTGGTGCGAGGTAGCGTGATGGCCTTCGAATACTTGCACCATCGGATAGGTGCGGTTACTGGTTTCACGCGCCATCATGAAGCTGGACACGCGGGTGATGTTGCTCTGGAACGCCAGTGCCATCAGGTCGAACATCATCTTCAGGTGTTCTTCGTATACGAACGGAATGCCGGCTGGTGCTTCCGGAATCACCAGGTCAGCGTTGGTGGCAATCTGGCTTTCTGCCTGCTGCAGGCGACGCTCGATTTCGCGGATGCTGTCGAGGTAGTCGCTGACTTTCTGCTGGTCGCTGTGGCCCAGCGTAGAGTTGAGGTGGCCGGTCTGCTGCACGATGGCATCGAGAATACTGCGGTCTTCGCGCTGCCGGGCGAGGCGCTGTTCGATGGTACCGCCCTGGCCGAACAGGCGTTCGAATACCTTGCGCGGATTTATCTCCATCGGATTCGGCGTGGTGGCCGAGCGCCATGACAGCGTGTTCATGTAGATGCAGCCGTAATCACGGTCGCAGGCGCCGATCAAACCACTGTGGTCTTCGGTGGCGAGTTCGAGCGACGGCAGCGGGGTGTCCTGGCCTATCACTTGCGCCGCGAATTGGTCAGCAGTAACTCCGGCGTAGGCATCGGACCCGAGAGTCGGTTTTGGCCGCACGCCACTCAGCCACGTGCACGGACTCAATGAGTGCACGGCGGATGAATCCGCCGCCGTATGGCCAAGGCCACTGATGATGTTGAGACGATCGCGATAGGGCTCAAGCGGCTTCAGGATGGGTTTGAACTGCCAGTCGTTGCCGGTGGTATCGGGCGTGAACTCGCGCATGATGGCGCCGTGCGGCACGTAAACGAAGCCGAGACGCGGCGTGATATTGGCAGCAGTTTGCGCCTGCGCTGTCAGCGCTGGCAGCATTGCATCCAGCAGCGGCAGCGACAGTGCAACGCCGGCACCACGCAGCAACTGGCGGCGGTTCAGGTGTTTTTTGCTGATGAACATGGCAGTACCCTCTCTATTGAGCTGCAACTATTGCGTAGCAATGGTAGTGGTGGCCGGTACGGCTTGCTGGCCGGATTCTTTCTGCTTCATACGGAACGGCACGCTGTGCACGATGCCTTTGACGATGGCGGAGAAGCGGTAGTCATCGGCTTCAGCGCTCTTGGTGATGGCACGCACAACCGGCATGTCGTAGTACTCGAGGCCGCGGCCGAGTGCGTAGGTCAGCAGCTTCTCGGTAAAGGTATCGACAAAATAATCCGGATGTTGCATCAGCGCCTTTTGCAGACTGGCTGAACCGTTGACCGGCGTACCGTCGGCCAACTCACCGCCCGCATCGATTGCACCGCTGGCGTCCTTGTCGCGCGCCTTGCCGATGGCATCAAAACGTTCAAACGAAAAACCGAGCGGGTCCATCACAGCATGACAACCTGCACATACCGGATCGGCACGGTGCTGTTCCAATCGTTGACGCACCGACATGGCAGCAAGGCCGGGAGTGTTCTCGGTGAGTGATGGTACGTTGGGTGGTGGTGGTGGTGCTGGTGAGCCGATGATGTTTTCCAGCACCCATTTGCCGCGCAACACCGGTGATGTGCGGTTTGGATACGATGTCACTGTGAGGATAGATCCCTGGCCGAGCAGACCACGCCGGTCCGGATCAGTTTGCTGCACGCGGCGGAAGTGGCTGCCATAGATGTTGGGAATACCGTAATGCTCGGCGAGGCGATCGTTAACGAAAGTGTAGTCGGCGTTCAGCATGTCGAGCACCGACGCATCGTTGTGGATGATGCTGGTGAGAAACATGGTGGTTTCGGTGCGGAACCCCTGGCGCAGTTTGTCATCAAAGTTGGGGAAGCTGCGGGTATCCGGATTGATGCTCTGCAGGTTGCGCAAAAACAGCCATTGCGCGGCGAAATTGTCGACCAGTGCCACCGCTCGTGGATCGCGCAGCATGCGTTCCACTTGAGCATCGAAGGTCTTGTTCTCACTGAGTTTGTCGGCGGCAGCGAGTTCGAGCAGTTCGTCATCAGGAATGCTGCTCCACAGGAAGAAAGACAAGCGCGAGGCAAGAGCGAGATCGCTCAACGCATACACCTCACCGGCTGCCACCGTTGCCGGATCAGGCTCGCTGCGGAACAGGAATTCGGGCGAGGTGAGGATGTAGCGCAGTGCAGTCTGGATGCCATTGTCGAAACTGCCCTTGGCGAGACCGTCCTGATAGAAGCTCATGATCATGTTCATGTCTGCTGCGGCGAGCGGCCGGCGATAGGCTTTTTTGCCGATGCGCCCGAGTATCGTTTCAGCGCAGGCCTGCTGTTCGATGCGGGCAGTGGGGTAGCAACTGAAAACTTCACGACGGCTGGCGGTATCGCCATGGCCTGTCGCATTGAACGGACCAACGATGTCGACGTAATCCAGCATCGGCATACCGACCATGTCCTGCAAGTCGAGATTGCGTGTAAACAGTTCCAGCGGCTCGTGGGTTTCAGCCCCGTTCTTGTCGAGGAAGGTCACGGTGATCGTGTGCAGGCCGGCACTGATGGGGATGCGGGTTTTCAGGCGGGCATCGATGGCATCGCCGGCTTCGGCAAAGTTGGTGTCGGAACGCAGGTTGTCTGCTTCACCACCGACCTGTGCGGTAAATACCTGTTCGCCGTCGATGCTGACTTCGAACTGGTGTGGCCATTCGAGGCCGCTCATGTAACCCACGGTATTGCGCACGATGAAAGTATTGATGTCGTACTCGGCGTCGAGCGGAAAATTGTGTTCAATCAATACGCCGCCGCGGGTACCCAAGGGCAAGCCGGGAATATGCTGGTTGTGTGGCAAATCGGGCTTGGGGCGGTAGGTCTTGCTGATCGGCAGCGTGGCCATGTCGCCGATGGCAAGTTCGCTGATCTTGCGCGAGGCAGTCAGGTATTGCTCGAGCAAAGATGGCGAAGTGCGCAGCACGTCAGCAATATTGTCGAAGCCATAGCCTTCGTCGTCCGCCGGCAGATACTCGCTGATGTCGACCCTGAGGCCGAGCAGATCGCGCACGGCGTTGCCGTATTCAGTGCGGTTAAGGCGGTGCAGCGAACTCTTGCCGGGATTCGGGTGAGCAAGGATTGCGCTATCGAGAGTGCCTTGCAGCCAACTGACAAATTCTGTTTGCGTCTTGTCGTCGGGACGATCGTTACCTTTGGGCGGCATCATGTTGCCGCGGAACTTGCGCATGACCTTTTCCCAGATCAAGGCATCAGCCACCACGTCGCCACGGTTGATCGCTTCGAAGTCGAGGCTGCCGGCCCAGTCTTCCGAGTTATGGCATTTGACACAGTAAGTGTCGATTACCTCAGCCTGATCAATTGGCATCGAAGTATCAGCCATTGCCGACATGCCGCAACTCAGCGTTAGAGCAGCAAGTGGAAAGCGAATCAGGAATCGGGGAAAAGGCGGATAAAACATGGGCTTACCTGTTCTTATTGGTGAGCCAAGAATACACGTCGAGGGGAGGCGGGGGAACTGCTGGCGTGTGGCCGATTGCGACACAATCACACAGCCGACTTGGCTTGGCGAAGGGTAATGCAAGTGTGCAGAAGCAAATACCGGCGCAAGGTCAACAGTGTTGTCTTGCGCCGATACTCAAAGGCATTACTCCAGGTAAGGAATCAAACGACCCAGGACGATGATGCCAACCCACAACGCCAACGATGCGATGGCAATGATCTTGGCCGGTACATCTGCTTCTTCGCCGTCTGCCAGTTTACTCAGCTTGGTGTGCTCGCCGAACCAGAACCACAATGCGTTGATACCAGCCAGCACGATCAAGGCCATCTTCCACTGGAATGCAAGGTTGTAGAAATAGCGGTATGGGTCGCCGGTGAAGAACATGATGCCGGTGAGTAGATTCAACGCGAATGCGGCAATCACGTAGGGGATCAGTGTCAGTGCTGCCTTCATGGGAATGAAACGGCAGATGCCAATTACGCGCAGGTCTATGGCCAGCAATCCGCCAAACAGCGCGGCCAGTCCCATGAAGTGGAGATTTTCCATGAACGGCCACATCCAGAAGATGTCGCGCATCATGTTGCCGGCAAAGGAGTCGGCGAGTAACTGCAGGAAGTCGTCAAGTGTCATTGCCAGCACCCCTTAAAAGTAAGCCATCAGGCGGCCGGTAATGACTGCACCGATCCAGCACGAAATACAGAAAAATGACATCAGCTGGATCTTGCCTGCTGGTCCATTGGCTGCCACCGCTTCCATGGTCAGCTTCATCAGGTAGCCACCAATGGCGAGTAGTGTGAGCTTCAAAATGAATACCCATTGATAGGTGTATTCAGTGGCATGCGATGCATACAGCGCGATACCCGACAGCAGGTTTATGATGAAACCGAGCCACGCGGTACCGAACAGAGCGGTATGCGACAGCACAGGCACCTGCTTTACTACGCCAAGGATGCGGAAGTTGACGAGCATCACGACACCCAGAGCCATCGCCATGCCTACCGCATGCACCGACAGTGCTATTGCAAAACCCCACGGGTCTTCCTGGATGTAGACACCCAGTGCGCTTTCTTCTATCGACAAGAGAAAATCATCCATCGTACAGGTCTCGGTTGGTGGATTAGCTTCGGCGCGCAAAGTTAACGAAATTGCCGAGCAGCGACAAGCAGTTACAGTGACCGAAATATGTCGATAATTTGGATATTTTGATCTGTGATAAACATGCCCCCGGGGTTCCTTGTTTCTTCCTTGTTTGCACGTTGATTGGTAATGCCCTCAATAAAATTACAACTTGAGAAGCGCGCCGCACATTACTAACTGCGTGCAGTTAACGACGCTGTTAACTAGTATTACTGGCTCTCGATGTGTCGGGCCTGACAGTGTCGCTCCAACTTGAATTGTTTGATTCACTCAATGCCGAGTCCGTCGGCACCTCAGGTTTCGCCACAGGCTGTGCCTTCGATCCACGAGTGCCAATGGGTCTGGTTTGGCTTCAAAAATGCCAAGGGAATCGAAAAAAATCGATAGCCGAAGCCGGGAAAAACAATGAAAGTGTCGGGCCCTTTGCGGCCGCAGATGCGAAGAAACTCAAGTAGAAAAGAATTACAAAAAGAGGGGTTCCCATGCCAAAAACCAACGGCATGCTCGATCACAATCCACGCAAAGATGGTGAATATCTCAACGGCCTTGCGAGGGGACTGTCGGTGTTGCGCGCGTTCAGCCGCGACAAGCCCGGCATGACACTGAGCTAACTCGCAGCCCACACAAGTCTCAATCCTGCCGTGGTGCGTCGCTGTCTCAATACCCTGATGCATCTGGGTTATGTGGCAAAGAAAGACAAGATTTTCCTTTTGCGGCCAGAAGTGTTCAGCCTCGGATCATCCTATATTGAGTCGATGAACCTTGAAGAAGTGATTACGCCGCATTTGCAGCGCGTTCGCGACAAGACTGGCAACAGCACTGCAATGGCAGTGCTGTCTGGCGAGGATGTACTCTTCATGGTGTATGTATCTACCAAGCTGCTTACCCGTATCGCGGCAGGAGTTGGGACGCGCTTTCCTGCCTATGCCACGTCGGCAGGCAGAGTGCTGTTGGCCTGGCAAGACAAAGACAAACTGAAGGAGTATTTCGACAACCTTGATCCGCGCGCGCTGACGGATGCCACAATTACCTCGAAGCCGATGCTCAAATCGCTATTGATAGATATCCGCAAACAAGGCTACGCCGCCACGCAGGGCGAACTCGATTTTGGTGTGGTGTCAGTGGCGGTGCCAGTGCTTTCGCAAGATGGCAGGATTCTCGCCTCGCTGGCCTGCTCGACGTCGCTGGCGCGGCAAAAGCTGGACCAGTTGGTGGCAGAGGTGGTGCCTGAACTGCAACAGGCCGTGCGCGACATCGAATTCGAACTTCGCCGCTGCCCGCTGCTCGTGCACTCGATCACGAGTTGAAAAGCGAGCACAAAAAAAAGGGCAGGTGACTGGCACCTGCCCTTTGATACTACTGCTTACAGATAGAACTGCTTGCTGCTTTGAGTATCAGAACCTCTAAAGCATCAGAACTCGTAGTTGACACCGATGGTGTAACGACGGCCCAGTATGTCGTACAGGCCTGCGTTTACGCTGGTACCGGTACCTGTACGGCCCACACTGTTGCCGGGAGTGATAACGGGTTCACGATCCAACAGGTTCTGGATGTTGCCATAGACTTCGAGATTGTCGTTCTCGCCGAAACGGCCCGTGAACCTTGCGTCCATGAGGAACGTGGAAGGAACCGAGTTGTCGTCGATGGTGCAGATGTTGGCACCACAGGCAGCCAGAATGGAGCCGGCAGGAACCGGACCCGGGATACGTATATCGCTCTGCCGACGGGTACGGTCAAGCAGACCATCGCCAATCCAGCGACCCTGCAGGAACATCGAGTAGTTTTCGATGTTGTAGGTCAGGTTGGTGGTGACTTTCCATTCCGGGAAGCCGAAGCCACCGATCTGGCCAGAGCGATCATCCAGGATGCCGCCCTGGCTCTGGATGGAGTTTTCACCCAGGTAGCTGGTCAGGAAGCGAACGGCGAAGTCTTCGGATTTGTCACCGAACAGATCCGCGTCACCGCGGTATACCATTTCTATGTCGGCACCTTCGATCTTCTGCTGCTGCAGGTTGATGAAGATTGCTTCTACACGCTCGATATCACGGAACGCGCCATTGGTCGGGTTGGTGACAGGTACGTTGCCGGTGGTGATGACGTATTGGCAAAGGCTTACGTCGCCGCGGGCGCAGTTGTCTACGATGTTCTGCGCGCCGAGCTGGGCAAGTGCGCCACTGATATCGATGGAGTACCAGTCAAGCGAGGCCGAGAAACCGTCGAGCCAGGCTGGCTGGAAAACGACACCTGCCGTCGTGGTATCGGCTTCTTCAGGAGATACGCTGGGGTTACCGCCCGAGAGCGAGGCAGCCTGCACGATGTTCCTGTTGTTCCATGGGTTTTGCACGTTGGCACCGCCACGGGTCTGGTCATAGCGTTCACGCAAGCTGGCTGCGCGTACGTCACGCGAACGGGTGGCGCGAACGCGCACTTCGTCGTTGATGGTCCAGTTGGCAGAGAACTTCCAGGCCCAGATGTCGCCGGAACCGGAGTAGTCGGCCCAACGGGCGGCCGTGTTCACTTCCAGTGATTCCACGCCGGTGAGGCCAGACAGCAGCGGCCAGTTGAACTCAGTGAAGGCTTCCTTGACGTTGTAGCCGCCGCCGATTTCACGCAGCGAGCTGAACAGTACCGAGCTGGAGTTGGCGTCGCCAAGGTAGCCGGCCGGCACAAAGCGCAGGCCCGGGATACCGGTGTAGCCAGCGATGCCGCCGCTCTGACCTGACGGTACCAGACCACGCAGGCTGGCAGGGTGGATGCCCTGGCTGCTGAGCAAGGTGCCGTTGACCTGGGCAGGGAACTCGTCTGCCGGGTTGAGCGTGCGCTGATCCAGTTCTTCCTTGCGATAGGAAACACCGAACGCTGCATCAACCGGACCGGCACCGAAACCATCGAATACTTCGCCGCTGGCAACCAGCTCAGCCATGGTCTGGTCGGTCCACTGACGGGCAACTTTGTCGTCGCGGTCCATGATGTAGTCAGCTGCTGCCTGCGAAATGTTTGCCACGCCGCCGAAGGTGTTGAGCGGGGCGCAGTCCTTGAACAGGCCGCCGTTGCCGCCGGCCGAGATCGGACCGGTGAACTGCGGGAGATTCACGCGGCAAACGATCTGGTTGGTGGCCGGGTCACGCACGGCGTCGAAAGCCAGGTTCAGACGATCGGTACGCACACCGTTGGTGGTAACGAAGTCCTGCACGTTCTTGCCGTACTGGTAATAGCCGTTCAGATTCCAGCCGAAGCTGAATTCATGGTCAAAACCGGTAGTGAAGGAATATGCTTTGTTGTCGGTGTCCTGACGCGATTCGCCGAGGATGGTACCCGGGCGGTTCAGTGCTGCCAGACCGTAACCGACGAATGGTGCGCCAGACGCCGTGATCAGATCACGTGCCTGGGTTGAGAGGAAGGCGTTGTCCGGATAGACACGGCCCTGCCAAGACGATTGCAGCGTGATGCTTTCGCGTTTGTCGGAAGCGGTGTTGTCGGCGTAGATGCCCTGTGCGAACAGCGTGGTGCTTTCGCTCAGATCGTAATCGAGATAGACGAAGCTGTTGTAACGACGGAAGGAGTTGGCGATCTCGTTGTCGGAGTCGATGCCCCTGTCGGTCGGGTCGCTGCCGGCGTAGCACAAGCAGCCGTTCGTGATCGCGCCGACCGAAGTGGTTGGCATCGGCACAAGGTTGCCGCTCGGCGTGAAGATCAAGCGGTTGATGCTTGGGCGGGTGTTGTCGATCAGCACACCGGTCCTGTTGAAGGTAGTCGGCTGGACGTACGGACGGATGATGTCGGTAGGGCCGTTTGGATCCGGGTTGGTGATACGGGCCGAACGGCGCAGGAAGTCGCGGTCTTCCAGTGCGCCGAGGTCGTTGATCTTGGCCTGGTCAGCAGCGGCCAGCGAGCCGAGGAGGTGGAAGCCGTTGCCGAAATCGTGACCGAAGGCAACGCCGGTTTCCCAGGTGCGGCCATCGCCGTATTCGGTGATACCGGTCTGTGCATGGGTTTTGAGGCCCACGTAGTCGGTGTCGAGAATGAAGTTGACCACACCGGCTACTGCGTCGGTACCGTAGCTGGCAGAAGCACCACCGGTTACGTTTTCAACGCTGCGCAGCAGGTCTTCCGGGAACAGGTTGACGTCAACGGTACCGAAGCGGTTGCTTGGTACAACGCGGCGGCCATTGAGCAGGGTCAGGGTGCGGTTGGTGCCGGCGCCACGCAGGTTGACGTTGGAACCGCCGGAGTTTTGGCCGCCGTTTACCTGCTCCTGGTTCTGGTTGCCGTAGAACTGCGGCATCTGGGTGAGGCCTTCAATCAGGTTGCCCGGTGCCATGGCAGCCAGTTCGGACGCCTGGATCGTTGTGACCGGAGTCGGTGTTTCCATCGTGGAGCGGGTGATACGGCTGCCGGTAATCTGGATCTCTTCCAGTTGGGCTTCCTGGGCGTAAGCCGAGGTAACAGCGCCGGCGCTGAGTGCGACCAGAGCGAGGTGCGAAGCGCGGATGCCGCTGAGCAGCTTGGTGCTTCTGAACAGTTGTGTACGTTTGATCATGGATAAATCCCCGTTTTGCTATCGAAGGTTGAATTTAGTGAATCAGCATTCGTGTTTTTTCGATAGGCGAAGGGATGCTCTCACACCGAAAATTCAATGGATACCTTTGGCGAGGCTTTGCACAATATTTCCCAATTTTGTCTGTCAGTGTCGGGCTGGGACAACACATTGACTACAAAGGGGTTTTCTTGTCTAAAACTGTGAATGGCGGGCGTTGCACCCGCCTTCACGATGCCGTACCGGGCAGTACGGCGATAGCAAAGTTCAGAGCAAACCGAGCTCTTTGTTGACGATGGCAGCACCCTTGGCAAGCGCGTGTAATTTGGCACGTGCCGATTCACGCGGCAGGTACTTCAGGCCGCAGTCGGGAGCCGCGATCAGACGCTCTGGCGAGATGTACTTGAGAGCCTTGCGGATACGGTCGGCAACGACTTCCGGCGTTTCCGGCGTTTCGTCACCCAGATTGATAACGCCAACCATGATGGTTTTGGTAGCCAGAGCTTCAAGTGCTGCCTTAAGGTTCAACGACTGCGGCTGCGCGGCTTCTATCGATACCTGGTCTACCTTGATCTGCTCAACCAGCGGCAGGCACGAATAACCGTCGGCACTCTTGTCGGACACCATCGCGGCATAACCGAAGCACACATGCAGGGCAGTAGTGCCCTTGACGCCTTCCAACGCACGGTTGACTGCCCGGACGCCGAACTTCTCGGCCTCGGCTGTCTTGGCCTGCAGGTAGGGTTCGTCCAGTTGCACAATGTCGGCACCGGCAGCGAACAGGCTCTTTATCTCTTCATTGACACATTCTGCGTAACCCATCGCCAGTTCTTCGAGGTCCTGGTAGTAGTCGGTCAACGCCAGTTGTGACAGGGTGAACGGGCCGGGGATGGTCACCTTGACCGTACGTTTTGTGTGGGCACGCAGGAACCTGACGTCGTCGACATGCACTGGCTTCAGCAGTTTCAGCGGGGCAGAGATCAGCGGCACCCGGTTGGGTTTGCCGGCCCGGCCGACGAGGATTTCATGTTTGGTGCGATTGACGCCTTCTGGTGCATTGGCCATTGGGGCCGAGTAGCTTTCGCGACGCACTTCACCGTCGGTGACGATGTCGATGCCGGCTTCTTCCTGGTCGGCAAGCACGCTCAATACCGCGTCATCCTGGGCTTCGTGCAGGAACTCGGGTGCAATACGCCACATCTCATTGCTGATGATACGGGCAGGCAGGCGGGTCTTGAGGGCATGGCGGTCGATCAGCCATTCGGGCTGGGCATAACTGCCGACCAGTGCGGTTCTTATTCTTGTGTTCATGGCGTCCCCTTGGTTTTGAAAGAGCCGCGAGTAAAACAGAGGGAACCGTCTTATTCAACTTGCAGCAATGGCACCTGTTTGGCCGTGCCGGCCTCAAGCGTGCGCCGTCAGTTGCTGTTTGCGCCAGCCGCGCGGGGTTTGGCCGAAATGCTTGCGGAAGGCCCGCGAATAATGTGCCGGGCTGTTGAAGCCGCACCGTAATGCAATTGCCGTGATGGAAATGTACTGATTGGCGATATCAGCCAATTGGGAGGCACTTTCCTCCAGCCGACGGCGCAGGATGTAGTGCGAGAGTTTTTCAGTGCTGTGAAACAGCCCGCGCAAATAGCGCGAACTCACTCCCATCCCAGTGGCAATTGATTCGACACTCAAATCAGGGTTGCCTAGACCGGCCTCCACCCACTGCTTGGCTTCGGTAACGCGCCGTACAGCGGTACTGCCAAGCGCCGGGAAGTGGCTGTTGTAAGCGCGGGCAACGCTGCCAAGAAAGCGGTCCGAAATTGACGGCGCAAAATCGCGCAAGCAGCCCTGTTTCAACGGGTCCCATAGCCGTAGCAGCGGGTGGAACAGCGTATCGCTGTCGTCCATGCCGGCTTGCAGAGTCTGGCCCAGCACGGCTTCGGGTACCGGGATATAACGCTGCAGTACCTGGCTCGGCACGCTGATCAAGAACATTTTCACGTGATCGTAAACCAGCATTTTGCGCGAATGGCTGTTGTCCAATAGCGTGAACTCCCCCATCTTCAGGGTGGAGGTGCCAAGGTGATGCGAGATGACAATGTCTCCCTCGATCACGTACATCAGGCTGAAACGCTTGAAATTCGGGTCCAGGAATTGTTCATTCTTGCGCGATACCACCGCACCGTTGGTGGTGATACGCGCCAATGTGAGCGCACCGAGTGCCGTAGTTTCAGCATGGGCACGGTAACGGGCACGATCGGCGGGTTCCACCTCGACACTGAACAGCTCGGTATTCAGCGTGTAGAGGTGGTTGGTGTGCTGCTGGTCCTTCACTTCCACATTGGAGTAGAGCTTGAACAATGCTGGCTCCCGGCTTGGCGGCTGGATGGATTAGGGTGCTGGTGGCGGCGCGAAGGCTTGGGTAGCGGCCTGCTCCAAAGCATCTTCGCGTCCGAGCCCCGGATACAGTGCCTTCATTTTCGCGACCAATTCTGCTGCATTGGCCGATTCCGCCCGCGCAGCGCGGAAGGCGTCAATGTAGGCAGGAATGAATTGCAGTACGTCGGCATCACTGTCGGCGCCTTTTGCCTGGTGGCCGGCAACCACAATCTTCGGATTCAGTGCGGCAATGCGTGCCAGCGTGGCAAATACCGGCGCGGTATCGGCCGGCGGGCGCAGGTGTGAGTTGAACACGATATCGCCGGTGACCACTGCATCCAGCTGCGGAATATGCACGAACGAATTGCCCTGGCCATCAAGCCCCACCTGTTCGCCAGTGATCGGGAATTCGTGGCCTTCGAGCACCAGTTTTGGCTCAGTCAACGCCG
>Ga0255100_1000661_pt1 | contig 13586 bp, 10 predicted proteins | sample Colum_Colum_RepB_2_FD_188449 | JGI IMG/M metagenome (GOLD analysis project Ga0255100, IMG submission 188449) | Freshwater microbial communities from Columbia River, Oregon, United States - Colum_Colum_RepB_8d | ecosystem: Environmental > Aquatic > Freshwater > River | place: USA: Oregon...
AGTGATCTTTGTTCGTTCAGGAATCTCTTGATAGCCAGCTCTTTGAACGGAAATACGTCTAGCATTTTTATCCCCTTGAAAATTGGTTCTGCTTTTTTTGTTTTGGGAAACTACTGAACTTACCAAACGTCATATTTCTTGATCAGCGACCAAGAGTTGCTCCATTGGCCAGCACAGCGCCAACAAAGACACCGCCAGGGCTGCCGTTCAACATGGGATGCACCTTGATGGTGACGCTGTCGCCCGGATTGAAAGTCGTTTTCTTCCAGCCATTTCTTGAGAGTGTTCCCGGGCTGCCGCCTTCAATACTCCACTCGACGACTTCGCCAGCGTCGTTCTTCACATCCAGCTGTATCCACGTATGCGGGTTTGTCCATTCAAACTTCTTGACCGTTCCAACCAGCACGACTTCTTTTACGGAATCAAAGGATGCCGTGGAATGGTGGGCAAGCGCCGGCATGATTGCCGAAGACAATGCCAAGGTCACAGCACCCACAAGTGAACACTTCAGATATTTGATGTTGAATTTCATGCTTGCCTCTCTTTTGTATTTATGACTATTCATATGGCTTCGTGAAACGCCATGAAACCTGCGGACCTTTACTGTTCGATGTCTTCCAACGGCTTTCCATCCGGCCCGAGAGTAATTGTGTAACCATTTTCCATAACCGGATTGCGATTGTTTTCGCCACAGGCATAGTCATAAACCCTGGAGCCTGCCTCCAGTTTTCTGAACCTGCTGGTAACAACCCACGGCGATTTGAGAGCCAAGGGATCCTGCAATGTCATTTGCACTTCGAGGCGTCCGTCTTCGGCCTTTCTGATACGGGTTTCAGAGGTCAATTCGTTGCTCAGCTTCAAGCCGGTTCTGTCGAGGATCGTTGCTTCGGTATTCAGCGAAACGGTTGAGAATACGAGAGTGTCACCTTCCCAGTGACCCACTGAGTCCCCGGTAAAAAGTGGCCACCTTTCATCTTCGGGAAGATGCTCCCTGCCATCGGTATAAATGCGCATGACATTCGGACCATTCTCGGAAAGGATCCAACTCTCCTCAGGCCGGACGACAAATTCATACACATCTGGCAGATTGAAGATCCGTGGAAAGCCGGCAGGTATGCCACAGGGCGTAATCGGATCGGGAAATGTCCCGTCCAACACCTTGGCAAGATTCTGTTGATAAATGGCTTCCCATTCATCGGTGAGTGGCGGGAACTCGCGAGTGCCACGACTGGAAGCCGAACCACCTGGTGGCACAACACTGGCGTGGTCAAATATTGTATTGCCGTCTTCACCCCATACGCCGCTCCAATCAGGCAAGGCATTCATTGCAGGAACATTGCCAGCTGCTTCGACAACTACAGGCTCTTCAGCAGAACCGGCCTGTTCGGTTGGCAATAGCTTATTTCCGATAGCCACACCGATAACCAGCGCAGCACCGGCTATAGCCATATTCCTGACGGTGGATTTGCCGTTGGCTTCATCAATTTTTGTACTATTCATTATCATCTCTCGCTAATCAAAAGCTTTTCTGGAACCGCATTGTTGCGGGAGACTAGCAAGCGCCTTGAGATTGTTCTTTACAGCAGAGGCACTGAATCTATACCGTCTGTGCACAGAAAAAATCGCTGCAGCTCCAGCGGCGTGTTCTACGCACAATCGCTTTCGAGGCCCTCAGGCCAATTGCTTTTTTTGGTAAGTCACTTTTTTGAAGGACGAATTCATGACTTCAAATGATTATGCAGTGCATTTGGATTGTGCAGCCTGCAAACCAGACGATGCCGAGAACTCGTGCATCATTGATTCATGGGTAGGCGTACTGAGGAATATTCACTGGCCGGTATCACTGACCAAGCAAGACAGCCAGAATTACAGCGCCAACCTGCAGCGAATCAATTGCGGGCCTCTGTCTCTCATCATGTATTGTTCTGATCCGATCATTGCCAAACGCGAAGGCAAAGTGAGTAGTTCAGGCAGTGAAAGCCATTTCACCTTCAACTACATCAACAAAGGTCGTCTTTCGGTCGACCACAATAATCAGATAACAGATCTTTCGAAGGGCGACTTCGTGATCGCTGACAATTCTTTGCCATCAACAATCGAATTTCTCTCCAAGGCGCAAACCTTCTCCATCAGGATTCCCGCCAAGCTTCTTGGCATCTACATCGACAACCCAAGGCTGCTTTGCAATCAGATACCATCCGGTGGGACGCTTTACAGAGGAGTTCTCAAGGAATTGTTTTTCTGCCTTTGGCGGCAATGCGAAGACGGGGCAACCGAGGAGTCACAGAAAGCGGTAATCAATACCTTTCTGTCCTTTCTGGCAATTTCATTTGAGACCGGCAACAAGAGACAACTATCCCATGCACACAAGTCGGAGTTCTTGTTAAGCAGGATAAAGGAATACATCGACAACAATTTGTCGAATATCCACCTTTCACCAGAGCTCGTGGCACAGGAATTCCATATATCGACACGGTACCTTCGAAAGCTGTTTCAAGCCGAAGGAACCAACAGCATGACTGATTACATCCGTTACAAGCGACTGGACAAGTGCGCAGACGATCTAATCAGCATCCAAACCGACAAGAAGAGCATTACAGATATTGCCTACTTCTGGGGCTTCAACAATTCCTCAAGTTTTACCCGCGCTTTCAAGGCTTACTTCGGCATTTCACCCATGGAATACAAAAGACGATAGCCTTTGAGCGCAGACTTTTCTGCGGCCTTCAGTTTTTGCCGATCGACATAGCCAGAATGCGTGACAGCCTGGTGTAGTTGTAGCCGGTAGCATCGTGCCAGCTGTTGAAGGCGTCCTGCACTTTCTTCAAATCGCGTTTGCTGCTGCATTTGCTGGTGACATCAACACCAGAGGCCTGCAGGCGGGCAACAACATCCTGACTCAAAATGAAACCGTCCTTGCCGATGAAGCGGATGAAGTACTGGCCGGTATTGCTGCCCAAGCGCGAGCCTTCCTTGCCGAGCCACGCCATCAGGCCAATCTGATCGGAAGCCGGCCATTCAGCAAACACCTTGCCGAAGGAGCCCTGCTCTTGCGCGGTGTGCCAGATGAAGTGGGCGTTGGCGAGCACTGAGTTGATCTTGATGGCGTTGCGCACGATGCGTTTGTCGCTGGTGTAGGCGTCCCACTTTTCGGGCGGCAGATGCGCGAGGCCTTTCGGGTTGAAGCCGTGGAAGGCTTCTTCAAAACCTTTCCATTTGTGTTCGATCACCTTCCAGTTGAAGCCGGCATTGAAGACGCAGCGCGTCATCATGGCGAGGTAGCGGTCGTCTCCGAGCTTGAGCAGTTGCTTGGTGCTGAGCGGTTTGTGGTCTCGCAGCAATAATTCGAGCGCGCTCTGGCCGCCTTTGCGATCGGCGGCGAGTTGTTCGATTTTGTAAAATGGGGTCAGTGTCATGGAGCGTCGGGATCTACTGACCACTCCGCGGCACTGCCTGGCCGTAGACCTCGATATTGCCAACGGTAGAGTAACCACCAAAACCATGGCCACTGCCCGGTGTCAGGTCGATGAAGCCGATTTCATCGACCTTGCTCAAATCCACTTCCGGCAGGAAGACGCCCTTGGTCGCCAGGGTTGCAGGGTCAACCACCAGCCATTTCACCTGCGCCAGATTGAAATCGACAACGCGGTAGTCATAAGGGTTTTCGTCAGCGAAGTCGCCGGCCAACAAAGTGCCGTCGGCCAGCTTCACCAGCGGGCGGATCTGGTGATAACCCGAGGTGCGCGAGTGCCACATCACGTGAGCCCTGCCACTGAGATCGGCGTAGCTGTCCTTCAACTTCAGCGTTATGCCGCAGGCGGTTGGGCACACACCGGTCCAGATATGCGGGGTGCCGCTGGCCGGGCTCAGCTCATGCTCTGTGCCATACAGCGTCATCTGCAGGGCAGGATTTGTCACATGCTCCTCCGACAGCACCACCGATTGCGGCAGCAAGGTCCACGTCTCCTTGAACAGCAACGGCACCGGCGCTGGCGGTGCCGGGCGACCGGCCGGCGGCTGGGCCTGGATCAGGGTGGCGAACAGGAGTGTGGTGATGAACGTGAGTCTTTTGCACAAGGGCATTGGCTGCTCCTCTTGGGGCGATTCAGATTGGCGGGACGACGAGGGGATTATAGGCTGAAGAACTGACGCTATGCGCTGTTTGGGCGACCACCACGATTGGTTCAATCAAAACGGTTCAGAGCAACTCAACCGGAGTGGTTTTCAGCCCGACGCGACGCGACAGCTTGTTGAGTGACTTGTCAAACGTTGCAAACGCCTCGTCGGCACTGCTCAGCGCAAGATGGAAAGCATCACCAAAATCCAGCCCGGCTTCATAGCCTGACAGAGCCGTCAGCAAGGCTGCTTTTTGCTTTGGCTTGAAATTCGGCAACCCCAAAAGCGCCGTCAGCGCCATCACAATTTCGGCGCGGGTGCGCTCGTAGCTTTCCAGTACCCACACAAGCTCGAGCATGACCGTGACAGGTGCGGTGTAGTCACGTCCATCGCCAAACAGTTTCACCACCTTTCTGTATTGTGCCTCGTCATCGCGCAACAAGAGCCTTGCCAGAACATTGGTATCAACGGCAATCATGGCGACGATCTCACTTTGATTTGCTGGCGGAATCGGCTTTGCGCAGTTTATCGGCAATCCTTGTTGCCACTTGTTTCTCGGTCAATTGCTTTGCTTTTGGGCGGTGCAGAATACCTGAAACAGCTGCCAGTGATGCCTTTGCATCCGCTTGGGCGGGCTTGAAGCGCAGCTCATTGCCTTCGGCTACCACCAGGAAGCTATCGCCCGTGTTGATGCGTTGCGAAAGCCGAAGTGATTTCGGAATAACGATTTGACCTTTGCTTGATACTTTGACGACTTCCATTGGCTTGCCCGATTGGTAAGACGAAAGGTAAGCCTACATTACTGGTTGCTGTCTGACTACTGGCAGCCTCGATGAGGACAAGCGACTCGAAGATCGGCGTGACGCCACTCATCCATCACGACATCAAGGTCTGGGACGCGCTGCCGATCTGCGAATACCTGCCGGACACCTGGCTGGAGGGTCGGGGTGGCCACAGCACCAGAAAAAGCGCGAGTAGCGCTACGCCAAGGCCAGTTGACTTGCCTCGTGAGAGCGTCAGTGCGAAGGAAGCCGGCAGCGCACCAGCGCGCTGCCGGCCGTCATCAGAAGCGCCGACGCAGACTGAGGCCGTAGGTGCGCGGCTCCCGCGGATAGGCACTCAGTTTGCCATCCTGCAGCGGCGTGTCGAACACGGTACCGAACCAGCTTTCGTCAGCCAGGTTACGACCCCACAGCAGCAACTCGTAACCACCCGCCGTCTGCAGCATGGCGTTGATGTTGAGCAGGCTGCGCGCGCCCTGCGCGGCGAAGGGATCGTTGTTGCTGTGCATGATGGCGTCGGAGTAGTAGACATATTCCACCGCGACCTGGGCGTCGTAGTCGGCCAGGCGGAACTGCTTGGCCACGTTCAGCGACGTGAAATGCTCAGGCACGTTGCCCACGCGGTCACCGTTGCGATTGCAGTAGCCCTTGCTGTCTTTCTGGGCTGCCTCGCTGGGGGCACCGGTGTGGAAGATGTTGGAGATCTGACAGTTGCCTTTTTCAAAGTCGTTGAAGGTGGCATCCGTATAGGCATAGGCCAAGCGTGTGTCGAGACCTTCCATCGGCGACCACCACACTTCTGCTTCCACACCATTAACATCCACCTTGCCGGCGTTCTGCAGGTTGAAGGCGGTGCCGGTGAAGGTATTGGTCTGCAGGTCGTCGACCTGCATGTCGTAGACGGCGAGGTTCAGCCGCAGCGCCGAGGAGAAGTCGTGCTTCACACCGATTTCCACGTTGGTGGTGTCTTCGGCATTGAAGACGGTGTCGAAGCCGAGACCGATGCGATCGGTATTGGTGCCTCCGGACTTGTAGCCGGTGCCATAGGACACATAGACCAGCGTGCTGTCCACCGGACGATAAGACAGGCCGGCGCTGCCGGTGACCCGCTCATCGTCGAGGGTGGCGTCGATGTCGGGCCGCGGGCAGAAACGTGCGGTGACCGAGCAGGTCGCCCAGCCCGGCTGGAACAGCACGCCCAGCGCGGGAATGAAGGGGGCCGGATTCAGCCCCGCCAGCACGGCATTGTGGGTTACACCGGTGCCATCACCGGGAGGTGCGCCAAGCAAGCGCTTGTACTGCGCTTCGGCGATGGCGAAGGCGGTACCGACCGCGGTCACGTTGAGCGCCGTCGGTCCGGGCGTGGGCACCGATTCACGGAAAGTGCTGGTCATGGTCTTGCTTTCGTCGGTGTAGCGCAGGCCGAGGTTCAACTGCAGTTGATCGGTGAGATCGAAATCCACGCTACCAAACAGCGCCACCGCCTCGTGCTGCTGGTCGCTGCTGTCGTGGATGCGATTACCGGGGACCACCACCGGCGCAAAGCTGGTGGGGAATCGCTGGCCCCAAGCCTGATTGATGAACGGCAGCAACGGCTGGGCCGCCACCAGTTTGCCCAGAGTGTTGGGTGCCGCGGCAACGACATAGTTCGGCAGGCGGGTACCAAGCGAGAGGAAGTCGTTGCTGTCGATGTCCTGTCGGTAGAGGAACAGACCGCCGAGGAAGCGCACGCGCTCAGAAGCGTCGGAAGACAGGCGGAATTCCTGTGAAAGCATGCGCTGGTCAGCGCCGTACTCGCGACTCGCCAGATCGACATTGGTGAAGTCGGCATCGATCGAATCGTCGGTGTCGAAGGTGCGCAGCGCGCTGATCGAGACGAAATCCAGATCGCCGAGACGCTTGCTCACCTGCAGCGACAGGCCACTGTCGGTGGCTTCCGAGCGCGGCAACTGGTTGAGGCTCATACGATAGTCATCGAAGCTGCCGGTACGGTAAATGGTTCCGCCGAGCTGCTGCACGATGGCATCGCTGCCAGGGATGGGTGCCGTGCCGTTGCGACGGTCGGAGGCGAACAGGCTGTCTTTCACGGTGAGGGCTGCGCAGCAGACTTCCTCGATCTTCGCGTAGTCGGCGATCAGGCGCACACTGAGGTCATCGTCTCCCTCGTAGAGGAATTGCTGGCGCAGGCCCCAGCGCTTGCGGTCGTTGAGTTCGTCACCGAGGCCGGCGTCCACGAAACCGTCGCGATTGCTGGTGAACACGGTGGATCTGGCCGACAGTCGCTCACCCAGCTGGAAATTGCCGGCGGCACTGAAGTTGACCAGCGAGAGATTGCCGACCGTCACATCCACGAACCCGTTCTGTTCGTCGGAGGGCTTGACCGTCCTGATCAGCAAGGCACCGGACGCCGAATTCTTGCCGAACAGCGTACCCTGCGGACCACGCAGGATCTCCACGGCTTCCACGTCCACCAACTGGTTGATGATGGAGCTCTGACGGGCCCGGTAGACGCCGTCGACGTACAGACCGACCGACGACTCCAGACCGAAGTTCTGGGCGCCGGTGCCAACACCGCGGATCGAGAAATTGCCGGTGCTGGAGCTCTGGTTGGTCCCTACCAGCAAGCTGGGCACGCTGGTCATCATTTCCACCACGTCCTTCAGCGAGGCTTCGTCGAGTGTCTTGCCGGACACGGCAGTCACCGCCAGCGGCACTTGCTGGATGTTCTCTTCACGCAGCTGGGCCGTTACCGTGATCTCCTCGAGCTGCTGGGCAGAAAGCGCTGACGAACCCACGATCCCCCCAAGCGCCAGCAAGGCCGCTCCGTGATTTACTGCTACTGCAAGTCTGGAAATACCCATCGTTTTTTCCTTGATGTTGTTATTGAATCCGAGAGGGCCGAAAGCAGTGGATTAGTGATCACGCCGGCGCGCAGCGAGCCGGGCTCTTGCGTCCGCGCCGTGTCATGGAAATCAACAGCTCGGCAACCGCCGGGCGTGACAATGCTGCGTCAAATTGGCTGTACAGGCAACAGCAAGACAGCAGCCTGACATCACTGTGACAACAACGAGATATGGCGGCCCAGAACATAGGTCATCACAAACTGAATCGCCCCGGGTATGGTGGAAGCCAGTTGGTTTAAGTTAAGACAGCAAGCTCGGGGGGATTACCGTCGAGTCCTTGGCGATTGGATTTGCTTTTGCAACACCCAGCGCCCTCACCAGGCACTGGGTATGAAAACACCCGCTGAGGCGTACGCTTTAGCGGCCTGACCTGTGCAGAAACCGCTGGGTCATTACACAAAAGCAGCACCGGGGAGCGCAAGCGCTTGGGGCCTGCGCAGAATACAGAAGCCGCTACTTCTTGGCGGCAATAAGGCTTTCGAGAAGACCAGCAGTCTCCACATGCTGCTCCCCACCTGAGCCACGACCGAAGAGACCAGCCCTTCCCATCGCAGCATCCACCGGCGTTTTGCCGTTCACATCGGTGTGGACCAGGTTGGCGCCGTTGTCGGCGAGCAGTTGCACGACGGTGTTCCAGCCATTGGTGGCCGCACCGAAGATCGCAGTCTGGCCGGAGGACTCGACCGCATTAACGTTGGCGCCGCCGGCGAGCAGCAGTTTGGTTACTTCAAGAGCCTGCTTTTCGGTGCGGAATTTGCCGCGGGTATCGATAGCGCTCTGGCGGTAACCAGCGGCGACGATCAGGGGAGTTACGCCGTCTTCATTCGGAAGTTCGATCAAGGCACCGTGCTTCAGCAACAGCTCGGTCATCGGCGCATCACCGCCACGAGCAGCGCGGAACAGCGGCGTGACGCCAGTTTTCAGCAGGCCATCGGCACCGCGATCGGGACCGAGTGCGCGATAAGGCGGGAACAGTTTGAGCTGCAGGTTGACGTTGCCACCTTTGGCCAGAATCAGTTCAGCGATTTCGAGCGGAGTAGCGAGGTCGGTTGAGAGTTTGTCGGAGCGACCGCCGTGCGGCAGTGTGTTGTAGTCGACCACCATGTAGAGCGGGTTGCGGCCATAGATGTCCCACTTGTCTGGATTGGCGCCGGCTTCGAGCAACAACTTCATCGAATCCCAGCGGGCGTTGAGGCCGGCCATTACCAGTGGTGTCAGGCCATCGCCTTCAACGATGTTGAGATCGGCGCCGGCCTTGATCAGCGCGGCCACACAATCGGTGCATCCTTCACGCGACGCATAGTGCAGCGCCGACATCTGGCCCGGCGGCAGGATTTTCATGCGGGGTTCGGAAGAGACCTGGCGTTCCCAATTGTTTGGCAGCGAGCGGGCATTGATGTTGGCACCTTTGCTGATCAGCAGTTGCACCATCTGTGGCTGGTTCTGGGCAGCGGCCCACATCAGCGCACTTTGGCCGCGCCATTTTTCAATCGCGTTGACGTCGGCGCCTTCTTTGATGAGCAGTTCAACAGCTTTGGTGTTTGGCGTGCGGGACAGCACCATCAACGGTGTCTGGTCGTCGGCGCCGCGCTCGTCGGCGTCGACTCCTTCGTCGAGCAAGGCCTTGATGATGTCAACATTGCCGCCGATTGCGGCCTGCGACATTGGCGTGGCGCCGAATTCGTTTTTCACTTTTGCATCAGCGCCCTGACGAATGAGTTTTTTCGTCAGCTCGGCATCGTTGTAGTAAATCGCCCAATGCAAGGCAGTAGTGCCATCGGCCTGCGACTGCGTTACATCGGTGTTGCGTCCTACCAGCGCCAACGCTTCCGCAGTCTTGCCTTCGCTGGCCAGTTGCAGCAGTTGCTGCTCGTTGCCGTCAACGGCGAAGGCAGCGCTGCTGCAGAGAGCAGCGAGCACAGCGGCAGCGAGCAAGTGTCTGGCGAATGTTGTTTTCATTGTCGTTGCCCTCGGGCAGTTCGTGCGCGTTCTTTTTTGATTTCAAACTTCGCTGATAAGACCAGTGGCATCGCCGAGTTTTTCCTGCGGCACGCCTACACGATCAAGAATGGTCATCATCAGATTGGAGATGGGCGAACGCTCCGCCGTCATGATGTGCTGGCCACCTTTGATGCGGCCACCGGCCTTGCCGATGATTGCAGCCGGCAGCGGCCAGTGATCGTGCGCATTCGAGTTGCTCATGTTGCTGCCGTACAACAGCATGGCGTTGTCGAGCATGGAGCCGTTGTCGCCATCGGGCAGCGCGGCAAGTTTGTCGACAAACTTGGCGAATACTTTGGTGTGGTATTCCTGGATCACCATCAAACGCGCCATCTTGGCCGGATCGTTCTGGTGATGTGACAGCGGATGGAAGGCGTCGGAAATGCCAACGTGGTTGTAGGTCTGGTTGCTCACTTCCGCGGCGAACATCATGTTGGCAATGCGGGTGATGTTGCCTTGATAAGCCAGCAGGATCAGATCCATCTGCAGATTGATGTGCTCGTCGAAACTGCCGGGAATGCCAAGCGGCGCGTCAGGCAGGATCAGATCACCCAGATCGTGCTGGGCCGTTTTCTGCACGCGGCGTTCTACTTCGCGCACGGTTTCGAGGTAATCACTCAAGCGCACGCGATCGGATACGCCGAGTTGTTTCGCCAGATCATTGGATTCGTTGACCATCAAGTCGAGCACGCTGGCAGTCTGCTTGCCCAGGCGCTCGCGCTCGGCTGCGTTGTCACCCACGCCGAACAGCGACTGGAACAATTTGCGCGGGTTGTTCTCCATCGGCAGCGGAGTGGATGGCGTGCGGAACGCAATGGTGCCGGCATAACTGCAGCCGTAGGCGCGGTCGCAAGCACCAGCAGCACCGCCGGTTTCAGTCGCCACTTCGATAGAAGGCAGTGGCGTGTCCTGACCAATGTGCAGCGCAGCAATCTGGTCGATGGTGACGCCGCCAAACGGTTCGTGGCTGACGCGCGGCGCTTCGCCGGTGAGCCAGGTGCCCGGCGTTATTGCATGCACGGGGCCGTAGGCGCGCTTGTTCTCCATGTTGGAGATGATCGTCATGAGCGACTGGTATTTTTCCAGCGGCTTCAGCAGTGACTTCAATTCGAAGTCGGAGCCGACTTTGTCCGGCGTCCAGTTGCTCATCACCGCACCATGCGGAAAGTAGAAGAAGCCGAGACGTGGCGGACTCACCGCGGCCGTCTGCGCCAGCGCAACGCCGGCCGGTATCATGGCATCCAGCAGCGGCAGCGAGATGGTAGCGAGTGCGCTGCGCAAAAAAGTGCGGCGTGGCAAATGTTTCTTGGTAATGAACATGATCTTGTCTCCTCTGCCGTCAGGCAGCGTCAAAGGCTTCCCACTGTCAGCTCATCGCTGGGAACGGTCATCTTCCGGAACTGGTCACTGGCGATCACGCCCTTGATCAGCGACGACAATCGGTAATCGTTATCGGCAGCGTTGTGCACGATCTGGCGCACTGCCGGCATATCACGCGCATCAAGGCCGCGGCCGATGCCGTACATCAACAACTTTTCAGTGAATACCAAGGCAAATTGATCCGGGCGCTCAACCAGCGCAGCGCGCAGATCGTTGACACCCTGCAGCGGTGTGCCATCGGCCAGCTTGCCGCTGGAATCGATCATGACGTTGCCGGCATCGCTGTCACGCAGGCGGAACTCGCCGATGGCGTTGAAGTTTTCCAGCGCCAGACCGAGTGGGTCCATCACGTCGTGGCAACCGGCACAGGCCGGATTGTCGCGGTGCTTCTCAAGACGCTCACGTACTGTCAGCGCGCGCGCCTGGCCTTCTTCGGTTTCCGGGAAAGCCGGCACATTGCGAGGTGGATTCGCTGGCGGCACACCAAGAAAGTTTTCCATGATGTAGGCACCACGAATTACCGGCGTAGTGCGGTTGGCGTAGGACGTCACCATCTGCACACCGGCTTTGCCGAGCAAGCCGTAACGTTCTGGCTGCGGCAGTTTCACTTTGCGGAAGTTGTCGCCTTTCACATCAGTGATGCCGTAGTGCAGCGCGAGATCTTCATTGAGAAAGGTGCTGTCGGAGGTCAGCAGCTCATGCACATCGGCATCCTGTTGCAGCAGATCAGCCACAAACAGTTTGATCTCCTGTTGAAACGCATCGGTCAGTCCGGGACGGAATTCGGGAAAGATGGTGGTGTCGGGGTCGATGGAGTCAAGGTCGCGCAGGCGCAGCCATTCGGCAGCAAAGTTATCCACCAGCGCGATGGAACGCGGATCCGCCAGCATGCGGGTAATCTGCTGGTCAAGGTTATCGCCCTGTATCAGCTGGTTTTGTGAGGCCAGGTTGAGGAGTTCTTCATCCGGCAACGTGCTCCACAAAAAGAACGACAAGCGCGATGCCAGTTCCAGATCAGTGATCGCCAACACAGCACCTGGTTGGGTACCTGCTGGCGGCACTTCGGTGCGATAAAGGAATTTCGGGCTCACCAGAATTGCCATCATGCCGTTCTTGATGCCGGCGTCGAAGGAGCCTTGTTCACGGCCCACGGAATAGAAGCGCATGGCGTCGGCGAGGTCGTCGTCGGTGATCGGACGACGGAAGGCCTGTTTTGCCATGTTGGCGAAAATCTGGCGCGCGCAGTCGATTTCATCGGCAGGCGCTGTCGGTTCGCAGATCATCACCTTGCGGCGGCTGTCGGTGTTGATGACGCCACTGGTATTGAGCGGCCCTTTCACCTGCACAGCATTCATGCGAGCGATGCGATCCATGCCGCGGTTGGCACCGAGGCTGTGGAGGAATTCATCCGACTCGGCAAAACTGCGGGCAACGAAGGCCACGCCGATTGTGTGTTTGCCGGAGCTGACCGTGATCGGAATGTCTTTGAAGCGGCCATTGATTTCAGCCACCGCCGGCGCTTGTTCCTGATCGAGTTTGCGCAGGTCTTCGCCGCCACCAATCGTGTGTTCGAAAATTTTCTTGCCATCAAGTGTGATGATCGCGGTGTGCTGATATTCCATGCCGAGCGTGTAACCGGCGCCGGCCATGCCGGGGATCGTCAACGTGTATTCGCCATCCACCGGGAACTCATGCTCCACCACGGTGCCGCCACGGGTGCCGAGTGGCAGGCCATGCACGTGCGCACTCTGGTGCGAAGTGTCGGAACGGTACACCACGGTTTCGTTGCGCGGCGTTGGCGTGCCTACTGCCTGCTCTGTTACCTGACGCGCAGCCAGAATGTACTGGTCAAGGAAGGCTGGTGAGACTTTCAATACTTCGGCGATGTTGTCAAAGCCATCGCTGTTGTCGTCTTTCGGCAGTGCGAGCTCGGCATTGAGTTCAACACCGGTGATGTCGCGGATCGCGTTGACATACTCGGTGCGGTTCAAGCGACGCAAGCCAACATGGCCGGGGTCTGGATTTTCGGCAGCGTAGGCATCGAGGGCATTCTCGATGGTGGTGATCAGCTTCCAGCGTTCGTCGCTGTCCGGTTTGTTTTCCTGGCTTGGTGGCGGCATTACGCTGGCGCGCAATTTCTTGATGGCGCGTTCGAATACATCAGGATGTTGCGCCATGGTGTCGGCGTTGAATTCGGTGAGGTCGATGCCACCGGCGTAGTCATCGATGTTGTGGCAATCGGTGCAGTAGTTTTCGATGGCGCCCCACTCGCTCTGCATGTCGGCCAGCGCGGTTTTGTAATCGAGCTTCTGGGCGGAGACGCTGCCGGCACCCAACAAGGCCACGCCGCAGGCCACTGCAAGTGCAAGGCGTTTTGGAATATCGAGTCTGGTACTGAATAGTG
>Ga0255100_1000663_pt1 | contig 13573 bp, 17 predicted proteins | sample Colum_Colum_RepB_2_FD_188449 | JGI IMG/M metagenome (GOLD analysis project Ga0255100, IMG submission 188449) | Freshwater microbial communities from Columbia River, Oregon, United States - Colum_Colum_RepB_8d | ecosystem: Environmental > Aquatic > Freshwater > River | place: USA: Oregon...
GCCCCATAACGGCGCTGTACCGCAGTATCCACTCCCTGCTGCAGCAAATGCCGCACCGGCTTCGCCAGCAACCACAGGCCGATCGCAATCAAGCTCAGCTTGAAATAGAACACGCCATTGGTCAGCGCCTTGGCCGGGTAAGCCGACAGCAGCATGACCCCCGACACCAGGCTGAGCCCGGCGCTGCCCCACAACAGCGGATACAGCCGCAGCAAACCAATGAGCGGAATCGCCGGTGCCGCTCCCAGCAACCGCAAACCCATCGCCAGGTTACCACCGGCCAACAAACCCATGCCAAACGCATGCAAGACGAGTGAAATGGGGAAACCCCACGTCGATTCCCCTACCCATACGGCAAGGGCAGATTCTTCGATCCAACTGAGCATGGCGATAAATAAGGCGGGCATGGCGCTCTCCTGAGGACTGGTGCTGATTCTTACACAGGCTGAAACCAGGAATCTCTACTACACTGCATGTGCCGGGCATGGAGCCCGCCTTACACCTTCAAGGAGGAAGCATGACCATCCCAGACTGGCCGCTCGCCGAGCGCCCCCGCGAAAAACTGTTGCAGCTGGGGGCCGACAGCCTCAGCGACTCCGAACTCCTTGCCATCTTCCTGCGTACCGGCCTGCCCGGCCAGTCGGCGCTGGATCTGGCCCGCAAGCTGCTCACGGTATTTGGCAGCCTGCGGGGGGTGGTCGACGCCACGGTTGCCGACTTCTGCGCCCAGCCCGGCATGGGAGCCAGCAAGTACGTACTGCTACAGGCAGCCCTACAGCTGGCACAGCGGCACCTGCAGGAAGGCCTGCAACGCAGTGATTGCCTCAGCTCCTCCCTGCTCACCCGCAACTACCTGCGCAGCCGGCTGCGGCGCTACGAACGCGAGGTGTTCCTGTGTCTGTTCCTCGACAACCAGAACCGCGTGATCGCTGCCGAAGAGCTGTTCCATGGCACTATCGATGGCGCCACTGTGCATCCCCGCATCGTGGTCGATCGTGCGCTCTACCATAACGCCGCCGCGCTGATCTTCGCCCACAATCACCCTTCAGGGGTGGCTGAGCCCAGCCAGGCCGACGTTGGCATCACCCGCCGGCTCAAGAATGCGCTCGGCCTGATCGACATCCGCACCCTCGATCATTTCGTGGTGGGGGATACCGAGGTGGTGTCGCTGGCCGAGCGGGGGCTGATGTAGCGGCACGGCACGCCATGCCCGTCCCAAGCCTCGTCGGCGACACGAGGCATCTGGCTGATCGTGCAGCGGCACAGCGCAGATGCCAAGCAATAAGAGCCGATCCGGCGTGATGAAGGCCATCAAGGTTGCCTGCCCCCGCACAGGTCTGGTATAAAGCGCGCCTCTTTTTCCCAGTAAATCCGCAATTTACGAATTGCCAGGCAAGTCCGAGGTTAAAAGTATGTCCAGAGTCTGCATGGTGACCGGCAAAGCCCCATTGGTTGGCAACAACGTGTCACACGCCAAAAACCGTACAAAGCGTCGCTTCAGCCCGAACCTGCACACCCATCGTTTCTGGGTTGAGTCGGAAAACCGCTTTGTCGCACTGCGCCTGACCAGCAAGGGTATGCGCATCATCGACAAGAAAGGTATCGACGCAGTGCTGAGCGACATCCGCGCCGCCGGCGTCAAAGTCTAATTAACGGCTCAATAACCGAATTCAGAGAGAGGATTAAGTCATGAGAGACAAGATTCGTCTGGTATCCAGCGCCGGCACCGGCCACTTCTATACCACCGACAAGAACAAGCGCACCATGCCCGACAAGATGGCCATCAAGAAATACGATCCCGTCGTACGCAAGCATGTGACCTACACCGAAGCCAAGATCAAGTAAGATCATGCCGCCGCAGCCTTGGCGCCGGCGGATAAGGTTTCGTTGTAGCAGAAATAAAAAAGGGAGCCTTCGGGCTCCCTTTTGCATTTTAGCCTATGCCGAAACCGGCGTGATCCACTTCGGCACTGCCGCTGCCTGGTAGTTGCGCATCGTCTCAAGCAGTGTGTCGATATTGTCGCTGCCCAGAATCAACGATTGGTTTTGCGGCTTCAGCAATGCGTTGTCCACCATCGATTGCACCAGCGCCAACAGTGGATCGTAGAAGCCTGCCACGTTGAGCAACGCTACCGGCTTCTGATGCAGCCCGAGCTGCGCCCACGTCAGCATCTCGAAAAACTCCTCCAGCGTACCGAAGCCGCCCGGCAGCGCAATGGCGCCATCGCATAACTCATTCATCAGCAGCTTGCGTTCGTGCATGCTGTCCACCAGATGCAGCTCAGTCAGATCGGCATGCGCAATTTCCTTTGATTGCAGAAAGCGCGGCAACACGCCGATCACCTGGCCACCAGCACGCAACGCACCATCAGCCACAGCACCCATCAAGCCGATGCGCGCACCGCCGTAAACCAGCGCGATCTGTTGTCGCGCCAGTGTTTCACCCAGCAATATCGCTTGCGCAGTGAAGCGTGCATCGCTGCCGCTGCTGGAACCACAGAACACCACTACCCGCTTCATATTGCCTCGCTATTTGTATGCACGGCAGCGACTGTATTGCGCTATAAGGGTTCATGCCAGCGTTCTGGCGCAACAATCAACAAGGGTGGTTGCATCGGGTCTGAGGTGATTCATGTATTACATAGTTGAAACAGCCAAATCATTCGAACAAGCTTCGAAAGACCTGGAAGCTGCTGTGGCGGGTAACGGCTACGGAGTGCTTCATATTCACGACCTGGGTGCGACACTGCGCACCAAGGGCGTTGCATTTGAAGAGCAGTGCAGGATTTTTGAAGTCTGCAATCCGAAGCAGGCAGCGAAAGTCCTGGCAACAGACATGCGCTTGAATATGGCCTTGCCTTGTCGTATCTCTGTGTTTACTGAGGGAAACAAGACAAAGATCGGGCTCATCAAGCCGGTTGCAATGCTGTCGGCTCTGTCCCAGAACACTGCCTTGATTGAAGTTGCCAAAGAGGTTGAACGAAATACCATACAAATGGTGGATGAGGCGAAGTGAATCCGCACCACCATCACCAAGATCAATCAATGCGCTACCGTGAAATCACCATCAACGATTACCCGATTTGAATGATCTGATTGAGCACCGTGCACACCTTGTTGAAAGGAAGAGCTCCCAACTTTCTTGCTGGATGTGGTGACGCTTTGCGCGTACGCCAGTCGAACGATTTAGGCTGATGACACAGCACGTAACTGGTTTTGCTTTTCCTGGCGCCGGTTGCTTGCCCGGTAGCAATTGCGAAAGGATTGTCGGCGTTGTAGTCGGCAGTGGTCATCGGCAGGCCAATGACCAGCGATGTCCTGGCGTTGAACGCCATCGTGGAAAGCACAAGAAAAGGGTGGATATCCCGCATCTCTTGTCCGGCCTGCGGATTGCAGTCGATCCAGATGATGTCCTGGCGGTCTGGCACCCACCCGGCCTTTTTGCGAGCGACCCTGCCTACCACTTCTCTGTCCCCACAGGGGCGGCGGCCATGACTTCACCGCCATGTTTACTGATGTCGTAAGCTGCAAGTCTTTCGGCAAGACTCATTTCTGTATTTTCGACAGGCTCGATAATCACTTTGCCGTATTCAACAGTCATACGGACGCGTTGGTCGGCATGCAGTTTTGCGGCGCGGGCCACGGCAGCGGGTAGACGCACACCGAGGCTGTTGCCCCAGTGCTTGATGTCGAGCGTGGTTTCCGTCATTGCGGGTTTTCCCGGATGTTTATACGTAGTATAAACATCACATGCCTTTTGGGGCAACCGCGCAAGAAGTCCGGGAAAACAAGAGCCAGCGGCAATAGAATGGGCGGCCGCAGAATTGATGCCAACAGCACAGGTATAACAATGGAAGCAAACTTCTGGCACGACCGCTGGACCCTCAACGAGCTTGGCTGGCATGAGCTCGAGTTCAATGTGCTGCTGACCAACAATTTCCATCGGCTTGGATTGGCGGCGGGCAGCCGTGTGTTCGTGCCGCTGTGCGGCAAGACGCGCGACATTGCGTGGTTGTTGGGTGCTGGCTACCAAGTGGCGGGCGCCGAGCTGAGTGAGTTGGCAATCACGCAGTTGTTCGATGAGCTCGGTGTGCAGCCGGTGGTAAGTGCAAGCGGCAACTTGAAATGTTTCCAGGCGCCGGGCCTCGATATTTTCACTGGCGATATTTTTGAGCTGGGCAGTGAAATGCTCGGCAAGATAGACGCTACCTATGATCGTGCAGCACTGGTGGCACTGCCGCCGGCGATGCGCGTTCGTTACACCGCGCATCTGCGGTCGCTGACGAACACCGCGCCGCAGTTGCTGATCTGCTTTGAATACGATCAAAACAAAATGGCAGGCCCGCCGCATTCAGTGCCCGCCAAAGAAGTGTGGAAGCACTACAGCCCCAGCTATCGCCTTGAACTGGCAGAGGCACGCGAAGTGGCTGGTGGCCTGAGAGGCGCCACGCCAGCCGACGAACTGGTGTGGCTGTTGCAGCCATTGGCTGCAAGCTGAAAAAATCCGGCATGTCGCTCCCCGCTGCTCTCTATGCCGATCTGGCCCAGTACTACGATCGTTTCTGCGCCGAAGTGAATTACGCCGAGCAGTGCGACTATGCAGTGCGGGCGTTCCGGGCCTTTACGCGTTCTGACGGGTATGAGTATCTCGATCTTGCCTGCGGCACCGGCCAGCATCTGTTGGCGATGCAGCAGCACGGCTTTGTGCCGCATGGGCTCGACAACAGCAGCGCCATGCTGGAGCAGGCGGCTCTGCGTTGCCCCGAAGCGCGTTTGCAGTTGTGTGATCTCGCCGAGTTCGCGCAACAGAACAGCTTCGATCTGATCAGCTGCTTTCTCTACTCAATCCACTACAGTCATCCCGCATCACGCGTAGAACAAACGCTGCGGCGCTGCCATGCCGCACTCAAGCCCGGCGGCGTGTTGCTGTTCAATGCAGTAGATGCGCGTGGAATACAGAATGATGAAGGGGTTACCACTTACCTTGAACAGGCTGATGAGCAGCTGAGTTTCAAGTCAGGCTGGCATTACCAGGGTGAAGGCGAGGTGCTGGATCTACAGCTGACGATCACCCGTACATCGGCTAGTGGTGAAGAACAGTGGCGCGATCACCACACCATGACGGCGCTGACATTCCCACAGTTGAAAACACTGTTGCAGCAGATCGGGTTTGAACTGGAAGTGATGGAGCACGATTACAGCGCGCTGCTGGCGTGGTGTGGTGAGAGTCACAACGCCATTTTTGTGGCCTGCAAACCGCTGTAACAAAAAAGCTCTGGACAAGCCGTCATTCCCGCGAAAGCGGGAACCCAGTAACTGATTTGACGGGATCCCCGCTTTCGCGGGGATGACGAACGCTTTCGCGGGTATGACAACAGAGGACTTACCCAGTCAACTCTTCAGTCGATTTTCCTGACGGCACCCTTGTCCGCACTGGTCGCCATCGACGCGTAGGCACGCAGCGCTTTCGACACTTTGCGTGTGCGCACTTCCACGGGTTTCCACGCCTTATCACCCTTGGCAATCATGGCGGCGCGGCGCTTGGCGAATTCGTCGTCGCTGATCGCCAGATTGATGCTGCGGTTGGGGATGTCGATGTTGATGGTGTCGCCTTCTTCAACCAATGCGATGTTGCCGCCTTCGGCTGCTTCCGGTGACGAATGGCCGATCGACAGGCCCGAGGTACCGCCGGAGAAACGGCCGTCAGTGAGCAAGGCACACTGTTTGCCGAGACCTTTGGATTTCAGGTAGGAGGTGGGGTACAGCATTTCCTGCATGCCGGGTCCGCCGCGCGGGCCTTCGTAGCGGATCACCAGCACGTCGCCTGGCTTGATCTGATCGGCCAGGATGGCCGTCACTGCACTGTCCTGGCTTTCGAAGATGCGGGCAGGGCCGGAGAACTTGAGGATATTCTCGTCGACACCCGCGGTCTTGACGATACAACCATCCACCGCGATGTTGCCGAACAACACAGCAAGGCCGCCTTCCTGGCTGTAGGCATGCTTCACTTCGCGGATGCAGCCGTGTTCGCGGTCCGCATCAAGCGTGTCCCAGCGCGTGCTCTGGCTGAAGGCGGTTTGCGTTGGAATGCCGGCGGGGCCGGCACGGAAAAAGGTTTGCACCTCGGCTGAAGGACTGCGCGCGATATCCCATTTCTCCAGTGCTTCCAGCATGGTGTTGCTATGCACGGTGGCGACATCGGTATGCAGCAAGCCACCGCGTTCGAGCGCGCCAAGAATGCCCATGACGCCGCCGGCCCGATGCACATCTTCCATGTGGTACTTCGGTGTGGATGGCGCCACCTTGCACAGCTGCGGCACCTTGCGCGAAAGCCGATCAATGTCCTTCTGGGTGAAATCGAGTTCAGCTTCCTGCGCTGCAGCGAGCAAATGCAGGATGGTGTTGGTGGAGCCGCCCATCGCTATGTCGAGTGTCATCGCGTTTTCAAAGGCTTTGAAGCTGGCGATATTGCGCGGCAGCACCGAGTAGTCATCCTGCTCGTAGTGGCGTTTGCACAAATCGACGATGCGACGGCCGGCTTCGAGAAACAGTTGTTCACGATCGGAGTGGGTAGCGAGCACCGAACCGTTGCCGGGCAACGAAAGGCCGAGCGCTTCGGTCAGGCAGTTCATCGAGTTGGCGGTGAACATGCCGGAGCAGGAACCACAGGTAGGGCAGGCCGAACGTTCGTAGCGCGCCACATCTTCGTCGCTCATGTTGCTGTCGGCAGCCGCCACCATGGCGTCGATCAGGTCCAGCTTCACTACCTGGATCTGGCCCAGTTTGGTTTTACCGGCTTCCATCGGGCCGCCGGAAACAAAGATCACCGGAATATTGAGGCGCAAGGCAGCCATCAACATGCCGGGGGTGATCTTGTCGCAGTTGGAGATGCACACGATCGCGTCAGCACAATGTGCGTTGACCATGTACTCCACTGAGTCGGCGATGATCTCGCGCGAGGGCAGCGAATACAGCATGCCGTCGTGGCCCATGGCGATACCGTCGTCAACCGCGATGGTGTTGAACTCTTTCGCTACGCCACCGGCGCGTTCGATCTCGCGCGCTACCAACTGGCCGAGGTCTTTCAAATGCACATGGCCCGGCACGAACTGCGTGAACGAGTTGGAGATGGCGATGATCGGTTTGTTGAAATCGCCATCCTTCATGCCGGTGGCGCGCCAAAGCGCGCGGGCGCCGGCCATATTGCGGCCCTGGGTGGTGGTAAATGATCTGTACTTTGGCATAGGACTCTCCGGCAGAGATTGGGGTCAGAGTAACTTGATCAACATGAATCTGTTCGGCGCGTAGTTCGCAGAGATCAAGTTACTCTGACCCCGTTTAAAGGGGTTTCACAAAAATCTTTGAATTGCGTTGATAGTTGTACAGCGACTTCTTCCGCTCCGGCAGTTCATCCACCGAGCTTGGCACAAAGCCGCGCTCGACAAACCAATGCGGCGATTTCGTCGTCAACACGAACAGATGACCGAGCCCGAGTTTGCGTGCGCTCTTCTCGACATGTTCCAACAGCAGCTGGCCGCGATTGTGGTTGCGGTAATCCGGGTGCGTGGCCAGACAGGCCAGCTCGCCACTCTTCCTGTCCTGCGGGTACAGCGCGGCGCAGGCGATGATCATGCCTTCGCGTTCGATCACGCTGAACTGCTCGATTTCGGCTTCCAGCAACTCACGCGAGCGGTGCACCAGGATGCCCTGCAGTTCGAGTGGTTCGATCAGTTCGAGTACGCCGCCGACATCCTTGATGGTGGCCGGCCGCAACGATTCGTATTGTTCCTGTGTGATCAGCGTGCCGATACCATCGCGGGTGAACAGCTCTACCAGCAGGGCGCCGTCGTCTTCATACGAAATCACCTGCGAACGCTTCACGGTGGCGCCACAGGCTTTCACTCCCAGCTCCAGATTGCGCAGCTCGTCGTCAATGCCGGTCTGCGCCACTTTTTCCTTGATGAGTGCCTGCGCTTCTTCCGCGCTCAGCTTGCTGATGCGTTCGCCGTCCTGGTCGAGAATGCCGGCTTCGCTGCCGTAGATCAGCAGTTTGTCGGCTTTGAGTGCGATTGCAGTGGAACACGCCACGTCTTCCACCGTGAGGTTGAACACTTCACCGGTAGGCGAATAGCCGAGCGACGACACCAGCACGATGTTGCCGTTGTCGAGTTGTTTGCGGATGGCATCTACTTCCACCTTGCGCACTTCGCCAGTCAGGCCGAAGTCGATACCGTTCTGGATGCCGAAGGGCTTGGCCACAATGAAGTTGCCGCTCGCCAGCGTCAGGTCAGCGCCGTGCATCGGTGAATTGATCAAGCCCATCGAAAACGAGGCTTCGACGTCGATACGCAGTTTGCCCACTACCTGCTTGATCACATCCAGCGTGGCGCTGTCGGTCACCCGCATCTTGTTGTGCACCTGATGGGTGACGATGTCGTGGGTGTCGGAGACGATATTCGCCTTGGCCAACGCCGAGTCGATCTGCTGGCGCGCGCCGAAGCACAGCACCAGTTTCACGCCGAGGCTGTTCAGCAGCGTGATGTCGTGGGCGATGTTCCAGAAGTTGTCGTGGCCGATGGCTTCGCCGGGCAACAGGATGACGAACACCTTGCCGCGATAGGCGTTGATGTACGGCGTCGACTGCCGGAACCAGTTTACATACTGCTTGCTGTCCATCTCATCCATCGTTGCAACCCTCGGGCAAGGGCGGGAAAAAGGGCGCCATTTTAGCCACCAATGGCGGTTGAGTCATGCCGTTTGTCGGGATTTCCCCTGATTTGACAGGGGCTTAGCAGAACTGTCACAGGCAGAAGCGGCGCACCAGTGACTGCAGCAGCGTAATACAGGGCTGTACCTGATCCAGCGCCATGTACTCATTGGGCTGATGTGCCACGTCGATGCTGCCGGGGCCAAGCACCAGCGTGTCCATGCCGAGCTGCTGCAGAAACGGAGCCTCGGTGCCGAACGCCACGCTCTGGCCGCTGTGGCCAGTGAGCGCTTCACATACGTGCAGCAACTCGCTGTTGTCATTGGCGAAGGCTTCGGTGCCGGCAAACAGCGGCGTGAAGGTGAACTCCACCCGGTGGCGGGTGGCGATGGGTTCGAGCAAGGCGCGGATGTCATTGCGTACTTCAACACTCTTCATGCCGGGCAACATGCGCACATCGAATTCGAGGCCACAGTGGCCGCAGATGCGGTTGGGATTGTCGCCGCCGTGGATGGAGCCGAGGTTAAGCGTGGGCACATCAATGGCAAAGTGCGGATCGCGATAACGTTGTTGCAACTGGCCACGAAACTGCAGCAACGCGCTGATCATCTCGTGCATCGCTTCCAGCGCATTGCGTCCAAGCGCCGGGTTGGAGGAGTGACCGCTCTGGCCCTGCACCTGCAGCCGCTCCATCAAGATGCCTTTGTGACGATTGATCGGTCGCAGCCCGGTTGGCTCGCCAATCACCGCATGGCGACCGAGAGAGCGACCTTGTTGCACCAGTGCGCGGGCGCCGTCCATTGAGCTTTCTTCATCAGCGGTGGCAAGGATGATCAGTGGCGCTTTGAATTTTTCGGTCAGCAAGGGCTGCACCGCTGCATGCACCAGCGCGAAGAAGCCCTTCATGTCGCTGCTGCCAAGGCCATAGAGGCGATTGTCTTTTTCAGTGAGCGCCAGTGGATTGCAGCCCCACAGCGCTTCATCGAATGGCACCGTGTCGGTGTGGCCGGACAGCACCAGTCCGCCGGGACCACTGCCATAGGTGGCGATCAGGTTGGCTTTGTGCGGTTGGGTGGACAGCGGCAGCAGTTCACACACAAAGCCGAGATCACCGAACACATTCGCCAGCAGCTCCACCACCGGCCTGTTGCTCATGTCGATGCCGGCAGTGGCCGAGCTGACAGAAGGCAATGCCAGCAATTGGCCGAACAGCCGGCGGAAATCGTGGCTCATGCGGAGACTCCTGGTTGCTGGCGGTAACAAGCGTCGGTGCGCGCTGCCATGATGCAGTCGTTGCGGTGCAAGCCGGCAATCACGTGTGTCCACCAACGTACACTTACCTTGCCCCACTCAACGGTTATCGCCGGATGATGATCAGCTGCTTCCGCGATGGAGCCAACGGCATTGGTGAAGGCCAGTGCATCGGTGAAGTTGCGAAATGGATAGACACGCTGCAGCTGCGTTTCGTCGTGGAGTTGCACCACTTCCCAGGCGGGCAACTCATTCAGCACTACGCCGAGTTCGGATCGAGTCAACGTGGCCATGCCTTTGCGGCAGGCAGTGAGAGCTTCGGCGGCAAGTGGCGTTGTCATGTTCCTGCCTGTTTGTTCCCGCTCTTCAGCACTGCACACGTCAAGCGCGAGATGCACACCAGTTTGTCGTGTGCATCAGTGATGCGGATTTCCCACACCATGGTTGAGCTACCGATGTGGATGGGGCGCGTGGTGCCGGTGACATAAGGCGGCTTGCCGGCGCGGATATGGTTGGCGTTGATGTCGAGACCGACGATGTGGAAACCTTCAGGGCAGCACATACCGGCGCCGATACTGCCGAGCGTTTCTGCCAGTACTACCGAAGCGCCACCGTGGATGATGCCCATGTGTTGCTGCGTGCGGTAATCCACCGGCATGGTGGCCTTGATGTAGTCATCGCCGATCTCGGTGACGACGAGGCCGACGTGCTCACACATCGTGCCTTTGCACAGTGCGTTGATGTCGGCGACGGTGGCTTGGCGTTTCCAGATACTCATGCGGACTCCGGGTAATGCTCACTGCAGGTGTCTATTGCGGTCTTGGCTGTAAAGTTGATGGCGAAGTTGCTTGCGAAGACGAGCACCCGGCGGGAAACAGGGTGTCGGTTCTGTCGGTGAGATGATACGCCAGCAATCCGAGCCATTCATGCAGCACTGCGTTCAGTGTCAGCCAGTTGCCGATCAGTGAAAAGCCCAGGCTGTTGGCAACTGGGGACCATTGGTGATCGACCGGCCACGGCAATACGGGCCAGCCTTGTCGGCAGAACACACCCACTGCGCGCGGCATATGGCTGGCCGAGGTTACCAATACCCAGGTTTCACCGGGCTGTGGCTGTGCCAACTGCTTGCTGTAACTGGCGTTCTCGCTGGTGTTGCGTGATTCGCGTTCGAGCAGCACGCGGGAAGCATCCACCTGCAGCGTATCCAGCATCAGCGGTGTGTAGTCGGCTTCCCGCAAGTCATCCAACACCAGCGCAGCGGAGCCGCCACTCATCACCAGTTTGGCTTCAGGGTACTGGCGTGCCAGTGCAGCAAAAGCCAGCCCTCGCTCCACCGAGTCATGGACTTCGGCCTGTTGCCAGAAGTCCGACAATACCGGATCGAGGAAGCCGCCCAGCACAATGATGCCGTCGACACGCGCCGGCAGGGGTGGATTGGCGGCAAAGCGTTGCTCCAGCGGTCCCCACATCCATGAGCCGATCGGCAATACCGCCAGCACCAGCAAGCCGCCCAGCACGGCCGACAGCAGCCATTGCGCCCAGCGTTGGCGTTGCCAAATCAACAGCAGCAGCGCCAGTGCAAGCAAATACAGCAGCACAGCTTCAGGCTGCAGCAGCATCCACACTATCTTGGAGGCGTAGAAGAACAGGGAGTCCATGCAGATCAGTCCACGCAGGTCAGGCCATCGGCGGCGAATGAATGATGACAGTAGCAGAGCTGGTATCTAAGCTGGCATTGATCTGGAAGGCTTGTCGCAGCAATGCCGGCGTCAGCACCTCCGCCACCGCGCCGCTGGCAAGCACCCGGCCCTGTTGCAGCAACAGCAGCCGGTCGCAATAGCGTGCTGCGGTGGTGAGATCGTGCAAGGTCACCACCACGGCACGCCCCGCCTGTGCTTGTAGTCGCAGCAAGGCCATCACCTCGTGTTGTCGCGCCGGATCGAGCGAGGCAGTGGGTTCATCCGCCAGCAACACCTGCGGCTGACCGGCCAACAGTCGCGCAAGATTCACCCGCATTTTCTCGCCCTCGGATAACTGCTGAAAGCGGCGGCTGGCGTAATCCAGCACATCGCACTGCGCCAGCGCAGCGGCAATGGAAGCAACACCGCTCGCACGATCAGCGTCGCCATGCGGCAAACGCCCGAGTGCCACTACTTGCTGCACGGTGAACGGCCAGTGCAGTACCGGCCGCTGTTCGAGATAGCCCAGCAGGCGCGCGCGCTCGAGTGGCAACATTGTTGCCAGTGGTTTGCCGGCGAGTTCGCGCTCGCCGCTGTCGCAGAGCTGCAAGCCTGCCAGCAATTTCAGCAACGACGACTTGCCGGCGCCATTGGGGCCGATGATGCCGATGACTTCGCCGGCGGCCACATCCAGCGAGATGTCCGCCACGCGTACAGCCTGTGGGGTGCGCCAATGCAGATGAGCGGCATGCAGCAGTGTGGTCATCGTTCACTCCGCTGCTGCAGCAACAACAGCAGGAAGAACGGCCCGCCCAGTAGTGCCGTCAGCACACCCAGCTGCAGTTCCTGGCTGGCGGGAACCAGCTGTACCAATGCATCGGCCAGCAACACCAGCGCAGCGCCACCGGGCAGACTCCACCACAACAAACGGCCCGGCTGCGCGCCACACAAGGGCCGCAGCAGATGCGGCACGATAAGCCCCACAAAACCGATGCAACCACTGACAGCCACCGCAGCGCCAATGTTGCAGGCCACGCCGATGATCAGGCGCCAGCGATAACGTGCAAGTGGAAACCCGAGCGAGGCGGCAGTGTCTTCGCCCAGGCTGAGAGCGTCCAGCGCGCGGCCACAGCTGAGCAACAGTGCCGAGCCCAGCAGCATGAACGGCAGTGCAATTGCTACATCGCTCAGGCTGCGATTGGCCACCGAGCCCAGCAACCAGAAATAGGCTTCCTGCAGCGCATAGGGATTCGGCGCGAATGACAGCGCAAAGGTAGTCAGCGCACTGGTCAGCGCTGTCAGCGCCAGGCCGGCCAGAATCAGTGAGTGGGTGCCGGGCAGTTTGCGCGTCAGTTGCAGCAACAGCAGTACCGCAAGTGCGGCCCCGAGCAAGGCCGCCAGCGGCAACAGCCACCAGGCCCGCTGCGACCAGCCGAAATACAATACACACACGGCCAGCAAGGCTGCCGTTTGCGAAATGCCCAGCAGGTCCGGGCTTGCCAGCGGATTGCGCAACAGCCCCTGCAGCGCAGCACCACTGATGGCGAGAGAAGCGCCGGTCAGCAATGCCAGCAAGGCACGTGGCACCCGTACTTCCTGCAGGATGATGCGGGCCACGCTGTCGCTGTTGTTGATCCAGTCAGCCAGTGCAGTAAACACATTGATCGTTGCCGGTCCGGCCACCAGTTCCAGCAGCCACAACAGCAGCACCAGCAACCACAGCAACCACAGCAACGGCAGCGCAGCACGCGTCATGGCGCGGCATCCAGTTGGGTGGCGATGCTGACATAGGCATCCGCCAGCCAGGGGCCGGCGCAGTCGAACCAGCGATCAGGCAGGTTGAGGCGGCGTGGATTCAATCGTTGCAACGCTGCATGTTGCAGAAAGGGATGCGCCAGTTGGCTGTCGAGCTCGCCCCGCGCTTCGCTGATGATGA
>Ga0255100_1000664_pt1 | contig 13566 bp, 9 predicted proteins | sample Colum_Colum_RepB_2_FD_188449 | JGI IMG/M metagenome (GOLD analysis project Ga0255100, IMG submission 188449) | Freshwater microbial communities from Columbia River, Oregon, United States - Colum_Colum_RepB_8d | ecosystem: Environmental > Aquatic > Freshwater > River | place: USA: Oregon...
GGGCTTGACCGAGGACCTCAAGCGTCGTGGCTTGCTGTTCCGCAAGGCCAAGGATCCGCACAGCTATCCGCATTGCTGGCGCTGTGACACGCCGCTCTTCTACTACGCGGTGCCCGCGTGGTACTTGCGCACCAGCGCCATGAAAGAGCGCATGATCGAGCTCAACAAGCAGGTGCGCTGGATTCCGCCCGAGATCGGCAGTGGACGCTTTGGCGAGTGGCTTGAGAACAACATCGACTGGAACATCTCGCGCGATCGCTATTGGGGCACGCCGTTGCCGTTCTGGGTATGTGATGGCTGCGGTGCCGAAGAGGCTATCGGAAGCCGCGCCGAGCTGGAGGCCAAGGCGGGTGAGCTGTCCAGTACTTTTGACTTCCACAAGCCGTCGATCGACGAGCCGCACTGGCCTTGTGCTCAGTGCGGGCAGACCATGCGGCGCACCAAGAGTGTGCTCGACTGTTGGTTCGACTCGGGAGCGATGCCCTACGCGCAATGGCACTGGCCTTTCGGTGCCGGGCGCGCGCAAGCGGAGGCTCAATTCCCCGCGGATTTCATCGCCGAAGGCCTCGACCAAACACGCGGCTGGTTCTACACGCTGCACGCCATCGGGACCTTTGTGCAATCGCTGCCTGATGCGAACTTTCCGCAAGGACCCGTCTACAAGACTTGCGTCGTCAATGGCCTGATCCTCGACAAGGATGGGGTCAAGATGAGCAAGCGCTTGGGCAACATCGTCGATCCGTGGGCCGCCGTAGGCGAGCACGGTGCGGACGCTGTGCGCTGGTACCTGTTGTCCTCGGGCGCTACGCACTTGCCCAAGCGCTTTGATCCCGCTGGCATTCTCGAGGTGCGCCGCAAGTTCTTCGGCACACTGATCAACTCGTGGAAGTTCTTCGCGGACTACGCGCGCCTGGGGCAGGGCTTCGATCCTGCGCGTCCTTCGCCGGTGGCGTCGCGCCCAGAGATTGACCGTTGGTTGGTGTCGCGCACGCAGTCGACGATCGTCGATGTGCGCGCCAAGTTGGCTGACTACGATCTCGCTGGCGCCTGTCGTGCCTTGGAGCAGTTCGTCGTCGACGAAATCTCCAACTGGTACATCCGCCGCAACCGCACGCGCTTCTGGAAGGGTGAGTGGACTGCGGATCGTGATGCCTGCTTCCACACCTTGCACGATGCACTGCACGCCGTCGCGCTTCTGATGGCGCCACTCGCGCCGTTCATGGCCGAGTCGATCTGGTTGCGACTGACCCCCAACACGGGATCGGTGCACGCCCAGTTGTTGCCGCAAGCACAGCCTGCCTTGATCGATCGTGCGCTCGAAGACTCGATGCAACTGGTGGTGCGTTTGGTCGAGATGGGGCGTGCTTTGCGCGAACGCGCCAAGCGCGGCATCCGTCAGCCGTTGCGTGCCGTGCATGTGCGTGCTTCGGACGAGTCAGCACTCGCGTTGCTGCGCACCGGCTTTGCGTCCGAGCAGATCCTCGCTGAGTTGAACATCAAAGCCTTCGGCAGCTTGGCCACGGATGATGGTGGCGTGTGCAGGCTGAAGGCCAAGGCCAACTTCCGCGTGCTCGGCAAGAAGGTTGGCGGCTTGATGAAAGCCGTGGCGGCAGCCATCGACACGCTGGCGCCCGAAAGCGTGGCGCAGTTGCGTGCAGGCCACACGCACAGCCTTCAGGTCGACGGTCAGACCGTGGAGCTCGCTCCCGAAGATGTGGACATCAAGGTCGAAACGAGTGGCGATCTCGATGTGGAGACCGATGGCCGTCTCGTTGTGTGGATCGATGCACAGCTCGATGACGAGCTGCTCGCCGAGGGGTGGGCACGCGAGGTGGTGTCGCGCATCAATGCCTTGCGCAAGGACGCGGGGCTGGAGGTCGAAGATCGCATCGCGCTATACGTGCAAGCCAGCAGCGAGCGCCTAGCCGCCGCCATGTCCAAGCACGCCGAACTGTTGCGCAGCGAGACGATGGCGGCGCAGCTAGTGCTCGGCAGTTCCGCGCCGTCGACCTTCGCGCAGGCTACGCACGATCTGGGCGCAGAGGGCAGCGTGACCTTGGCTCTGCAGAAGACCTGACACGCTAAGTGGCGCATTGTTACGGCACCTCCCGCAGGCTAGGCTCGGCTTGCGGGAGTTACTGGTCTTCTCGTGTACCTGTTCCGACCCCCGGAGCCGAACAACCATACCCACGGGCCCAATACGGCTGACGCGGCAACCCCGCGTTGTGTTCGGGCCCCCCTGGAACCTTATGAGGTTCCGGGATCCGAACGGGCACGGTCTGGCTGGGGCTCCCGCACCCCCATTTCACCGCCACCCTGATGCGAGCACCGTGACGCGCTCTATGCGAGACCAGTCCAGCCCCCTTCAACGTACTCTGCCGTCTTTCCTGTTGTCCGCGGTCGCCTTGGCCGCGGCGGGCTGTAGCCCGGACGAAGCTGCAGCCGCCGGCAACGAGGCGAGCGGCACGGTTTCAACGGCGGATGCAGCACCGGGCGCGATGCTGACCCCGGAGGAGCTGCGCAGCTTGCGCACCGACGAAACGCCCGCAGTGGCAGTGACCGAAGTACCGGCCACGCCTGCCCAACCCGTGGCCAAAGAGCAGGCGCCCGCTCCTTGTGAAGACGCGGCGCAGCCCGCTGCTGCGCCAGCTAAGGACAGCGCTGCGGCCGCTGGCCCCGCTGATGAGCTGGTCGCGTTGGCCAAAGAGCTCGCTCTGCGCCCGGAGGGCCTCGAGTCATGGCTCGCGGCTCACCCGAATGCTGCCGTGGGCGCGCGCCGGGACCTCGTGCTCGGACTGGCCGCCGGCGTGCGCGGGGAAACGCAGCGCGCCGTCGCGCTGCTCACGCAGGTCGAGGGGCGCCCCGAGATCAAGGTCGCGGAGGCCACGGCCTTGCGCCGTTTGGGTGAAAGCCCGACAGCCTTGGCCGTCGCCGCCTCAGCCGCAGATGTCGAACCGCCCCTGGTCGTGGGCGCCGCGCTCGGCGCCACGGTACGCCGGGCGCGTGAGGCCGGTCGCTCGGGCAAGCTGGCTGAGGCTGCGGGCCTGTGGACCGAGGCGCTCGAGCTGCAGCTGCGGGCGCCGTGGCATTTGGATCTGGCCGAGGTGGACGCCTGGGCGCGTGCGCTGGCCGAGGTGCAGGCCAAGCGCCGCTGGAATCCCCAAGGCGGCTGGCCTGCTCAGGACATCACCGTGGCAGCCGGGGACAGCTTGATCTCCATGCGCAAGAAGGCGCTGGAAACAGATCCCCAGCTGTTGGTGTGCACCGGTCAGATCGCGCGGGCTAACGGGCTGAAGAACGAGCGCATCCATCCCGGCCAGAAGCTGCGTGTGCCCAAGGATCGCGCACGCGTGGTCGTGGATTTGAGTGCGCACTTGGTCCTGTACTACATGGGCGAGGAGCTGACTGCGTTCTGGCCGTGTGGCGTAGGGGCCCAGAACTCGCCTACGAAGGCTGGTGGCTACACAGTGGGTGAGAAGACCCGCGAGCCGATGTGGTTCCGCCCTGGGGCGGCTCCGGTTCCGTACGGGGATCCGCAAAACCCGCTGGGTACGCGCTGGATCGAATGGATTGATGAGCAGGGGCGCTCCTCGGGCTTTGGATTCCACGGCACGAACGAGCCGCAGAGCATCGGGCGCGACGGCTCGCAAGGCTGTATCCGCATGCGCGATGCGGATGTCGAGGAGCTGTTCGAGATTGCGCCCAAGGGCGCGAAGATCGAAGTGCGCCGCTAGCTAGGTTTGCTGGTTGCGTGTGGCGCGGGGCTGGTTTTCTGCGGGAAATCAGCCCCGCGTTGCATTGGTGTCGTGTTTGCTTGACTGCATGGCTTGTAGATCTTGCGTGATCATGATTGATAGTGATCAATAAGTCGCGGGGCTGGTGCCTCGTCAGGTTAGGGCGCATGGGAGGCAGCCGCTGGTGCGGCTGGGCGGGGAAGTCAGGAGGGTAGCTGCCCTTGGGGTCTGCCCCGCCGCCGGCCGCGAAAGTCCAAAAAGGGCTACAGGAGCGCCCGTAAAGGGCCGACAAAGGGCCCTCACGATGAAAATGCCTCGGCTGCTACCCCTCGCGATGGCCTCCTAAGGCCTTGTGGGGGCTGGATGCGGCTAAAGGCCTCGGCGCTAAGTGGCGGCTGTGTATCCACTTATGGCCGTCAGCTGGAAGTTGAGCGGAAAAACCCAAGCAGGGCATTGAAGTCCTGCCGCCCGCCACTAATATCTCGCCTCCCAACAACGCGAGAGCGACAGCGACGAAGTGAGCGACGAGCGCCGAAAGCCGAAAGGTGACGAGGCTCGAAGCAAGCGAGACGCAGCGAACGAGCGGGGTTGACGGCCGGACGCGAGGCCGGCGGGCGCGACAGCGACCGCAGTGACGCGTGCTCTTTGAAAACAAGGGTGGCCCTTGAAACCGTGCGAGCAATAATAGGGTTGGCGACCAGCACTTGAGGGTGCGGCGCAACCCGACTCCAAATGAAGACAGAAAAAACTCAATGAAGGGTTTGATTCTGGCTCAGAACGAACGTTAGCGGTGTGACTTAGGCATGCAAGTCGTACGTGAAAGTCGCAAGACGAGTAAAGTGGCGAAAGGGTGCGTAACACGTAACCAATCTACCCCTAGGATCGGGATAACAGCTGGAAACGGCTGGTAAGACCGAATGGTCCGCCCGGAAGGCATCTTCTGGTCGGTAAACGGTGGCGAAAGCTGCTGCCCAGGGAGGAGGTTGCGGGCTATCAGCTAGTTGGTGGGGTAACGGCCTACCAAGGCGATGACGGCTACCGGGTCTGAGAGGACGGACCGGCACACTGGGACTGAGACACTGCCCAGACTCCTACGGGAGGCTGCAGTCGTGAATCTTCCGCAATGGACGAAAGTCTGACGGAGCGACACCGCGTGCAGGATGAAGGCCTTCGGGTTGTAAACTGCTGTCAGGTTCTAGGAACGGCCTCATGTGAACAGCATGAGGATTGACCAAGACCAAAGGAAGCAACGGCTAACTCTGTGCCAGCAGCCGCGGTAAGACAGAGGTTGCAAACGTTGTTCGGAATTACTGGGCATAAAGAGCACGTAGGCGGTCGACTAAGTCGGATGTGAAATGCTCGGGCTCAACCCGAGAACTGCATTCGATACTGGTTGGCTAGAGATCGGTAGGGGTGAGTGGAACTCTAGGTGGAGCGGTGAAATGCGTAGATATCTGGAGGAACACCGGTGGCGAAAGCGACTCACTGGACCGACACTGACGCTGAGGTGCGAAAGCTAGGGTAGCAAACGGGATTAGATACCCCGGTAGTCCTAGCCGTAAACGATGGGCACTGAGCAGGGGAGGACCTGTGCCTTCTTTGCTGGAGCAAATGTGTTAAGTGCCCCGCCTGGGGAGTACGCTCGCAAGGGTAAAACTCAAAGAAATTGACGGGGGCTCACACAAGCGGTGGAGCATGTGGTTTAATTCGAAGCAACGCGAAGAACCTTACCTGGGTTTGACATGCAGGGATTAGCTGCCAGAGATGGTGGCAACAGTCCTTCGGGATCGGAACCTGCACAGGTGTTGCATGGCTGTCGTCAGCTCGTGTCGTGAGATGTTGGGTTAAGTCCCGTAACGAGCGAAACCCCTATCCTTAGTTGCCATCGGGTAATGCCGGGAACTCTAGGGAGACTGCCGTTGTTAAAACGGAGGAGGGTGGGGACGACGTCAAGTCATCATGGCCCTTATGCCCAGGGCGACACACGTGCTACAATGGCGTATACAGAGGGTTCCTAAACCGCGAGGTGGTGGCAATCCCTTAAAGTACGCCTCAGTTCGGATTGAAGGCTGCAATTCGCCTTCATGAAGCTGGAATCGCTAGTAATCGCGGATCAGCCATGCCGCGGTGAATATGTTCCTGAGCCTTGTACACACCGCCCGTCAAGCCACGAAAGCGGGGAGTGCTCGAAGTTATTTGCCCAACCGCAAGGAGGGCGATACCTAAAGCAAGACTCGTGATTGGGACTAAGTCGTAACAAGGTAGCCGTAGGGGAACCTGCGGCTGGATCACCTCCTTTCTAACGGATAAGTTAGATGCTCCGCAGATCCAGGACTGGCTTCGGCCAATCTGGTGATGTGTGGTAACGAGCACAGGACTTGCACGGAGACGAGGGTCACCCTGACCAAACATTGGTACAGCAGAAGACAGGCTGGGAGCTATGCGGCTCCGGTCGTCGACTGCGAGTATTAGGCAATCAGTAAGCGTAGGCTTGCTGTCGCCTGGTAGTCGCATGTTGAGGCCGGCAGCGCGACATCCAGTCTTCGGGCCTGTAGCTCAGGGGTTAGAGCGTCCGCCTGATAAGCGGGAGGTCAGTGGTTCAATTCCACTCAGGCCCACCAGCATGGCGGGACGTCGCTCGGAGCTGCCGAGGAGGTTTGATGCCTCTGAGGGGTCGGATCTGCGACACGCCTAGATCGCTGCGGCGGTCATCAAAGGGGGCGTAGCTCAATTGGTAGAGCACCTGCTTTGCAAGCAGGGGGTCGTGGGTTCGAGTCCCATCGCCTCCACCATCTGACCGCCTGAGCAGTCTGTCTGTAGTATCAAGTTGGGTCACCCAGAAACACATCCTGATGACGGCTGCGGCCGCGATTCTTGAACACTTTTAAGGGACGCGCCGCCGGCCAGAAGGATGCGATCTTTGACAACCAGGTGAATGGCTGAGAACGTGGTAGATATGATCAAGAATGTGTTCAAGCTATGAAGTGCGTATGGTGGATGCCTTGGCGTCCAGAGCCTTTGAAGGACGTAGCACAGCTGCGATAAGCCTCGGGGAGCCGCTAGCAGGCTTTGATCCGGGGATCTCCGAGATCCGGAAACGGTCACAGGTTCATACCTGTGAGTCAGCAATGACGGGAACGTGGAGAACTGAAACATCTCAGTACCCACAGGAAAAGAAAGAAAACTCGAATCTCCTAGTAGCGGCGAGCGAACGGGGAGCAGCCTAAACCGGTGCCGTGCCAAGGTCGCGGCCGTTGCGGCACCGGTGTCGTGGGACCTGCAGGACCCTCCGCAAGGGTTCAGGTAGTTACAAAGTGTATCGATAGCAGAACGGCGTGGGAAAGCCGGCCGCAGAGGGTGACAGCCCCGTAAGCGAAATCGATGCACCTACCGCAGTCATCCCAAGTATCGCCAGACACGTGAAACCTGGCGTGAATCTGGGGGGACCACCCCCTAAGGCTAATTACTCCTGGACGACCGATAGTGCAATAGTAGCGCGAGCGAAAGGCGAAAAGAACCCCGGTTAGGGGAGTGAAATAGAACCTGAAACCGTACGCATACAAGCTGTCGGAGGCCTATGACTCTTCGGAGTAACGGCTGACGGCGTGCCTTTTGCATAATGATCCTGCGAGTTACTCTATCTGGCAAGGTTAAGGGTCTAAGGCCCGGAGCCGAAGCGAAAGCGAGTGTGAATAGCGCGATATAAGTCAGGTGGAGTAGACCCGAAAGCCAGCGATCTATCCATGAGCAGGCTGAAGCGGATGTAACAGTCCGTGGAGGGCCGAACGAGTATGGGTTGAAAACCGTTTCGATGACTTGTGGATAGGAGTGAAAGGCTAATCAAGCTGGCAAATAGCTGGTTCTCCCCGAAATAGCTTTCGGGCTAGTCTCTGGTCATTAGTCGACGGGGGTAGAGCTACTGAATGGGATAGGGGCCTTTCGGGGTACCCTACCTAATCAAACTCCGAATACCGTTGACCGTATCCAGGGAATCAGTCTACGAGCGATAAGGTTCGTGGTCGAGAGGGAAACAACCCAGACCGCCGGCTAAGGTCCCCAATATAAGCTAAGTGCAGAAAAGGAAGTGGAATCTCTAAGACAGCCAGGATGTTGGCTTAGAAGCAGCCATCATTTAAAGAGTGCGTAATAGCTCACTGGTCGAGAGGTTCTGCGCCGAAAATGAACGGGGCTAAGCTTATAACCGAGGCCGCGGATTCAAGAGTTCTGTGAACTCTTGTCTGGTAGGGGAGCGTTCCGGTCGAGTGAAGGTGGACGGTGACGACCACTGGACGACTTGGAAGTGATTATGCAGGAATAAGTAGCGAGAAAGCGGGTGAGAATCCCGCTCGCCGTAAACCCAAGGGTTCCTGGGCACGGTAAATCCGCCCAGGGTTAGTCGGACCCTAAGACGAGGCCGAAAGGCGTAGTCGATGGAAGACGGGTTAATATTCCCGTACCACTAGGCCGCGTTATCATCTATGGAGGGACGCGGGAGGAAATGCGATCGCACTGACAGTGTGCGTATAAGCGTGAGGCCGGCTGGCAGGGAAATCCACCAGCGTAACGCCGATCGTGATGTCGAGGCGCAAGCCGAAGTCGCAGGACTGACCGCCGCGAAAATCTTCTATGAGAGTGGTTCTAGTGTCCGTACCAAAACCGACACAGGTGGGTGAGGTGAATATCCTAAGGCGCTCGAGAGAAATGCTGTTAAGGAACTCGGCAAATTAGTCCCGTAACTTCGGGATAAGGGACGCCCCTGGTGGTCACAAGCTGCTGGGGGCCGCAGAGAAATGGCCCATGCAACTGTTTATTAAAAACACAGGTCTGTGCTAACTCTAAACGAGGACGTATACAGACTGACGCCTGCCCAATGCTGGAAGGTTAAGAGGAGGGGTTAGCGCAAGCGAAGCTCCGAGTTGAAGCCCCAGTGAATGGCGGCCGTAACTATGACGGTCCTAAGGTAGCGAAATTCCTTGTCGGGTAAGTTCCGACCCGCACGAAAGGCGTAATGATATGGGCACTGTCTCAACAGCATGCTCGGCGAACTTGTAGCTGTGGTGAAGATGCCACGTTCCCGCATCAAGACGGAAAGACCCCGTGAACCTTTACTATAGCCTGATATTGAGGCTTGTTCTGTAGTGCGTAGCATAGGTGGGAGACGTCGATGCCTGGCTCTCGGGTCAGGTGGAGTCATCAGTGAAATACCACTCTCTGCTGGATAGGTCTCTAACACGACGCAGTAATCCTGGTCGTAGACAGTGTCAGGTGGGTAGTTTGGCTGGGGCGGTCTCCTCCAAAAAGGTAACGGAGGAGCACGATGGTGCACTCAGTGCGGTTAGCAATCGCACGTAGAGCGTAAGGGTATAAGTGCGCCTGACTGCAAGTGATATAGCACAAGCAGGTACGAAAGTAGGTCCTAGTGATCCGGCGGATTCCGAGTGGAAGGGCCGTCGCTCATCAGATAAAAGGTACTCCGGGGATAACAGGCTGATCTCCCCCAAGAGTTCATATCGACGGGGAGGTTTGGCACCTCGATGTCGGCTCATCGCATCCTGGGGCTGAAGGAGGTCCCAAGGGTTTGGCTGTTCGCCAATTAAAGCGGTACGCGAGCTGGGTTTAGACCGTCGTGAGACAGGTCGGTCCCTATCTGATGTGGGTGTAGGATGATTGCGGAGGTTTGCCCCTAGTACGAGAGGATTGGGGTGGACGGTCCTCTGGTGTTCCAGTTGTAACGCTAGTTGCAGCGCTGGGTAGCTAAGACCGGAACGGATAAGCGCTGAATGCATCTAAGCGCGAAGCCTTCTCCAAAACTAGTCATCCCAACGAGTCCCCTGGTAGACCACCAGGTTGATAGGCCGGCGGTGTAAGCGTGGTAACACGTTTAGCTTACCGGTACTAATCGGACCATCGGCTTGATCACCTTCCTCCAATCTTCGGCGCATCGCAGATGCGGCCGTGGATCGGGAGAGGGTTCTTCTGATCCTCAACAATGTTCTCTAGCCATTCACCTGAACCTAACTCGCCTTCGCGGCTCCGCGATGGCGAGCCCCGTATTCCGGGTGATCATAGGTTCCTGGCCATACCCGTTCCCATTCCGAACACGGTCGTCAAGCAGGAACCGCCGATGATATTGCTACGCGAGAAAGTAGGTCATCGCCCGGTCCTCACATGCAGCCCGCGCCTTCCAAGGCGTGGGCTGCTCTCATTTCCAGACTTGCTTTTCCAGCTCGGCCGATCCCAGTTCAGCCGAGCACAGCTCGGCTGGTTCCTGCACCTGCGCGCGTGCCCCGCTAGCCCAAATGACAACTGCCCCGGACCTACGTCCAGGGCAGTTCTTCAGGTGACTTGATCCTGATGTTGGACCGGTGAGCTCAGTAACGACGCACGACACCGACAACAACGCCGCGGATGTCGAGCTTGTCGACATAGATAGGTTGAAGCATGGCGTTGGCTGGCTGTAGACGGACGCGGTTGCCCTCGCGGTAGTAGCGCTTCAAGGTGGCCTCTTCTCCCTCGAGAATGGCCACCACTGTCTCGCCGTTGCGGGCCGTGTCCCGGCGTTCCACCAGCACGATGTCTCCGTCGCGGATGCCGTCTTCGATCATCGAGGTGCCTTTGACGCGCAGCGCGTAGCAGTCGCGGCCCGGAGGTACCAAGTCCGAAAGATCGAGCTCTTCAGGGTACTCCACCGCCTCAATGGGCGAGCCGGCGGCAATGCTCCCTACGAGAGGGAGCCTAGGTGCCAAGCGCCCAGCGTTACCTTGTGGCGAGCTGCTGGGCTGTCCCACCGGTGCACTAATCACCATCGAGCGGCTCTTGTTCTTGGCGAAGCGTTCGAGTGCGCCCTTTTTGCGCAGCTCTTCTACGTGGCCAAACACAGTGACCTTGTTGATGCCGAAGTGACTGGCCGTTTCCTCAAGCGTGGGGGACACACTATGGGCGCGGGTGTACTGCTCGTAGAAGTCGAGGATTTCGCGCTGGCGCTTGGTAAGCGGGATCGTGCTCATGCTGGTCGTGTCCTCAGGCTACGGCAATTGTCGTCTTGGTTCGAGTGGTGCTGCGGCGAGCCACGCTCAGAACAGGAAGGTCGACGCGAGCAACACGGCGACAACCAGGTAGCCGTAGGAATCGGAGCGCACGTCATCGATGAGTTTGGTCATGGGAGATCCTCGTGGTTGGCCTTCGCGGTTGGCCTTCGTTTTGGTCTTGCTTGGAACTGTCTTGCTTGTTCTGCCCCGGGGTAACCGAGGCCGTTGGTCCCTTGCCTGTTGGAGCTTCGGGACACAACTCTCGTCCTGAACGGCACTCTCCAGAATGGAAGGGTTGCCCATCAGGCGGCGGTGTCAGAGAGCAAGCGTTCGCGTGCAGCCGTTTTGGGTTGCACCCGAATGAATGCCTAACATAGGGCTAGTGTTGTTAGGTGTCAAGGTGTCAGAGGCTAGGGGCAGGCCGGGCGGCGCATTGAATGATGGAAAAGGCTGCAAGACAGTACTTTAGGTCCACTGTGGTGCAATGAGACCTAGGCTTGCCTGGCCCGCTCCAAGGTTGCCGGTCGCCCCGGAACCCAAACAAAAGCCGTCTCCCCACCCCACACGCCTTCTTCGGCAGAAACCCCATTCGCTGCCGGAACTCGCCCTAGCCACCACTTCCGACCATCCCCTCACCGTCCCATCGACTAAGATGCTGGACGCCTTGCACTGGGCGACATCGTGTCAGGAACCGTCGAACTCTTTGATCAGCCGCGCTCCTTGCTGCCCTTCGGCTTGCGGCAAGTTCCTCTCTACCGCTTCGATGTGGTCGTGGTCGGAGGTGGTATTGCAGGCGGCGCTGCAGCTCTGGCGGCAGCCAACGCCGGCGCAACGGTCGCCGTGCTGTTGAAGGGCGACACGCGCGACAGCAACACGCACTGGGCTCAAGGCGGCATCGCTTCCGTGCTGGAACAGCCCGATACCTTCGAAGCACACGAGCAAGACACGCTCACCGTGGGCTGCGGTTTGTCGGAGCGCGAAGTGGTCGAGCGTGTGGTGCGCGGCGGCCCTGCCGCGATTCAGTGGCTCATGGACTTGGGCGCGCGCTTTGATCGGCGCGCAGATGGTGCTCTTGCCGTTGCGCGCGAAGGCGGCCACAGCCATCCTCGCATCGTGCATGCCAATGGTGATGCCACCGGCATGGAGATCCAGCGGGCCGTGGCGACCGCACTGGCAGCTCATCCGCTCATCGAAGTCTTCCCGCGCATGTACGCGGTCGATGTGCTCACCGAGCGCGATGGCCGCGCTGGTGGAGTCCTCGCGTTGGATGCTCGCGGTACACGCTTGGCGTTCAGCGCTGCGCAGACCATCCTGGCCACGGGCGGCGCGGGGCAGCTGTACCGCGAGACCACGAATCCGGACATCGCCACAGGCGATGGGGTGGCCCTAGGCCTGCGCGCAGGAGCCTCCGTGCGCGACATGGAGTTCGTGCAGTTCCATCCCACTTGCTTGTACATCGCAGGTGCTGCACGCGTGCTGATTAGTGAGATCGTGCGCGGGCACGGCGGAGTGCTCGTCGATCGCCACGGTCAGCGCTTCATGCCTGACTTCCATCCTGACGCCGAGCTGGCTCCGCGCGATGTCGTGTCGCGTGGTGTGGCGACGCGCATGGCCGCGACGGGCGATACCAGCGTCTACCTCGACCTCAAGCAGGTGGATGGCGATCCGCACACCCTCTTCCCCGGCATCTCGCGCATCTGCCGGTACTTTGGCATCGATATCGCGCGCGATCCGGTGCCGGTGCGCCCAGGTTGCCATTACATGGTGGGCGGCCTGGCGGTGGATCTCGATGGTCGCACGCATGTGCGCGGCTTGTGGGCCGTGGGCGAGTGCGCGTCGACGGGTTTGCATGGTGCCAATCGCATGGGTTCGAACTCGCTGCTCGAAGGCTTGGTGCTCGGCATGCATGCAGGCCGGGCAGCCGGCAGCGATGCGCGCGATGTGGATCCGCGCGCGCTGATGACCTCCGACGCTGGCTCGCGTGAAGTCCCGCCGGGCGTGCAGTTCAACGTGCAGGACGTGGTCTACTCGCTCAAGTCGCTGATGTGGCGCGCTGCGGGTGTCGAGCGTGAAGCCGCTACGCTCACCGATGCGCTGCAGAAGATTCGCTTTTGGACGCACGCTGCTGCACGCGCCAGTGATGGCAGCATCCAATCGCTGGAGTTGCAGAACATGCTGTCGGTGGCGCGCTTGATTGTGCTGGGGGCTCTCCAGCGCCAAGAGTCGCGCGGCACGCACTACCGGCGTGATTTCCCGCAGCAAACTGCGCCGTACCACACACTCTTCTTGCCCGCGGTCGAGGGCAGCAAACTTGCACGCGTGTACCTCACGCATGAACCTGTGCGCGATCCCGCATCCAGCCTCGCATGACTCGTCTTCCCCAGCCGACCTCACCGCCGAAGGAGCGCGTGCTCATCGTCGGGTTGCGCCACGCCGATGCTGGTGACCTTGATGAAGATCTCTCCGAAGCCGAAGGCCTGGTTGCAGCTGCCGAAGCCGAAGCTGTCGGGCCGCGCATCCTGCAAAAGAAGCAGTGGCCCGATCCGGCCACGCTCTTTGGTCGCGGCAAAGTGGAAGAGATCAAGCACGAGATCGATCTCTTCCAGCCCAGTGCCGTGGTCATCGACAATGACCTCTCACCGGCGCAGGGCCGCAACCTTGAGAAGGCTTGGGGCGTACGCATCATCGATCGCTCCGAGTTGATCCTCGACATCTTTGCGCGTCGTGCGCGCACGCGTCAGGCGCGCTTGCAGGTCGAGTTGGCGCAGACCGAGTACCTCGCGCCGCGCTTGCGGCGCATGTGG
>Ga0255100_1000668_pt1 | contig 13520 bp, 16 predicted proteins | sample Colum_Colum_RepB_2_FD_188449 | JGI IMG/M metagenome (GOLD analysis project Ga0255100, IMG submission 188449) | Freshwater microbial communities from Columbia River, Oregon, United States - Colum_Colum_RepB_8d | ecosystem: Environmental > Aquatic > Freshwater > River | place: USA: Oregon...
GTGCTGAAGCGCAATTCCGATGTCGAAGTAGCCGAAGTGGATTCGATCATCGATGACGAGTATTTCCTGCTCTACAAGCATTACATAGCCGTACGTCACGGTGATGGCGACATGTACCCCCCAAGCCGCGAGCAATTCGAGGCTTTTCTGCTGAAGCGATGTGACGGTACCCAGTACTTCACCCTGCGCGCCAAGGGTCGCTTGCTGGGTGTATTGGTGACAGACAGGCTCGAAAACGGCCTGTCGGCGGTTTATACCTTTTTCGACCCCTTGGAAGAAAAGCGCTCGCTCGGCACCTTCGGCGTACTATGGCAGATCCATGAAACCCGCCGGCTTGGTCTCACCTACCTGTACTTGGGTTATTGGATAAGAGACAGCCGCAAAATGCGCTACAAGATCCACTACAGGCCAATGGAACTCTTGGTCCGCCAACGTTGGGTGCTGCTGACCGACGCCATGCTACCCCCGTAACAACCACGTCCCATTGGTCGCCGGGGGCCAATTCACCGTTTACGGCACCTGCGCTTTTCGGGCAGAATGCCCCACCTTGCAAACACAGGCCTATTGAATGTCCAAAGAAGACCAGATCGAGATGGACGGCGAAGTGATCGACACGCTGCCGAATACCATGTTCCGCGTAAAGCTGGACAATGGACACGTGGTGATTGCCCACATCTCGGGCAAGATGCGCAAGAACTACATCCGCATCCTTACCGGTGACAAAGTCAAAGTTGAAATGACACCGTATGACCTGACCAAGGGCCGAATCACGTTTCGTGCGCGCTGATCGCCCTGTCGGGCTTCAAACGCCCAGATTCTCTTCCTTCAGATCTTCGTCGTCTTCCCGCTGAATCGGCATAGCTGCTGACGGTGTGATGTCAAGGCAGATGTCGTCGTTGTCGACGGTTACATTCACATCGCCACCACTTATCAACCTGCCAAACAGGATGTCCTCGGCCAGCGGTTTCTTGATCTTGTTCTGGATGAGTCGCAACATCGGACGAGCACCCATTGCCTTGTCGTAACCATGGGCAACAAACCAGTCGATCGCTTCGTCTTCGACATGCACTACTACTTTCTTGTCGTCGAGCTGCACCTGCAGCTCCACCAGGAACTTGTCAACCACGGTGCGGATGATCGAGCTGTCCAGTGAATGGAACTGGATTATCGAATCCAGTCGGTTACGGAATTCCGGCGTGAACATGCGACGGATTACTTCCATGCCATCGGTCGTATGGTCCTGGGTGGAAAAACCAATCGACGCCCGGCTCATTTCCTGTGCGCCGGCATTCGTGGTCATGATGAGGATCACGTTGCGAAAATCCGCCTTGCGACCGTTGTTGTCAGTGAGCGTGCCATGATCCATCACCTGCAGCAGCAGGTTGAACACGTCGGGATGTGCCTTTTCGATTTCATCCAGCAGAAGTACGCAGTGCGGGTTCTTCGCAATAGCCTCGGTCAATAGACCGCCTTGGTCGAACCCGACATAGCCAGGGGGCGCACCAATCAGGCGAGAAACCGTATGGCGTTCCATGTATTCCGACATGTCGAAGCGGATCAGCTCAATGCCAAGGATCTTCGCCAACTGGCGGCTGACTTCGGTTTTCCCTACCCCGGTCGGACCGGCAAACAGATACGAACCGATCGGCTTCTCTCCTTCTTTCAAACCAGCGCGAGACAGTTTGATCGATGCTGACAAGGCGCTGATCGCTTCGTCCTGGCCGAACACCACCATTTTGAGGTTCTTCTCGAGATCTTTCAGCGTGGTCTTGTCGGAGGCAGACACGTTTCTGGGCGGAATCCGCGCAATCTGCGCCACCACACGTTCAATGTCACCGACCTGGATCAGCTTCTTGCGTTTGCTGGCACTCTGCAGCCGTTGATAGGCTCCGGCTTCGTCGATCACGTCGATCGCCTTGTCAGGCATGTAGCGGTCATTGATGTAGCGCGATGCCAGTTCGGCTGCAGCACGCAGCGCCTTGTCGGTGTAGCGCAGGTCGTGGTGTTCCTCATAACGCGATTTGAGGCCGCGCAGGATCTGATAGGTGGTTTCAACATCCGGTTCGCTGACGTCGATCTTCTGGAACCGGCGGGACAGCGCCCGGTCCTTTTCGAAGATGCCACGGTACTCCTGGTAAGTAGTGGAGCCAATGCAACGCAATCGGCCAGTGGTCAACACCGGTTTCAACAGGTTGGATGCATCCATCACACCACCCGACGCAGCACCGGCTCCGATGATGGTATGGATTTCGTCGATGAACAAAATGGCGTGTTCCTTCTTGCCGAGCTCGGCCAATAACGCTTTGAAGCGCTTCTCAAAATCACCACGGTACTTGGTGCCGGCCAGCAACGCTCCCATGTCCAGCGAGTAAACCACGCTGTCTTTCAGGATATCGGGCACCTGGCCGTCGACAATCTGGCGCGCCAGACCTTCGGCGATGGCGGTCTTGCCTACACCGGATTCACCGACAAACAGCGGGTTGTTCTTGCGACGACGTGACAGTACTTGTACGAGGCGGGTGATTTCCTCTTCGCGCCCAATCAGCGGGTCGATGCGACCGGCTTTGGCTTCATCGTTGAGGTTGGTGGCAAAACTTTCAAGCGGGTTCTGCGGCTTTTCCCTGGGTTCACCGGTGTTGTTGCCAAGCTCCGACTCGCTTTCTTCGCTGGCGCCGGGACCACGGATATTACCGTGAGTAATGAAGTTGACCACGTCACCCCGATTGACGCCATGCTTCTTCAGCAGGTAAACGGCGTGGCTGTCTTTTTCACCGAAAATCGCGACCAATACGTTGGCGCCGGACACTTCTCGTTTGCCGGTGGACTGCACATGGAACACTGCACGCTGGATCACACGCTGGAAACCCAGTGTCTGCGTGATGTCTCCACCTTCATTCTGCTCGGTGACCTGTGGCATCTGGCTATTGAGGTATTGCTGCAATTCAACACGCAGTTTTTCGATGTCGACATCGCCCGCCTGCAGGATATCCCTGGCCGCACTTTCGTCGAGCAGAGCCTGCAACAGATGTTCTACCGTAATGAACTCGTGGCGCTTGGTACGGGCCCAGGTGACCACCTGATTGAGAGCACTTTCAAACTCTTTACTGAACATGGCGCTTACCTTTCATCGGCATACATGGGTACTCATATGTCATGGGTGATACGCAACCGTCTACGCATCCGTTCAATGCAACATGGGGGCTTTGCTGACAAAACAAAGGGCCGGCATCAATCATCCACCTCGATATCACACAACAGTGGATGTTCCGCCGCCCGTGCGTGCTCATTAACCTGGATGGCCTTTGTTTCAGCGATCTCTTTCGGATAAACACCACACACACCTTTGCCTTCGGTGTGGACTTTCAACATCACACGGGTAGCGGTTTCAGCATTCATGCCAAAAAACTGGCGCAACACTGCAACCACGAATTCCATGGGTGTGTAGTCGTCATTCAAAAGAACGACGCGATAGAGTGGTGGAGGTTTGAGTTTGACCTGCTCGGGCGCGAGCGCCTCGCGGATACCAGTGCCGCGCTGGTCATTGTCATCACGACTGTCGTCATTGCTGTCGTCGTGGTTGTCGTTCTGTCCACTCAATGTGGCGGCAGCAACGTAGAGAAAAAGGCTTGCGTCATTCATGGTTTATCACGTGCTCACTGGTATCGACTGCACCCAGATGGTACGACCTCACTATAGCATGATTCATTGTGCGTCCTGTGCCGGCGAAACCCTCCGGCTGTGACTCAATTACTGGGGGCGAAATTGGGTTTGACAAGCCAATTCTTTAGCGCTATACGTGCCACAACCTGCAAAAAAACCCGACAAAAGCAGGGGTAAAACAACAAGCTGGACAACAAGCAGCGCCTCAGTCTGCACAACATTCAGCACAACAACAAAAATCGGGAATTCAATAAGAACTACAGAAGGGGGGATGTATGAGTACCGGTCAGGTCAAGTGGTTCAATAACGCCAAGGGTTTCGGTTTCATCTTGCCCGACGATGGCGGCAGTGATCTCTTTGCACACTATTCGGCAATTGCGATGGAAGGGTATAAAACCCTGAAGGCCGGCCAGGCCGTATCGTTTGACATCATTGAAGGACCAAAGGGGTTGCACGCCATCAATATCATGGCGATCAAGGATGCAAGTTCCAGTATCCACGCTGACCAAGCGGACGTTGCGGCCTGAGGCCCCTCGTTATCTATCCGGGTGCTGGTCCTGTTCAACAAACCTTATGGGGTACTGAGTCAATTTACCCCCGAGGCAGGTCACCCCGGATTGCAGGATTACATTCCGCTCAAAGGTGTCTACCCTTCCGGTCGTCTCGACCATGATTCAGAGGGGTTGCTGCTCTTGACTGACGACGGCGCCCTGCAGAACCGCATCAGCAATCCCCGCCACAAACTCGCAAAAACCTATTGGGCCCAAGTAGAAGGCACAGTCACTGAGGAGGCTTTGGCCTGTCTCTGTCGAGGTGTCGAATTGAATGATGGTCCAACACTGCCTGCGCAGGCTGCAGCGATGCATTCCCCCATGCTGTCGCAGCGCGATCCACCGATCCGCTTTCGCAAGTCAGTCCCCGATAGCTGGCTGTCGTTGACGCTTACCGAAGGTCGCAACCGCCAGGTGCGCCGCATGACCGCTGCGGTTGGTTTTCCGACATTGCGGCTGGTGCGCTGGCAGATAGGTCCGTGGACACTGGAAGGGTTACAGCCCGGCGAATACCGGGTCATTGAGAAGCCGCGGTTGAGTGATCGCAGCTGACAGCATTACCAGCGCTTGCTGGCCTCCTCGTCGGATTCCTTGGCCGCAATCCAATGGCCACCTTCATTGAACAGGCATTTTTTCCAGAACGGTGCCCGCGTTTTCAGGTAGTCCATCAGGAAATCACACGCGGCAAAAGCAGCAGCACGATGCGCACTGCTGATGCCAACAAACACGATCTGCTCTCCCGGCAACAATTCACCTATCCGGTGGATGATCACTACGCCCAATAGTGGCCAGCGTGTTGCGGCTTCATCCACGATCGCTTGCAGACTTTTTTCTGTCATGCCGGGGTAGTGTTCCAGCACCAGCGCACGGATATCGCGGCCGTTTTCCTGCCCGCGCACAAGTCCGCTGAATGTCACAACCGCGCCGGCATCAGCAGCATTTGCCCGCAACCAGTCAGTTTCCTGCTGGCTGCTGAAATCGTCATGCTGCACACGGATATCGATGTCCATTACAGTCTCAGCCACCGGTTACGGGCGGGAAGAACGCCACTTCATCGCCGTCCTTGATAACAGCAGTGATCGGTACTACCACCTGGTTGACTGCTGTGAGTACGCGGGTTTCGTTGAACAGCGACTGCCAGCGCCCGCCGTGTTGTACCACCAGGGCATCGATCAGGGCTGCCACGGTTGCCGGCTGTGGAAGTGCCACCTGTTCGCGCGCCACTCCGAGCATTTCGCGGATATTGGCAAAGTAATGCACGTCGATCATTGCAACCTCAGGCTTCAGTCGTACGTTGCCAATGGCCGGATTTGCCGCCCTGTTTATCGACCAGCCGTACCTGGCGGATCACCATGCCGCGATCGACTGCCTTGCACATGTCGTACAACGTAAGAGCAGCAATCGAAGCAGCGGTCAGCGCCTCCATTTCGACACCGGTCTGGCCGGTCAATGTGCAGGTAGCGGTGATGTGGACGCTGTGCTCTGCCGGCAACGGCTGCAACTCTACCTTCACGCTGCTCAACATCAGCGGATGGCACAGCGGGATCAGGTCAGCACATTTCTTCGCCGCCTGGATACCGGCGATGCGCGCCACAGCAAACACATCACCCTTCTTGTGGGTGCCATCAGTGATCATCCGCAGCGTAGCCGGTTGCATGTCGACCCAGGCTTCGGCGGTGGCCGAACGCTGTGTCAGGGCCTTACTGCCAACGTCTACCATGTGGGCGCGGCCTTGGTCATCGAGATGGGTCAGGGAACTCATGGAAACCTTAAATTTCTGGGGTGGGGGACATTATCCCCCTGTGCCGTGCGTTTATGAAAGGCCGTTATTCGGGTAGCATGCGGCCCTCCTCGCAGTCGCGGAAACCCTGCATGATCTGGCTTGCCCACAGCTCTGTTGCCACCATTGTCGAACACAACGGCCGCTTCCTGATGGTGGAAGAACGCGACGGCGACGCCCTCGTGTTCAACCAGCCAGCCGGGCATCTCGATGAAGGCGAAACCTTGTTCACAGCTGCAGTACGCGAAACGCTGGAAGAGACCGGGTGGGATGTAGAACTGACGCATCTGCTCGGGCTGTACCACTACCCTGCCCCAAACGGCGTGACTTACATCCGTCATTGCTTTGCTGCCAAACCGTTGCGTCACCTTCCAGACCGCGAGCTGGACACACCTATTGTTGCCGCTCACTGGCTGACGGCAGGTGAGATCATGGCGCCCGGCTTTGCCGCTCGCAGTCCGATTGTGCAGCGTTGTTTGCAGGATTACCTCGACGGCCAACGCTATCCGCTGGCTGTCATATACCATCACCATCCATGAGCAATGCCTCCACCAAGGTCATCCTCGGCATGTCCGGCGGTGTCGATTCCTCTGTCGCGGCACTGCTGCTGATTGAACAGGGTTACCGTGTAGAAGGACTTTTCATGAAGAACTGGGATGAAGATGACGGTACCGAATACTGCACGGCCAAGGCTGATCTTGCCGACGCCGAGGCGGTCTGCAACAAACTCGGCATCAGGCTGCACACTGCCAATTTTGCTTCCGAGTACTGGGACAACGTGTTCGAGCATTTCCTTGGCGAATACAAGGCCGGCCGCACCCCCAACCCCGACATCCTCTGCAACCGCGAGATCAAATTCAAAGCATTCCTCGACTACGCCACAATGCTGGGAGCCGACTTGATCGCCACCGGCCACTATGCCCGTACGCGCCTGGTGCAGAACGACACCTGGTTGATGAAGGGCCTCGATCCCGGCAAGGACCAGAGTTATTTCCTCTGCGCGGTACAGCAACCACAACTGGCGCGCACACTGTTTCCGGTAGGCGAACTCCACAAGAGCGAAGTGCGCGCACTGGCAGCGCGTCACAGCTTTGTCACACACGACAAGAAAGACAGCACTGGCATCTGTTTCATCGGCGAACGGCGTTTCCGCGACTTTCTGCAGAGTTATCTGCCTGCAAAGCCCGGGGATATCGAAACTCCGGACGGCCGGGTGCTCGGCCGTCATCAGGGTCTGATGTACCACACGCTGGGCCAGCGTGCCGGTCTCGGAATCGGTGGCGTCAGCGGCAGCGATGAAGCGCCCTGGTATGTAGCTGCCAAGGACCTGGTGCGCAATGTGCTGATAATCGTGCAAGGCAATGAACATCCGCTGCTCTACTCAATCGCTTTGAGTGCCGACCAGATGTCGTGGGTCAACCCGCAACCGCCGGCATTGCCACTCTCGTGCCTCGCCAAGACCCGCTATCGCCAGCCAGACCAGGACTGTGTTGTAGACGCAAGCGTCGGCCCGGCTTTGCGGGTACGGTTCAGTGAACGCCAGCGCGCCGTTACCCCCGGCCAGCATGTGGTGTTCTACAGCGGCGAACGCTGTCTTGGCGGCGGCGTAATCCGCGACTACCAACTGGCAAATTGAATGAGCCGTCACCAACAAGTCATTGCATTGGCTGGTGTTGCGCAGGCGGCCGTACTGGTGCACCAGTTGGCGCTGCACGGGGTGGTGGCGCAGGACAAGCTGGCCACTGCAGTCAACAGCCTGTTCGCACTCGATCCTGCCAACACGCTCGACGTGTTCGGCTCCTTGCGTCAACTGCGGCTTGGGCTGGAAACGTTGAAGGAACTGTTTGGCAGCTACGATTCATTGCTCGCCCCCGGTGAAGGTCTGCGTTACTTCTCCGGCCTCCTGCATCTGGAAAGCCAACTGAAATCCCGCGATGCCATGCTGGGTCAGATCCGGAAAGACCTGGAGCGACTGCAGCAACGCTACCCGGCCATCACGATCGTCGACGAACCCGCTGCATTGCGCGAGTTGGCGGCACTGTATCGCACTACCTTGAGTACACTGCCATTCCGTATCCACGTGCGCGGCGACATGAACTACCTGCGCAACGAGCACGTGGCGGAGAAGGTTCGCATACTGCTGTTTGCCGGTGTTCGCGCCGCCTTTCTATGGCATCAGGTGGGTGGCCGCCGCTGGCACCTGCTATTCAGCCGCGGCAGCCTGGCTGCTGAGGTGGACACGCTGTTGCGCTCGTTGTAGCAGCACTTTCTGTCCATGCTGGCTACTGACAAAGCCCTGCGGCGACCCGCCGCTTGCGATAAAATGGCGCACTCGCTCCAGTGGATCCCGCCGATGTCAGCCGTCCCTTCCAACGCCCTCAGCCAGCTAAACGCCATCTCGCCGATCGATGGCCGCTACCATGGCAAAACCCGCAGCCTCAGCGCCTATTTCAGCGAATATGGCCTCATCCGTTACCGCGTATTGGTAGAGCTATGCTGGTTCAAGCAACTGGCTGCGCATCCAGGCATAGCTGAGGTACCACCGCTCAGCGCCGCTGCCACGGCCTTCCTCGACAGCATCTTCAGCAACTTCAGCGAAGGTGACGCCGAAGACATCAAGCAGCGCGAGAAAGTCACCAACCACGACGTCAAAGCAGTCGAATACTTACTGAAAGACAAATTCAGCACGCTGCCGGAGCTAGCCGGCAGCAAGGAATTCATCCACTTTGCCTGCACCTCCGAAGACATCAACAATCTTGCCTATGCGTTGATGTTGAAGGATGCACGTACCGATGTATTGCTGCCGCTCATGCAGCGGGTAGTGGACACAATCAAAGCACAGGCGCTGCAGTATGCCGACATTCCGCTGTTGGCCCGCACACACGGCCAGACCGCCACCCCGTCAACGATGGGCAAGGAGTTCGCCAATACGGTGGCGCGCTTGCAGCGACAGTTGCAGCAGTTCGGCAAGGTCGAGCTGCTCGGCAAGATCAACGGTGCAGTTGGCAACTACAACGCCCACATGATTGCCTACCCACAGGTGGATTGGCAGGCCAATGCCCGCCAGTTCGTTGAAAGTCTCGGGCTCACATGGAATCCGTATACTACCCAGATCGAGCCGCATGACTACATCGCCGAACTGTTTGCCGCCGCCTGCCGTTTCAATACGATCCTTATAGATTTCGATCGTGATGTATGGGGCTATATCTCGCTCGGCTATTTCCGCCAGCACACAGTGGCCGGGGAAGTCGGCTCTTCAACCATGCCGCACAAGGTCAACCCGATCGACTTCGAAAACTCCGAGGGCAATCTCGGCATCGCCAATGCAGTCATGCAGCATCTTGCCGAGAAACTGCCGATTTCGCGCTGGCAGCGCGACCTCACCGATTCCACCGTGCTGCGCAATATCGGAACCGGCTTTGCGCATGGCGTAATCGCCTATGAAGCATCGTTGAAAGGCCTCGGAAAGTTGTTGATCGACGAAACACGCCTGCATGCTGATCTCGACAACAGCTGGGAAGTACTGGCCGAAGCGATCCAGACCGTAATGCGTCGCTATGATGTGCCCGAACCTTACGAAAAGCTGAAGGCACTAACACGCGGCCAGCGGATTGATGCCACCACGCTGGCTACCTTTGTTAATGGACTGGACATTCCGGCTGATGCCAAGCAGGCGTTGCGGGAACTACGGCCACACACCTACGTTGGTAATGCTGCGACCCAAGCAAGGCAGTTGCCATGATCGTTGACGGCCTCGGCCGCGAACGCTTTCTGCGCGAGTACTGGCAACGCAAGCCGGTGCTGTTGAAGCAGGCGCTGCCGGGCTTCATTGACCCACTCAGCCCGGAAGAGCTCGCCGGCCTCGCCTGCGAGCGCAATGTCGAGTCGAGACTGGTGTTCACTCGCGGCAAGAAATGGGACCTGCGAAGTGGGCCATTCAAGACGCGGGACTTCACCTCACTGTCTGCGCGCAACTGGACTCTGCTGGTGCAAGCCGTCGACCAATGGGTGCCCGGCGTGCGTGAGTTGCTGCGCACGGTGCCGTTCGTGCCGAACTGGCGAGTCGACGACGTGATGATTTCATATGCCACGCCTGACGGCGGCGTTGGTCCCCACTTTGATTACTACGATGTATTTCTCGTGCAGGGTCAGGGTTCACGTCTGTGGAAGACCGGTCAGCGTTGTACTGCTGCAGATGAACTGCGCACTGACAGTGGACTCAAGCTGCTGAAACGCTTTGATACCGAACATGAATTTGAACTACACAGCGGTGATGTGCTTTATGTGCCACCGGGCGTTGCCCACTGGGGCATCTCGCGCAATGACAGCCTGTGTTATTCGATCGGCTTCCGCGCGCCGTCGTTGATGGACATGTTGCTCGGTTTCAGTGATGAACTCGCTGCCGGGCTCAGTCCGGATCTGCGTTTCACTGATCCAAAACGCAATCAGCCGCTCAAGACCGGCGAAATCACCACAGCCGATCTGCAGCAGGCACGTCGCCTTCTGCAACTGGCACTGCAGGACGATGCCGCGCTCGCCCGCTGGTTTGGCAGCCAAATGACACAGCCGCGCTATCCCGATTTGATCGAGCCAGTCATTTCGCGCCCAACGGTTCGCTCACGCATAAAGCTGCACCCTGCCTCACGGTTGGCTTGGCAACAGGAAGGTCGCCGATTGCGGGTGTTTGTCGATGGGGAAAGTCTATTGCTGCCCGCCTCTGGCAAGTTGCGCAAGATACTGCAACAACTTGCTGGCGGCACCACCGTCAATTACCGCGAATTCACGGCGCCGATCGCATTGAAACAGTGGTGCAGGCTGCTACTGCAAAGCGGCAGCCTGCAAGTGGACAACTGACGCTTACTGTTTGATGCCTTCAATGGCCAGGATCAAACGCAGTTCGCCGTTCGGCAGCAAATTGACACCGTAGTCCTGCACATTGACGGTTGTCTCGGCTTCAAAACCTACGCGGGTATCACCGAAAGGAGTTTCACCTTCGCCGGTTTTCACTGCTTCAAAGCTGATTTCCTTTGTCACGCCGTGCAGCGTGAAGTTGCCCATCACGTGCAGCTTGCCGTTGCCGGCATCCATGATATGGGTGCTCTCGAAACCGGCTTCCGGGAACTTGGTGACATCAAGGTAATCGGCTGTTTTCAAGTGGGTATCACGGGCTTCAAGGTTGGTATTTATCGAAGCCGGGTTGATCTTGACGCTGATCTTCGATGCAGCAACATTGGCACCGTCATAGCTGAATGTGCCGCTGATGTCGTCGAAACGGCCCCACAAGGAGCTGATGCCCACGTGGCTGGCACGGAAACTCACGGAAGAATGCATACCGCCACCGCTGCCGTCGATTACATAATCAGCTGCCAGTGCGACATTGCCGAGTGCCAACAGGGAAGCAAGGGCGAAAACTTTGACCGGGACATTATGGGTGTACAACATGGATGTGAACTCCTGCATCAGGTAGGGGATACGAAAGCGCCGCAAATTACCGTAATCGGCAGCGATACTCAATCAGAGGGCTTTATAATCGCGCCATGACAATCGTTCTGCCACACCGCCGTTTCTGTATCGCCCCAATGATGGACTGGACAGACCGTCACTGCCGGTATTTCTTGCGACTGCTCAGTCAAAAAGCCCTGCTCTACACCGAAATGGTGACCACGGGCGCACTGTTGCATGGCGATCGCCACCGCCATTTACGCTACAGCCCGGCGGAACTGCCGTTGGCGCTGCAACTGGGGGGCAGCAATCCAATGGAGCTGGCTGCCTGTGCCCGCATGGCCGAAGCCGAGGGCTACAGTGAGGTCAACCTGAATGTTGGCTGCCCGAGCGATCGCGTGCAGAACAACATGATAGGAGCCTGCCTGATGGCGCATCCACAACTGGTGGCGGACTGTGTGGCCGCAATGCGGGCTGCTGTCCGCATTCCGGTCACGGTGAAATGCCGTACCGGCATCGATGATATGGACAGCGAAGATGCGCTGGCTGCCTTTATCTCCTCGGTTGCGGATGGCAGTGGCTGCTCCACTTTTATCGTGCACGCCCGCATCGCTGTCCTGCAGGGACTCAGCCCGAAGGAAAACCGTGAAGTTCCACCGCTGAACTACACGCGCGTACATCGCATAAAACAACGCTTTCCCCAGCTCGAAGTCATCATCAACGGCGGCATCCGCAGTCTGGACCAGGCGGCGCAGCAACTGCAGCATGTCGACGGCATTATGATCGGCCGTGAGGCGTATCAGAATCCCTGGATATTGCACGACGTCGATGCCCGTCTGTTCGGCTGCGAACCCGATACGCGCACCCGCGAGGAAGTACTGCAGCAATATCTGCCATACGCCAGCGATCAATTGGCTGATGGCGCTGCACTTAACCACATGAGTCGTCATTTGCTGGGGCTGTTCCACGGACAAGGCGGCGGCAAGCAGTTTCGTCGACACCTGAGCGAAAACGCCCATCTGCCCGGCGCTGGCTTGGCAACACTGCAGGATGCCCTGGCAGCAACCCGCCGGCACCTGCGTAAGTCCCATATCGCAACCCATGACCTTCTGACCGAGTAAATCCTCCCATGCTCAGCAGCATTCGCACTTTCTTCGATAGCTTCCTGCAAGCTGCCGACAACAGTTCAGGCAATACCACTAACCAGCTGCAACTGGCCTGCGCCGCTTTGCTGGTGGAGATTTCTGCCGCAGATCAACAAACCAGTGCAGAAGAGAAGCAAACTCTCAACCTGATCTTGCGCAATAAATTCGGGTTGAATGAATCCAGAGTGGAGGAATTATGGCAACTGGCAGCACAGGAAAGCCGTGAGGCAACATCGCTTTATCAGTTCACCAGTCTGGTGAACTCACACTACGGTTATGAGCAGAAAACCGCTTTGCTGCGGCAATTATGGCAGGTGGCTTATGCCGATGGTCGCATTGACCGCTTTGAAGAGCACCTGTTGCGCCGCATCGCTGACCTATTGCATATGACACACGGCGACTTCATCCGCGCCAAGTTGGCCAGCAGGCCTGAGTGAGTCAGACACCGGTCTGGTGACCGGCCCTCATTCCTGTTGCTTGAGAGCCGACACCAGATCCTGGAATTCGAGGCGGTTTTGCTCGCTCATCGCCATCAGTGTCAGATGGGCGTCAATGACCTTGTCGCGCACGGTCGCTTCCGACTCCATCTGCATTTTCAACTCGCTGTACTGTGTTTGCTGCTTTGGCAGGCTGGATACAATGTTGCAGATGACATCGAAACTCATGCTGCGCAGGATGCGGGTGATGTCGGGATTCGGCGAAACAATGGTGGGCATGACATTGAAGCGGTTGCGCAACTGGATGGACATCTTGGCGAGCATGCCGAGCGCGGTACTGTCGATGCTGCGGGTCTCGCTCATGTCGACCACCATGGCGTCGAGAATGCCGCGGCGATAAAGATTGTTGCAGTAGTTATCGAGTGTTGAGCTCATCACCACCCTGACCTCTCCGACGAACTTCAACAACGCCATGTGTTTGTAGTCGGCTGCGAGTATCTTGCCG
>Ga0255100_1000669_pt1 | contig 13517 bp, 13 predicted proteins | sample Colum_Colum_RepB_2_FD_188449 | JGI IMG/M metagenome (GOLD analysis project Ga0255100, IMG submission 188449) | Freshwater microbial communities from Columbia River, Oregon, United States - Colum_Colum_RepB_8d | ecosystem: Environmental > Aquatic > Freshwater > River | place: USA: Oregon...
TTCATGGGTACGTAATGCCCGCAGTAACTGGGTGCCGTCCATTTTCGGCATCTGCCAGTCAAGCAGGATGCAGTCGATGGCGTTGGTGAGGAAATCAAAACCGCGCTGGTTCCTGGCCAGCTCGTTCAAGGCTTCTTCGCCGTTATGGGCGATCAACACTTCATACAAGCCGGATTCAACGATGGCCGAAGCTGTCAGTTCGGCCTGTAGCTCGTTGTCCTCCACCAACAGTATTTTCGGTTTCTTGCGATTGTCGGCAAGCCAGTTCATGTCGGCAGTCCTCGTTGGCTGAAATACTGTTGGCGGGCCTGCATCTCGCGCCGGTAGACGAACAACGGACCCTTGATGATGCCGGTACCCACCATGTAGGGCAGTATGAACAGCATGAAGATGGAGTTGGTAAGAAGGCGCAGAAACGGAAAGGGCTCACTGAGGTGGTTCTGCTCGATTTTCTGCCGCGTATATTCGGCCAGCTCCATCGGCAGACCCTTGATCTCGCTGGCCCATAGCGATGAGATGTATTTCTGGTAGCTGCGCTGCGGATATTTTTTCCACAGGATGTAGTGATAGCGGTTGGTCGCTACCCAGTTTTCGTAAACGGCGGCCAATTTGAAGAACACGCCACCCGGCACTCCGTACACAAGGCACCAGAGCCACAGGATCGGACAAAACAAGAGGGCTGGCAGTCTGGCTAACATTGTTTGTACAGATTGATTGCAACCGGTTGGCAGTATACAACAGGCAGGCCCGCTGCCAGCCGGCCGTCGCACGGAACCGCTACTGCCAATATCGAGCGCAACTGCCATTATCGACGTCAACTGCTATCGGGAGCAGAACCAATGAGCTTGATGTCTGATCGCAACAGGATCTATCTGGTCCTGATGTATTTTTCGCTGTCGTTCTTCTATATCGCCTTCATCCTCAACGATGAGCAGGACCCTGTCTCCTTCCTCGGCTACATGATGGGGCTGATCCTTTTCGTTGTCGCTACGCACGACACGCTGTTGCACATCATCAGTCAGGCCACTGGCCATAGCAGCAGCATCAGCGAGCTCAGCTATTTTTCGGCATTTGTCGAGCTCAGCCGCAAAATCCACAACCTGCTTGAAGCCGATGACGTCCTGACGCTCGTCAACGACACACTGAAACAGAATATCCATATAGTGAATGCGCACTTCCTGCTGAGCCGCGATTTGCCGACACGCCTGCAACCGCAGGGTACTGCTGTTGCAGGCGGGCTGTATTACTGGTCGGACGCGGGCGAGTTGGCGATCTCGCTGCCGGAGCTGGAGAGGGAGGCGCTCAAACGCGGTCGCACTGTCACGTTGCCGGAAGCATCGCTGACGCTCAAATCCATCTTTGACATCACCCGCACCAATGTGATGATTCCGTTGATACAGGATGGCACTCTATTGGCGGTATTCCTGCTTGGACGCACCGACAACACCAAACCCTATTCGGTGTTCGAGCTGCAGATGTTCAACTTCCTCTCGAACCAGTTGACCATCATCCTTGACCGTATTCGTGTGTACGCCAAGATCCTGCAGAAGACCGCGATGGACCATGCCGAAAAACTGCAGGTGATGCAGAGCCTCAGCGCCAACATTGCCCATGAAATGCGCACGCCGCTGTCGGGCATCCGTGCCAGCATCTCCGGTATTGAGGAATATCTGCCGCAGTTGCTTGAGTGTTATGAGAGTTGCTCGGAAAGGGAGAGGAACCGGTTTCCGCCGATTCGCGAGAGTCATCTCGGTGTGCTGACCAATACACTACCGCGCATCAAGCTGATGATCGATCAGGCCAATACCGTGATTGATATGCTGCTGATGAACCTGCGCGAGAACGCGCTTGATCGCAAACAGTTCAACGTGATCCAGGCCGCCGGCATCATTGAGCAGGCAGTTGACCGCTATCCGTTCAAGAGCGGTCAGCGCGAGAAGCTGCATCTCGACCTGTCCCAGGACTTCAACTTCCTTGGTATCGAGAGCCTGTGCATCTACATCATGTTCAACCTGCTGAAGAACGCCTATTACTCACTTCAGGCCGCCCAGAAGGGCGAGCTGACCATTAGGTTGCATCGTGATGGCAAAGAGGGAGTCATCCGTTTCCGCGACAGTGGTCTTGGCATTGAGCCGGCTGTCATAAGTCGTATCTTTGATGGCTTCTTCACCACCAAACAGGAAGGCACCGGCGCCGGACTGGCGTTCTGTAAACGCACAATCGAAAGTTTCAACGGCAGTATCGTGTGCAATTCAGTTCCACGCGAGTTCGCCGAATTCATCATCCGGCTGCCGCTGTTCAACGAAGAAGTGGCGACAACCTAATGTATGACGTGCTGTGCCAGGTTGTTGGTTTCGAGAAAGTGGGAATACGGCAGGACTGTTTTGCCGTGCAGATTTGCAAGATACTCGTCGCCTGTCATCGAAATGAAATAGGTATGGGTGGCCGAGCTGATCTTCTTGGCAGGGTAGTAGAACAAGTCGGCGTTGCTCAGCGCCGGATGCGTTGGCGACAACGGCGTGCTTTGCGTATCAAAGATCGGAATCACCGCCCCACTCTTCACTTCGCTCAGTAAATCCGCCGGTGCGCCGACTTCCTGCAGTTGCTGGTAGTGCTCATTGAGCGCCTCCTTTGTGTACACCAGCAGGCACTGGCGGTTGCCATCAGCATCCACCAGCAGGAAGCCGCTGTGCGGCACGTCGAGCATGTAGTACTCCACGCACTTCAATTGACGACGGACTTCTTCAAAGAAGGCCTGGAACTCCGGGTTCACCAGGAAGGCATCCTCATTGTTGGCAAGGATGGGATCGGTGATCAGTTTGTAGCTGCGGCGGAAGTACTGGTCCTGGAATGACAGGATGGTGGCGTTCAGCTTCTGTTTCAGTCGCGGGTCATGCTTGTCGATGAACTGGTCGATCAACTGCTGGTTGAAGGCCTTTACTGCCAGTTCCATGTCGGCCTGTCCGGTCAGCAGCACCTTGCGGATGAACGGATTCTTCAGGTTCATCAGGAATTCGAGGCCGTTCATCTCCGGCATCGAGTAATCAACGATCACGGTCGATGTGGTCTGGAAGCGGAACGCGTTCAATACTTCGAGATGCAGCTTGCCGATGTCGATGTGGGTGATGGAGTCGGATTCCAGCGGGCCTGTCTTGTAGTTGCCGTAGCAGCGCTGGATGAAGTTCACCTGCAGGTGGGCGTCGTTGACATACTTCAGTGCCGAGCTGGCCGACTGGAACAGCTTGTAGCTGAGACTCTTGTTCAGCATCAGGCTGATACCTTCGAGAAAATCCGGGTCGTCATCCACCAGCACTGCCTGGGTGGGGAAGTAGAAGGGATGGCCTACGCGTATTTTGTCGTCCATTGTTTTTTTCCGCTTTTGGCTAGCCAGAGGTGAGAGGGGGTTCTTGCACGCGTGATTGCTCGGGCAACAGGTATTGGCACTGTTTGTCGAGCAGCTCACGATGCGCGCCGCAATCGGCTGGCACGCTGTAGGTCAGCATCGTCCGCTTATCGGTATGCACCGGCACCCCGGGCTCTACCGGCAGCCGCAGGTTGCCGTTGGCAAGATCATAACTCAGTTCACTGACCAGAATATGGCTCGCAGCCGCGTGTGCCAGCAGTTCCTGCACCAGTGCCACCGTAGTGCCAATCACGGTTTCGCGTCGTGGCGAATCCTTTTCCTGTTTGGCGTTGTTCCAGATCGGTGAAAAGAACAAGTCTCCGCTGTGTACAGCCAGATGGAACTCGAGTTGTTGGCCGTTGCGACTGCGTTGCAGATCGCCAAGACGCTGCATCAGCTGCAGGAACAACTGGCCGCAGCAGATGGCGTTGAAGGCATGCTCGTCCTGACACTGGCGTACATCGAAAGCAACGATGGCGCGATCGCCGCTCAACTGCGTCACCACCCCGCGATACAGCCGCGACGCCTGCCGCAGATAGAACTGGTATTGCTGCAACAGTGTCGACAGCGTGGCCGGATGCAACAGTTCCACTGCCGCTGTGCTGTTGACCACTTCGATGACCAGCAGCGTCGCCATGCGGCGCTCTGGGCGCTGCAGCTGCATATCGGAAGGCTCCGGGTCGGGCATTCCCGTCACTGCCAGTTGTTCTTCCAGTTCGCGCTGGTGCCGGAACATGTCCGCCATGCGCTGTTGCAGCTGGCCGATTTCGTCGTCACGGTCCACCGTGATTACTGCTTTCTCATCACCAATGGCAACGTCTTCGGCCTGATCGAGCAACACCAGCAGTGGTGCGGTGATCTGCTCGCACAGAATCCATGACAGGACGCAGGCTACGAGAAGCCCGATCGCCAGCGAACCGGCATAGAGATACAGAAAGCGCGACTTGGGCTCGTCGAGCAGCGTGTCGTCAAACACGAAGATCACCTGGCCAGCCACTGAGTCCTGCAGTGTGATCGGCGATTGGTAGAGGCGTCCGGTTTTTGGCACTGGCGAGCCTGGTTGCAGCGTCGAGGCGAGGATGCGGCCGTCGACATCGGTGATGGTGGCGCTCTCGAAACCCGGTTCCTGCGTCAGCTGGCCCAGCACAACATTGAGGCCGAGCAAGTCGTTGGCGAGCACCAGTTCGGTGACCGAATCAGCAGTTTGCTTGGCCAGTGTCTGCGCAAAGTTGCTGGCCTGTGTCTCGATGCTGCGGGTGAACACCAGATGCGCCATCAAGGCAAAGACACTGACAAGCACTATCAGCATGAGGCTGTAGCTGAAGGCGAATTTCTGTTTGATACTCATCGTGCTTCCTATACTTCCCATACTGCCCGTACTTCTGATCGGGGCGGCTGCTGCGGTTACTGGGGTAGCGCAGAAAGAGTGATTTCTTCTTCCTGCACAAAAGCGTAATTCATGTCCTTGGTTGGTGCCTGCAGGCAATAGCCCTGCACGAAGTCGGCGCCGACCCCCCACAGTACCGGCAACACATCCATGTCTTCAACCTGGGGTGCCCCCACCAGCGTGCCATTGGCATGCAGCGCGGTAATCAGCTGCTGTACGCTCAGCTTTTGCTGGTTGCTGTACACGATGTCGCGTACCACGGATTCGTCAAGCGTCACAAAGCCCGGCCGTACACGGCCGAGTATCGAAAACGCATCCACTGCAGTACCGAAATGACTGATGGCAATACGCAGCCCGAGCTCGACGGCGTTCTGGCAGAAGTCATAGGCGCTGGCGATGTTGGCGTGAAAGTCGATTTCGCTCAAATCCAGCACCAGCCGGCCGGCCGGAAAGCGATGTTGTGCCAGTTGCTCGCTCAGCCACGGCAAAAAGGTCGGGCTCGCCAGAGTATTGCTGGTGATGTTGACTACCAGTGTGTCGTTGTTGGTGGCGATGGTGACTGAACTGATCACCAGACTGGCTACCATGCGGTCTATCGCTTCGCCCATGCCGTTGAGGATCGCCAACGGCAGGAAGCCACCGGGGCGGATCTCATTGCCCTCACGGTCGAGCATGCGGATCAGCACTTCGTAACCGTGGTTGCCACCGCCCCTGATATGCACGATGGGTTGGAAATACAGCGTAAAGCGGCGCTCAGCGACCGCCAGTGTCAGGTAGTCCAACATGTCGCCGGCATTGGGAGTGGTGGCTTCAACCATCCTCGTCTGCTGGCCGGACTCAATAGCTGTCGGTACCAGCCAGTTGCGCGCGCGCAGCAGCAGCGTGTCGGAGTTGGAGGCATGGCCATTCACCAGAGTCATGCCGACATGGCACTGCAGTGTCAGTGAATTAGGCATCGCCGCCGACAGATAACTGTTGCAGCGTTCTTTCACCAGCGTGGTCAGTTGCAACGTGACGTCAGGGTTGCCGTCGTCGAGCAAGAGGCCGAACTGCGCGGCTTCCAGTCGGCCAACCACTTTATCGCCCGTGGCCACGTCTTGCAGAAAGTGGGCAATATCGTTCAGCAGGAAGTTGGCATCCGAGCTGCCGATGGCGGTTTGCACATCATCGAAATCGGCGATCTCGACTACTATCAGCGTGCTGAAGTTGCCGTGCTGTACCGCCTTGCGGATGGCGGCTTCCAACAGGCCTACAAAGTGCGTGCGGTTGAAAACGCGGGTCACCAGATCCTGGTTGTTGAGGCGAGTCACGGTTTCGCTGTAGGCCGGATTGCCGGCAGCAGCAGCTACCCGCACCTGCAGGCAGGCCTTGCCGTGGTAATCCACCGGCACCAGTTGCAGCTCAGCTGCCAGTTCGCTGCCGTCGGCACGCAGCGCCTGCACAGTCAGCGTCTGTTCCTGTTCGGCGGCCTGCCGCATCACTGCTTTGAGGCGCTCGCGCTCGGCAACACTTACCAGATTGAGGAACGGCTTTACCTGTGCGGTAGCGGCAGTGTCGTAACCGAAGAAGCGGGCGTATTCGTAGTTGCAGTACAGGTGCACGCCATCCTGCAGATAACCCACGGGGGTGGTACTGGTGGAGAGCAACAGATCGTGGCGTTTCTCCAGTTCCTGCTGGTTCAATTCGAGTTTGCGCAGCTGCCTTTGCAGCAACTGCTGATGACTGGCTCGCAACACGGCCAGCGGCAGGTAGCGCGAGTCTTCACCATGCACGCAGTCGTGGACACCCTGGCGGAACAGCGGCAGCGGATCGAGTACCGGTTCGCGGGTGCTTACCAGAATCAGCGGGAAGTACTGGTCTTGCTGTTGGCACAGCACCAGCACGCGATCGAGACTGATGTGGCCGTTGTCAAAACACACCAGCACGTCCCATTGCTCCTGGCTCAGCAGCCGGGTGAGTTCGCCTTCGCTCAACGCGTTGGCCGCTCGCAGCGGCAGGCGTTCCTGCCGGAGGCTGCTGATAAGCCGGTTGGCGCCCTGGTGGTCAGCGGCAACTATCAACAGAGGGGTAAGGGCTGTATGGGTGCTTTCCATGAAGGGTCGTTTCTCGCGGCGCGGGGCGTGGGCAGCAATCCGGGTGTTACAACGTCTTTTTACAACAACGTCTTGTGTGGTTCCTGCGGCAGCTCGCGTACCAGTTTCGGCACCAGGTAGCCGGGCAACCTGCGTTGCAATGCGCGGATCAGGCCTTGTGCGGTGTCGTCAGCCACATCGAAATGCGCCGTACTGCGCACCTTGTCCGGCATGTGAAGATAGTACGGCAATACGCCGGCTGCAAATAAACGTTCGCTCAGTTGTGTGAGGCTGGCGGCATCATCATTGATGCCATGCAGCAGCACGCTCTGGTTCAGTAAAGTGCAGCCAATTTCGCGCAGGCGATGGCAGGCAGCCAGCGTGTCGGCATCAAGTTCCTGTGCGTGGTTGGCATGAATAACAACCACGATCTGCTGCTTCAATTCACCGAACAGCTGCAACAGCGTGCTGTCGATACGGTCGGGCAATACCAAGGGCAGCCGGGTGTGCAGGCGGATGCGCTGCAAGTGCGGGATCGCACCCAGCTTGCGCAGCAGGAAGCCGAGGTGGGTATTCGATACCGCCAGCGGGTCGCCGCCGCTCAGTATCGCTTCTTCTATCGAGCTGTCATTGGCGATGTAGTCGATGCTCTGTTGCCATTCGGCGCGGCTGGGACGATTGCCGGCATAGGGGAAATGGCGACGGAAGCAGTAGCGGCAGTGGATCGCGCAGCTCTGGGTGGTAATCAGCAGCACCCGGCCGTGGTACTTGTGCAGCAGGCCGGGTGCCGGGTTGGCTTGCTGCTCCTGCAGCGGGTCGTCGTCATAGCCGCTTACCGACAACAGTTCATGGGCGTGGGGCAATACCTGCAACAGCAGTGGGTCACGTGCGTTGCCGCGCTGCATGCGGGCGGCATAGGCGCGGGTCACCCGCAGCGGAAACCCCTGCAGCGCCGCGGCGTCATAGCCCACCGCCGCTGGACTCAGCTGCAACAGCGCCAGCAGTTCCAGCGGATCGGTGATGAGGTCGGCCAGTTGTTCCTGCCATGAGGGCCGGTTCTGGAGGGGAATGGTGCGCAACATATCCGCATTATAGGCCATATAGCCGCTCTGGCTGGCTTCCACCCATGGCCGCGGGTATCATGCGCACCTTTCATTTTTCGTGAATTGCAGAGGTCCGCATGGCCGTCTACTCCACCAACGAATTCAAAACGGGTCTGAAAGTCATGCTCGACGGTGATCCGTGTTCCATCATGGAGAACGAATACGTCAAACCCGGCAAGGGCCAGGGCTTCAACCGCGTACGCCTGCGCAACCTCCTGAACGGCCGTGTGTGGGAACGTACGTTCAAAGGCGGTGAGACCATTGATGGTGCCGATATCAGTGAATCCAGCATGGAATACCTCTACAGCGACGGTGAGTTCTGGCACTTCATGAAAACCGACGGCAGCTTCGAGCAGATCGCCGCCGACAAAAACGCCATCGCTGAGGCGCTCAACTGGCTGAAGGAACAGGAACAGTACATCGTGATGCTGTGGAACGATGCCCCGATCTCGGTAACGCCTCCCAACTTCGTCGAGCTGGAAGTGGCCGAAACCGACCCTGGCCTGCGTGGTGATACCGCTACCGGCGGCACCAAACCAGCCAAGCTGGTGTCCGGCGCCTCGGTGCGAGTGCCGCTGTTCGTTGATCGTGGCGATGTCCTGCGTATCGACACCCGCACCGGCGAATACGTCAATCGCGCGAAGAAGGCCTGATACTGCCGGCGGCGGTGCCGTGACGACTTCCTCGCACTGGCAACCTGCCGCCACCCTCGCCACCTTGGCGGCACGCGCAGCGCTCAACGCCCGCCTCCGCCATTTCTTTGCCGCTCGCGGCGTGCTCGAAGTCGAGACGCCGCAGCTCTGTCATCACAGCGGCACCGACCCCCATCTGCACCCAGTCACCGCGGCGTATCAACCGTATCCGCAGGCCACAGTGCAAACGCTGTATCTGCAGACCTCGCCCGAATTCGCCATGAAGCGCCTGCTCGCAGCAGGCAGCGGCGCCATCTATCAGATGGGAAAAGCCTTCCGCAACGGCGAGCGGGGTACGCGCCACAATCCCGAGTTCACCATGCTGGAGTGGTACCGCCCCGGCTTCACACTCACGCAATTGATGGACGAAGTAGAGGCGCTGGTGTTCCACGCGCTGCAGTTGACGACAGCGCCGGCCATGCAGCGTGTCAGTTACCGCCAACTGTTCGTTGAACAGCTTGGTATTGATCCGCACTTGATTACGCTGGACCCATTGAAAGCACTGACAGTTGGCAAAACCGGTGTTGATCCCAGCGTGCTCAACAGCCGCGCCACCTGCCTCGATCTGCTCTACGGCCACTTGATTGAACCTGCGCTGATTGAGCCGGTGTTCGTCTATCACTACCCGGCCGAACAAGCCGCGCTGGCGCGCGTGGTCAACGACAGTCAGGGCCAGCCGGTAGCGCTGCGCTTCGAATTGGTAATGCATGGCATGGAAATCGCCAACGGTTATGACGAGCTGTGCGATGCCGCCGAGCAAGCGCGCCGCTTTGACGCCGACAGGGAATCGCGCAGGCAACAGCAACTGCCTGATATTGCAGCGGATCAGCGCTTGCTGGCAGCGCTGACGCACGGCATGCCGGCGTGTGCCGGCGTTGCGCTTGGAGTTGATCGTTTGCTGATGCTGAAGCTGGGTACGCGCACAATTGATGAGGTGCTGACGTTTCCGCTCGAACACGCCTGACTCTTCTTGCGATTGGGTTCGTTCGCTGGACTCAGAGCGAGCGCAAACGCCCGACTTGTTGGCCCATCTGCACACCGGGACCGTTGCTCAAATCCATCTGCCATTCCACCATGCCGGCACCGAACAGCATGATCGCGGTGGAGCCGAGCAGGAAGCGTCCGAGTTCACCGCCTTTGGAGATTATTACTTCGCCCTGCTCATAACGCTGGGTGGTAACAGCGGTGAAGCCCGGCGCCACGCGGCCAGCCCACACGGTTTCCACTGCCGCCACAATCATGGCGCCCACCAACACCACCGCCATTGGTCCATGCTGGGTGTCGAAGATACACACCACGCGCTCGTTGATGGCAAACAGGTTGTCGATGTGGTCGGCAGTGGTCTGGTTCACTGAATACAACTTGCCAGGCACGTAGATCATCTCGCGCAAGGTACCCAGCAGCGGGCTGTGCACACGGTGATAATCCTTCGGTGACAGATACACGGTGGCAAAGGTGCCGTCGCGGAACAGCGCCGCGCGCGCGGCATCGCCACCGAGCAGCGCGGTGGCGCTGTAGCGTTTGCGCTTTGCCTGAATCAACGAGTCGTCGTCGATATTGCCAATTGCGCTGATTACACCATCAGCGGGGCATAACACCGCATCTGCAGCGGTTGCCAGCGGGCGGACGCCCGGCTTCAGTGGCCGCGTGAAAAATTCGTTGAAGCTGCGATACGCCTTGGGATCACTTTGCAGTGCTTCTTCCATGTTGACGCCATAGGCCTTGATGAAGCGATCAATGAACAATTGTTTCAGCCATGGCTTTTCGCTGGCGGCGATCTTGCCAACCAGTCGCGTCAATTGTTGTTGCGGCAGCAATTCCTGCAGCGTAATGAAAAACGGTACTGTCATGCGGAGGTTCTCGTTCGGAGGTTCTCGTGAGGAACTTGTGAGGTGGATCAGGCTACGCTTTCGATTGGCACATCAGGGTTGTTGCCCCACTCGCCCCACGAACCGTGATACCCCTTGGCACGATGGCCCAATAGTTTGGCCACCATGTAGGTAAGACCAGAGCGATGATGGCTCTGGCAGTGGGTGATGATGCTGTCGTCGTCGTTGATGCCGAGGCTGCGCAGCTTGTCGCGGATGACCGCCAGCGGCAGCAGGCGCAGATTGCGTGCGGGGTCCATCACGTCGACCCAGTCCAGATTGACGGCGCCTGGAATGTGGCCGTTGCGCATGGAACCGGCGCGCAGGCCCAGATATTCCTCGCTGGAACGCGCGTCCCAGATTTTTACAGTGGGGTCAGCAAGTGTTGCCAGTATGGTGTCAATCTCGGCGATGGGTTCATCTTGAATCGTCACGCTCACACTGGTGGGAATTATCGACGGCACTTCAGAAGCGATCGGATGTCCTTCTTTCAACCAGCTGTGCAGGCCGCCGTTCAGCAACGAATGCTGCCTGTGGCCGATTACATCCAGTGTCCACAAAAAGCGCCCGGCCCAGCCGCCGCCTTCATCGTCGTAGGCGACGATGTGTAAATCCGGGTGATAGCCGATGCGAGAAAACAACGCATTCAATCGCGCTACCGATGGCAATTTGCCGGCTGCCGGCGGAATGCCGAGCACCAATTCAAATGGTTTGACGTGCACAGCTCCGGGTATATGCAGCCGCTCCCACGTATGCGGCTGGCACAGGTCAACCACCAGCACGGCAGGATCGGACAACAATGGTTCGAGCTCGGCGGGTTCTACCAGTGGAGGGAGAGGTGGCAACTTCAACGACATAGTGGCTCGGTGGAATAATCAGGGAGTGAGTGTGCTGCGAATAGAATGATAGCTAGCCAGCCGTTGCGGCGAAATCAATGCGGCTTCTACTGCTGCCCGCAGTTGGCAGCCAGGCTCCCTTTCATGGTGACAGTCGCGGAATCGGCAGCCGGTCAGATGCTGGCGGAATTCGACGAAGCCGCTCATCAGTTCCTCCGGCGCAATGTGCCAGAGGCCGAACTCACGGATACCGGGCGAATCAATCAGGTTGCCGCCCGACGGCAGATGGAACAGCTTGGCCGAAGTAGTGGTGTGGCGACCCTTGGTTTCTCCTTGCGAGAGTTCACCTTCCAGGGTGTTAACGCCGGGTAGCAGGGCATTCACCAGCGCCGATTTGCCCACGCCGCTCTGACCGACGAACACGTTGTTGTTGCCGGCCAGCAGTGGCAGCAATTGGTCGAGGCCGTCATGGCGTTTGCTCGATACCTGCAGCGTGGCATAACCCAGCTTGCCGTATAGCTGCAGCATTTCGTGTAACGCCGCGCGATTGTCGTCGGTGAGCAAGTCGGCCTTGTTCAGCAGCAGCAGCGGACGACTGTTCATCAACTCAGCAGCCACCAGATACCGGTCAATCAGGTTGTAGTGTGGCTCAGGCTGTGGCGCGATAACGATCACGATGCAATCAATGTTGGCTGCCACCGGTTTCAGTTCGTTGAAGGGATTCGGCCGCTTCAACACGCTGCGACGTTCGAGCCCGGCCACCACCACGCCAAGCGGATCACCGGCCTGCCAGATCACTTCATCGCCGGTGACCAGCGGCTCCAGATTGCTGCGCTGGAAGCAGCGAAAGATCTGCCCCGCCTCTGCGCCTTCGAGCGCTTCGATATCCAGCTGCTGGCCGAAGTGCGAAATCACCAGGCCACGCTGCTCCTGTCCCAACGCCGTAGTGGCCAGCGTCGCCTCCGCACGTGCCTGCTTGCGGGAGGCGCGGTCGGCATACGCGTCCTGCACCTGTTGTATGCGTCTGAGCTGGCGGTCATTGAGCTGCTTTTTCTTCATCCGCCCATGATAACGAATCAAAGGGGTCGGAGATATTTGCTTGAAAAGCGATCAAATACCTCCGACCCCTTTGATTCCTCGTTCGCGGGGACACGGCATGCCGTGCCCCTACAGTTTCCGGGAAGCCTGTTACAATCCTGCCAGAATAACGGGCAATGGTCAGGCAATGGACAAGAAGCAGCACCTCATCTGGATCGATCTGGAAATGACAGGCCTTTTGCCCGATACCGATCGCATCATCGAAATCGCCACCATTGTGACCAACACCGATCTACAAGTGATTGCCGAAGGTCCAGTACTGGCGGTGCATCAGCCAAAATCGATCATGGAAGCGATGGACGACTGGAACCGCAAGCACCACGGCCAGAACGGCCTGATCGAACGCGTGCGGCTGTCGCCCTACGGAGAGTCGGAAGCCGAGCAGATCGTGGTGAATTTCCTGCAGCAGTACTGCGAGCGTGGCCATTCACCGATGTGCGGCAACAGCATCTGCCAGGACCGCCGTTTTCTCGCCCGCTACATGCCCCGGCTGGAATCGTTCTTCCATTACCGCAACCTCGACGTCAGCACGCTCAAGGAGTTGGCGCGCCGCTGGCGCCCTGATCTGATGGATGGCTTGAAAAAGGAAGGCTCTCACAAAGCGATTGAAGACATCCGCGACTCCATCAAGGAGCTGCAGTACTACCGCGAACATTTCATCAATACCAGGAAGCCGTATTAGCTTTTTGCAGATCGGCGCCTGACTCAGAAACCCGACCCAGGCTGCTGCAAGAACTCCACCTCTTCAGCAGTTGATGTGCGCCCGAGAATCCCGTTGCGATGTGGATACCGTCCGAAGCGATCGACGATGGCTTTGTGCTTGAGCTCGAACTCCTGGTTGTAAGGCGGTGCATACTCACGATACAGCCGTTCCGCCTCTGCATGCACAAGCCGTGACTCGCTGTGCATATACGGCAGCATCAGGAATGAACACTCGGTGGCGGTGAGCGACTGATGGCTGCCTTCCACCACTGTTTAGTGGTCGACTTCCTTGAACCAGAAGGCAAGCACGGTGTTGTGCATGGCAAGCAATCCTCAGGGGCTTTCTGCGACGTTTT
>Ga0255100_1000670_pt1 | contig 13514 bp, 13 predicted proteins | sample Colum_Colum_RepB_2_FD_188449 | JGI IMG/M metagenome (GOLD analysis project Ga0255100, IMG submission 188449) | Freshwater microbial communities from Columbia River, Oregon, United States - Colum_Colum_RepB_8d | ecosystem: Environmental > Aquatic > Freshwater > River | place: USA: Oregon...
AGATCCTGCGCCGTGTTGCGCGCGAACTCGGTATGGATGCGTGGTGATTTGCTGTGGGCAACAGGGTTGCCCATGACGGCGTAGCGGTCGGTCATGGTTGTCGGCTTATGAACGCGTAGTTGAAGACGGCAATGCTAGGTGGAAACCAACGCGCTGCCTATGCAGACAGCTTTCAGTCCGCCCACTCGCGAGAGCGGAGGAAATCAGTGTAGAGGCGAGCTTCTTCAGTACCTGGTGCCGGATGATAGTCGTACTCCCAACGCACTTCCGGTGGCAGCGACATCAGAATCGATTCGATGCGGCCAACACCCGACTGCAAGCCGAAGATAGTGCCGCGGTCGAACACCAGATTGAATTCGACATAGCGCCCACGGCGATACTGCTGGAAGCGTTTGTGCTCTTCTGCCCATGGGGTGTCCTTGCGTCTCTCAATGATGGGGACATACGCATCAAGATAGCTGTTGCCGACTGCCTGCAGGTAACTGAAGGTCTTGTCGAAACCCCACTCATTGAGATCATCAAAGAAGAGACCGCCAATTCCGCGGGGTTCGTTGCGGTGTTTCAGGTGGAAGTAGTCGTCGCACCACTGCTTGTGCTCGCGATAGACCTCGTCTCCAAACGGTGCACACGCTTTTTTTGCGGTGTTGTGCCAGTGTTTGCAATCGGCTTCGAAACCATAGTAGGGCGTCAGGTCATAGCCACCACCAAACCACCACACCGGCTCAACCCCCGGTTTGCTGGCAATAAAGAAGCGCACGTTGGCGTGCGAGGTTGGCACGAAGGGATTACGCGGGTGGATCACCAGTGACACCCCCATCGCTTCGAAGGCGCCGCCTGCAAGATCGGGACGTTTCGCGGTGGCGGCAGGCGGCAACGATTTGCCGAACACGTGCGAAAAATTGACACCGCCTTTTTCGATCACGGCGCCATCACCGATGACGCGGGTGATGCCGGTGCCACCGGTTTCGCGGTCCCATGCATCCGTCCGGAACTTTGCCTTGCCGTCGGCTTTTTCAAGGCCGGCGCATATGGAGTCCTGTAAACCCAGCAGATAGTTTTTGGCGGCCTGACTATCGATGACGTTATTGCTCACGACTATTCCTTCTGTTTTTTGGTTCAATTATTTCGGCTGAGGATGCCCAGCTGTGCTGATGCCGACCGCAACGGAGCTGAAATTAACGCGAATGCACGGCGGAAAACATTGATCAGGATCAGACCTTTCTCCATCGGACATTGTTTGATCTGCTGGATATTGTCGCATCATCGACGCGCGGGCAAAACATAGCCTTGTGCGCGTAGTTCGACCCGGCCTTGCAGTTCCAGCGCAGTGAGGTGGGGCAGCAATGTCGGCACCTGCTTGCCGCTGCGAACTACCAGTACGTCGAGCGGCACCGGGTCGTAGCCGATGTGGGCCAATAATTCCTTGTCTTGTGCAGACAGCTTTGTGCTGGTGCTGTGCTTGGCTGGAGCAGCTGCCTGCGGTGTTGCGGTCTCGCGCTCCCACGCAACCAGCGCAGGCAACTCTGCAAGAATGTCGTCGATACTCTCGACAAGGTGCGCACCCTGCCGCAACAACCGGTGGCATCCTCGCGCCAGGGGATTGTTGATAGAGCCCGGGATCGCGAACACTTCGCGGCCCTGTTCTGCGCCGAGCCGGGCCGTAATCAGCGAACCACTCTGCTCGGCCGCTTCGACTACCAACACACCATGCGAAAGTCCGCTGATGATGCGATTGCGTTCGGGGAAATGCCACGCATCGGCAAGCGCGTCTGGCGGAAACTCAGACACCAACGCTCCACGTTCGACGATCTGCTCTGCCAGTGCGCTATTGCTCTTCGGATAGATCATGTCGACTCCACTGCCGAGCACGGCAATCGTGACGCCGCTCTCTGCAAGCGCACCGCGATGACTTTCAGCATCGACTCCCAGCGCAAGCCCGCTGGTGATCTGGTAACCACACTGTACAAGTTCACCCGCAAAGCGATGCGCCAGCCGGCGTCCATCTGCTGTCGGCTTGCGCGAACCGACCATCGCCAACTGCGGCAGATGCAGCACTTCAGCGTTGCCGCGCACAAACAATTGGGGCGGCGGATCAGTGCAGGTAGCCAGCAGTGGCGGGTAGTCGGCACTGCCGAGGGGAATGATTGTGTGACCTGGCGTCTCTCGCCAGCGCATACAACTGTCTACAAGCTGTCGCAACGATGCATCGACCTTGCCTTGTTGCCAGCCGAGGAACGCCGGCCACGCCGCTGCCGACAGACCCAGTGCCGCCGGCTGACTGTGCGGCAGAGAGCACAGGGCTTCGACAGAGCCTGCCTGTGTCAGCAGTTTGTTGAGGGCGGAAGCGCCAAGCTTCCATGACAGCGTAAGTTGCAGCCAGCGCTGCAGAGCGGAGTGATGCATACAGTTCTTCCCTGAACTTGACTGTCCTGCATTGCAGGACTGTATTTTGGCGCCTGTGGCGCGGCGGTTGCGCTTACGGGGTGATTGCCCTGTCCTTGATGCTGATGCTTTGGCTGGAATCCAGCACCAGTGCAAGACTGGCATGCTCGTATACGCGGTAGATTAGTACGTTGCCGGCATTCTCGCCAGGAAACTCAATCTGGCGATCACCAGTGGCAAGACCGAGCACACGACGCACGCCCTGCATGAAACCGCGTTTGCCCACCCTGTCATCAATGATGACGTCGGGCTTGCGCACCAACAGCACATGACCTGGCTGCAAACCGATACCGCTGCCCTTATTCAGTACCAGGGTGTCGTACTGGCCGCCGATGTCGTGACCACCGCCGATATTGACGATAGCCGCGTCCACCTTGAATGGAGGCGGCTGCGGCAGGTAGGAGGGATCAATTGCCAATGCTTCGCGCGCAATCAGGCGATCGCCAATGCGGGCTTCGAGCTCGGCGCTATTCACCTTCATGATGGCCTTGTCGCCGTTATAGCTGGTGATGGTGGCGGTGCCAATCAGCAAGGATTCGACGCCAAGTACGTCGCGGGTGTCGGGGTCGATGAATTCGCGGCCTTGCCGCACGATATCGTAGGTCACAAGGTTGCTCTGCCAATTGCCGCGGGCCAGTACTTCATCTCCAGTACCGTACAACGTGCGCCCATCGCGCTCGCCGAGCAGGTAGGGAGCATTCTTGTAGGTGTCGGCATCTACCACGGTGGTTTTGCTGAGGAAGGCGTCAATTTTGTCGAGAGGAATCGCCGGGATGGGGCTTAGCAGGGATTCACGTCGCACTTCGGGCGAGCGACGCTCGGTCCGGATACCTGCAACTGGCGTGGTATTGGGCGTAGAAACCACCGCAGTGCTGCCCCCAGTGACGGGGACTGACTGGCCGTCGCGGTTCAATGTCAGTACCGGCTGGCCATCCTGGTACGACAGCAAGATGGTGTCGCCGGGGTAGATTAGGTCGGGATTCTGGATCTGCGGGTTGATCTGCCACACTTGCGGCCACAGCCAAGGCTGCTCAAGGAAGCGGGCAGCAATGCCCCACAGGGTGTCGCCCTGCTGCACAGTATAGTTCTGCGGTGAATCGGGCCGCACAGCGATAGACTCGGCCGCCTGCACGCCAAACCATACCAGCGAGGCACACAGCGTCAGCAGCACTGCTTTGCTGCCAGTACTCCTGCCCGATTGGAGCCAGTTCATGAAGTTCATTGCCATCGGAAGCTCTCCCGTAGCACGGGCGGATCAACTGACACACCCCTATACTGACCAGCGATACTAACAATAAGTGTTGTATCCATATAGGGTTAGCGCCGGCTATTTAGGTAAGTTGTCAGCATTGGGCATTGGTTCGCGTTTTGTAAGCCAGGTTACGCCTGCCAAGGCAGGGGCCTTTTGGCTTATCATGCCGACAGGATTTTTCGCACAGTTTTACCGCCCATGAGCCTGTTGACCATACTCGAATACCCCGACTTGCGCCTGCGCAAACGGGCCACCGCCATTACTGAAGTGAACGACGCGCTGCGCCGCACCATCGACGACATGTTCGAAACCATGTACGCCGCCCCCGGCATCGGGCTGGCTGCCACCCAGGTGGACTTCCACAAGCGCCTGTTGGTGCTCGACGTCTCCGACGAAAAGAACACGCCATTGGTGTTCATCAACCCCGAAATCGAGGTGCTGGACCCGGAGCCGCTCGGCTACGAAGAGGGCTGCCTGTCGGTACCCGGCTATTACGATCTAGTCACCCGGCCCCGCAAGATCAAGGTAAAGGCGCTCAATCGTAATGGCGAGGCTTTCGAATTGGAGGCGGAAGGTCTACTGGCCGTATGCCTGCAGCACGAAGTGGACCACCTCGACGGCAAGCTGTTTGTGGATTACCTGTCCATCCTCAAGCGCCAGCGCCTGAAGCACAAATTGTTGAAGGACAAGAAGAAGGACGAACGCGAGGCCAAGGCCGAGTTTTGAACGTCGTTTTGCGCCCTTGGCACGCTACTGCTGACCGCCCACACCCCAGGCCCATGCCATGACTTCCTCGCCACTGCGCATTGTCTTCGCAGGCACTCCCGAGTTCGCAGCTGCCCACCTGGAGGCTTTGATTGCAGGCGGCTTCGAGGTGGTTAGTGCCTACTCACAACCGGATCGCCCGAGTGGCCGCGGCAAAAAGCTGGTGCCGACTCCGGTAAAGGCCGTGGCCGAGCAGCACGGCATTGCCGTTCACCAGCCACTCACGCTGAACGACGCTGATTCACTGGCCCAGCTGGCTGGCTTCAAACCTGACGTGATGGTGGTAGTGGCTTATGGCCTGTTGCTGCCGCCGGCGGTGTTGGCGCTGCCGCGTTACGGCTGCCTCAACGTGCATGCCTCGCTACTGCCGCGCTGGCGCGGCGCGGCACCGATTGAGCGCGCCATCCTCGCCAACGATACTGAAAGCGGGGTCTGCGTCATGCAGATGGAGCAGGGGCTCGATACCGGTCCGGTGCTGCAACGGGTTGCTACTCCGATCAACTCCGACGACAACTCCGCCACCCTCACTACCCGCTTGCAACAGCTGGGCTGCGCCGCCTTGATCGATGTGCTCCATGCATTGCCCGCGGGCACCCTCCGGGCTGAGCCCCAGAATGCCGCGCTCGCCACCTATGCTCGCAAAATGCAAAAGGAAGAAGCACAGATCGATTGGACCCGCTCCGCCGCCGATATCCACAATCAGGTGCGCGCGCTCTTCCCGCGCTCGCCGGCATGGACGCTGCACGACGGCAAACGACTGCGGCTGATTCGTGCGGCTGTGGGCAACGACAGCTGCGATACCCTGCCGGGCACGGTGATTGAGGTAAGCGCACACTCCATCAAGATCGCTTGTGGCAGCGGAGTGCTGGAAGTCTTCGAGGTGCAGATGGAAGGCAAGCCGGCCATGGGCATTGGGAGTTTGTTGAATGGGCATCCGGGGTTCTTCAAGGCCGGTTCCAGGTTTTGAAGATGAGGGCAGGAGTCCACCAACCTGCCTCCTCACCGGTAGCGCTATGTTGATCAACGAGCTGATGGCATGACTTCCCCCTACAAAATTTCCGAGCGTCTGCTGGCGGTTCAAATCCTCGGCAGTCTGTTGCAGCAACATGGATCGCTCGCCGGTCTGCTGGATAACAACACTTTGGCAAAGGTCCAGAGTCCTGCACTGTCGCAAGAGCTTTGCTATGGCGTGTGCCGCTGGTATCCGCGCCTGCAGTTCTACCTGCAAAAGCTGCTCGACAAGCCGCTGCGCAGCAAGGATCTGGATGTGCAATGCCTGCTGCTGGTGGCGCTGTACCAGTTGTTGTTCATGCGTACTCCCGACCACGCCACGGTCAACGAGAGTGTGGCCGCAGTGGAAACCCTCGGCAAAAGCTGGGCGAAAGCATTGGTCAACGCCGTGCTGCGCAAGGCTCAGCGGGAACAAGCAGATCTGAATGCGCTGGCCGAGCGCGACTACAGCGTGTGGTATGCGCATCCCGAGTGGCTGCTGAACCAATTGAAGAAAGACTGGCCGCAGGATTACCGCACCCTGCTCGACGGCAACAACCAGCGGGCGCCGATGACACTGCGGGTGAATGCACGCCAGGCCACCCGTGAGCAAGCGCTTGGCCTGCTCACCAGCGCCGGTGTTGCAGTGAAGCCCGGAGCATTGTCGCCGTATTCACTCTATCTGGCGCAGCCGATGGATGCGGTGGTGATCCCCGGCTTTGTCGAAGGTCTCGTCAGTGTGCAGGACGAAGCTTCGCAACTGGTGGCGTCGCTGCTGCCGCTGGCTACAAATCTGCGGGTGCTTGATGCCTGCGCTGCTCCCGGCGGCAAAACCTGTGCATTGCTGGAAGCAGAACCGACGCTGCAGGTGCTGGCGCTCGACAACGAAGCGCGGCGGCTGCCACGCATCACGCAGAATCTCGAACGGCTCGGGCTTTATGCAGAAGTGCGTTGTGCCGACATCACACGAACGCCCTCTGCAGAGTTCGGCCACTTCGATCGCATCCTGCTCGACGTGCCGTGCTCGGCCACCGGGGTGATCCGCCGGCATCCGGACATCAAGGTGCTGCGCACACCGGCTGAAGTTGAGAATCTGGTGCAGAAGCAGCGGGCGTTACTGGAGTCGGCATGGCCGTTGTTGAATGCTGGCGGCTATCTGCTTTACTCCACATGCTCGTTGCTGAAAGCCGAAAACAGTACGCAGATTTTGCAGTTCCTGTCGGCGCATGCTGACGCTGAACACATTGCGTTGGAAGTTGCTGGCACTCTAGCGTGCGATGCCGGTATCCAGTTGCCGCCGCAAACCGGTGGCCCCGATGGCTTCTTCTATGCACTGCTGCGCAAGAGCCTCGATTGAAAGTGGGTTGAGAGAGTGGTCAGCGGATATACGGCGACGGCTTGCCGTCCGGCTGGCGCTTGAAGCGTTTGTATTCCCACTGGTACTGCGCCGGCGCTTCCCGCACCACGCTCTCGATGCTGCGGTTGAGCGCGGCGAGTGATTCGGTGAGATCGCTGGCGTAGATCGCCGGGTCAGGTGCGCGAAACACGATGCCGAAACCACTGCCTTCGCGACGCGCATAACCGATCACTACCCGGGCGCCAGTCTTTTGCTGCAGCCGATTGAACAGTGTCATCGTGAGCGCCGGCACGCCAAACAACGGCGCGAATTCGCCGCCACTGGCCGGAGGTACCTGATCAGGCAGGATGCCAACGATCTCGCCGGCCCGCAGCGCCTTGAGCAGTTCGGCCACTCCCCGGTTGTCGGTGTTCACCATGCGGGCACCAGCACGACTGCGGGCACGGAAGATCAGGCGATCCAGTGCCTTCGACTCCGGCGCCTGATACAACTGGCTGCTCTGGCCGCAGCCACACACGTTCAGGTACAGCCCGAAGATTTCCCAGTTACCGAGATGCGGCGCCAGCACCAGCACGCCCTTGTTTTCAGCCTTGGCTGCCTGCAACAGGCCCAAGCCATCGACATGTGTCATCAGTTCGAGTGTGCGCGAAGCCTCCCACAGCCACACAGCGCCGGTTTCGCAAATGGCCTGGAATAGGTGGCTCAGGCTGTCATTGACCAGTGCGGTGCGGGCGGCGGCATCAAGCTGCGGAAAACACAGCGCTACATTGATCTCGGCGGTCTGCCGCATGCGGCCGCCAGCCAGCCGGCTCACAAGCGCGGCAAAGCGGCCCAGTACACGCGCTGCGTTGAATGGCAACAAGGCCAATAGACGCAGGAACAAAATGAGTGCAGCTTCCTTCATGTGGGGGTGTTCAACGATAATTGCCGACTTCTTTGATCTTGCATCCTTCTCTATCGCCCAATGGTACCCCAAGGGTACTGCCGGAGTTACCTTGACCGCCTCCTTCGATGTTTCCACTTTCCAGGGCCTGATCCTGTCACTGCAGCAATTCTGGGCAGAACAGGGCTGCGTCATCATCCAGCCGCTCGACATGGAAGTGGGCGCGGGCACCTTTCACACCGCCACCTTCCTGCGGGCAATCGGTCCCGAGAGCTGGAACACCGCCTACGTGCAGCCATGCCGCCGTCCGGGTGACAGTCGTTACGGCGAAAACCCCATGCGCCTGCAGCACTACTATCAGTTCCAGGTCATCCTCAAACCGTCGCCGCTCAACTTCCAGGAGCTGTACATCAAGTCGTTGCAGCATCTCGGCATCGACACCTCCATCCACGACATCCGCTTCGTTGAAGACAACTGGGAATCGCCAACGCTCGGTGCCTGGGGGCTGGGTTGGGAAGTGTGGCTCAATGGCATGGAAGTAACCCAGTTTACCTACTTTCAGCAGGTGGGCGGGCTGGAGTGTTATCCGGTCAGCGGCGAGATCACCTACGGACTCGAGCGCATCGCCATGTACCTGCAAGGCAAGAACAGCATTTTCGATCTCGTGTGGGCGCGCACGCCAAACGGCGTAGTGACCTATGGCGATGTGTTCCACCAGAACGAAGTGGAGCAGAGCGGCTACAACTTCGAATATGCCAACACCGACTTCCTGTTCAAACTTTTCGACGAAAGCGAATCCCAAAGCCAGAAACTGATCGAAGCCAAACTGGTATTGCCTGCCTATGAGCAAGTGGTGAAAGCGTCACATGCGTTCAACCTGCTCGATGCCCGCTCGGCTATTTCGGTGACAGAACGCCAGCGCTACATCTTGCGTGTGCGCACACTGGCTCGAGCCGTGGCGCAAGCCTATTACGATTCACGCGCCAGACTGGGCTTCCCGCTCGCGCCAGAGAAGTTGCGCATCGAAGCGCTGGAGAAATTCGCCAATGTCTAATCGCGACCTGCTCATTGAGATCGGCACTGAAGAGTTGCCACCGAAAGCATTGCTGCCGCTGTCAGAAGCGTTCCGCGACTGTTTCGCGGCTGAGTTGCAGAAAGCCGCGCTATCGCATGGCGATATTGAAGTGTTCGCCACGCCGCGTCGCCTTGCGCTGATCGTGCATGCCTTGCCCGAACAACAAGCGGATCGCACGCTGGAAAAATGGGGCCCGGCGGTACAGTCCGCTTTCGTTGCCGACGGCACACCAAGCAAAGCAGCAGAAGGCTTTGCCCGCGGCTGTGGCGTGACAGTGGCTGAGCTGCAACAAAAATCCGATGGCAAAATCGTCAAGCTGCTGTACGTGTCGAAACAAGTGGGCGAACAAACTGCCAAACTGATTCCCGACATGGTGCGTGCTGCACTCGCCGCGTTGCCGATCCCCAAGCGCATGCGCTGGGGCAGCAGCCGTGATGAATTTGTGCGTCCGGTGCATTGGGCCGTGCTGTTGTTCGGCAGTGATGTAATCAGGACTACGATTCTTGGCGTCGAATCCGGCAACGCCACTCGCGGACATCGCTTCCATCATCCGGCGGCCATCACGCTGACTTCAGCAGCGGATTACTCGTCGTCGCTGAAAGAGCCTGGCCGCGTCATTGCCAGCTTCGCCGATCGCCGCGATGAAGTGCAAAGGCAGGTGGAAGCCGAAGGCAGGAAATACAACGCGCGCGCCGTTATTGAAGAGGCACTGCTGGATGAAGTGACGTCGCTGGTCGAATGGCCGGTGGCCTTGACTGGCAACTTCGACCAGAACTTCCTCGCGGTGCCGCAGGAAGCACTGATCTCGGCGATGAAGGGCCACCAGAAATGTTTCCATCTGCTCGACGCCAACCACAACATCCTGCCGAACTTCATCACGCTGAGTAACCTTGTCAGCCGCGATCCAGCCCAGGTTATCGCTGGTAACGAAAAAGTGATTCGCCCACGTTTGGCGGATGCGGCGTTCTTCTTTTCTCAGGACAAGAAGCACACGCTGGAAGCACGCAACGACAAACTGAAGAACGTCGTGTTCCAGCAGGAACTTGGCAGCGTTTACGACAAGGCCCAGCGCGTGAAAGCGCTGGCTGTTGCAATGGCAACCTCGCTCAACGCCAACAAGGTTTATGTTGAGCGCGCCGCCGAACTCTGCAAGTGCGACCTCGCCACCAACATGGTGTACGAATTCGCCGAGCTGCAGGGCATCATGGGTTATCACTACGCCTTGCACGATGGCGAAGCGAAAGAAGTGGCGCTGGCATTGAACGAACAGTACATGCCGCGTTTTGCCGGCGATGAGCTGCCGACAACCACCACTGGCATGATCCTCGCCATTGCTGAGCGACTCGACACCATCACCGGCTTGTTCGGCATCGGCCAACCGCCGACTGGCTCGAAGGATCCCTTCGCGCTGCGGCGTGCAGCGCTGGGCGCGCTGCGCATTATCATCGAGAAGCAGTTGCCGCTGGATCTCACCGTCTGTGTCGATGCTGCAATCAACAGCTTTACCACATTGCCGAAAGCAGAAGGCCTGAAGAAAGCCGTGCTGGATTTCGTGTTCGAACGCTTGCGTGCGCTGTACGCGGATCAAGGTGTTGGTGCTGATGTTTTTCTCGCAGTTGATGCCGTGCGTCCGGCCAGCCCCTTGTTGTTTGATGCTCGCATCAAGGCTGTGAGTCACTTTGCCAAACTACCGGCCGCACAGGCGCTGGCTGCAGCCAACAAGCGCGTGTCGAACATCCTGCAGAAATCCGAAGTGACGGCTGGCACCAGCGTCAACACAGCACTGCTGCAGGACGACGCCGAGAAAGCCCTGAACAGCGAACTCGAATCGCTGCTGGCAATAGTGAATCCCTTGTTGGCCTCCCATCGCTATACCGAAGCCCTCGCCGTTATGGCCGGCCTGCAGCCGCAGGTCGATGCCTTCTTCGACAAGGTAATGGTGAACGCCGACGATGTTGCGCTGCGGCAGAATCGTCTCGCCTTGCTCAAGGCGCTGCGCCAGCTGTTCCTGCGTGTCGCCGATATTTCGTTGCTGCAAAATGTCTGAGGCCACAACCCACAAGCTGGTAATCCTCGATCGTGACGGCGTCATCAATGCTGACTCCGATGCGTACATCAAGACAGTCGACGAGTGGCAACCGCTGCCGGGCAGTATCGAAGCGATTGCCAAACTGTCGCAAGCCGGCTATCGCATTGCAGTGGCCACCAACCAGAGTGGTCTTGCACGCGGCTTCTTCGACGAGATCACGCTGGCCAACATGCACAACCTGATGTGCGCGCTGGTAGAACAGGCCGGGGGCCAGATTGATGTGATCTGCTACTGCCCGCATGCGCCGGATTCCGGCTGCAATTGCCGCAAACCCCGAACCGGTCTGCTTGAACAAATTGCCGATGCGCTCGATCAGCCGGTGCAAGGCGCGTGGCTGGTGGGCGATCACCTGAAGGACATGCAGATGGCGATTGCCGGCGGCTGCAAGCCCGTGATGGTGCTCACCGGCAAAGGCTCGCAGCAGCTGGCGACATTGCCGGCAGCTTTGCATTCACTGGTGCAGGTGGTGGACGATCTTGCCGAAGCGGCTCGCCACATCCTGCGCAGTGACACCGCAGCATGAGTGCCCGCTCCATGCAACGCTGCTGACAAGGACTCAAGGTCGCGCCATGCTGATATTTCGCTCGCTGCTGTTCTATCTCGTGTACTCGCTATCGCTGGTCCCGCATGCATCACTGTGCGTGCTGTTCGGCTGGATGTTGCCACTGAAGGCACGCTATCAGTGGTTTTTGCAGTGGAATCGCTTTGTGGTGTGGTGGGTAGGTGTGTGCTGCGGCGTGAAGTATGTAGTACACGGTCGTGAAAAAGTCCCCAATGAACCCTTCGTGCTGCTGAGCAATCACCAGAGCCCCTGGGAAACACTGTTCCTGTACTACGAATTCCGCCCGCTGTGTGCCGTGCTCAAGCGCGAGCTGTTGCGAATCCCGTTCTTTGGCTGGGCGCTGTGGTTGCTGGATCCGATCGCCATCGACCGCAGTAAACGCCGTGGTGCGCGCGACTCACTGTTGGCGCAAGGTCGCAAGCAGATCAGCCATGGCATCTCGATCCTGGTGTTCCCCGAGGGCACCCGTGGCCAACCGGGACAGGACCGCAAGTTCTTTACCGGCGGCGCTGAACTCGCCATCGCCACCGGCGCCAAAGTGGTGCCAGTGGCACACAACGCCGGTCTTTATTGGCCTTCTCGCAAGCTGGTGAAAACCCCGGGTACCATCACGGTGATCATCGGCGACCCGATTGATTCCACCGGCCGCGAGGCTCGTGAATTAACGGAACAGGTAAAGGTGTGGACAACTCACGCTCTGGAACCTCTCTCGTCTTGAGTAGGTGCTGGCGCAAAACCGCCTTGGTCACTTTGGCCACAGATTGTTTGTTACTGCAGATTGCAGTTCATGTAACGGATGTTGCTGCTTGGAGAAGCAGCCAGCGAAAGTGTATGCCACAGTAACTGCGTCTCTGAACTGATCACCAGTGTATTGCGCTGGTCTGTATCGGTGCCATCCGCTCCAGCCGTTGAATCGCTCCATAAAAACGGCCCGATCTCGGACATTGCCTGCATTGGCAACTCGCGCCTGTCACCATGACTCAGCAGGTACTGGCCGGCGCCAGCGGCATCCAGCGTGACCGGCGCCATTCGGAACGTGATGGAGTCTGTTGTTGATTGGCAACTACCTGCGGCATCGCACACTTGGGTAAGGTTGCAGTCGAAAATACGGACGGCGCCTTCGGCATATACCACAAGCGCAGCACACTGCAGGCAGAATATCGCAGCCAGCCGAAGGGTCGATCGTTTTGTGATTTTGCAAAACATGAACCTGCTCCTCATTTCCTGCGTCGCCACGGTCGTATCACCCGGTTCCACCACATGGTCGCACCGGTAACAAACATCACGGCTGGCGCAATGCCGAACAAGGCCCAGATCGCCTTGACTGTTTGATCACACAGCCCCGGCCCTTCGCACGACAGACCTATGCCATTGATGCGGCCGAAGTGCAGGAAGGCAAGCCAGTACAGCACCTGATCCATCAGGCGAGTGGTGAGGTTTTGCGGGGTTGTCGGCTCAATCCATTCTGCCAGCTGGTAGAACGCCAGTGGAAAACACAGATAGATGCCGCTGAGTGCAAACACCACGATGGCGCCGAAACTCCAGAAACCAATCACGCTGTGCAAGTCCCAGTTGAAACGCTTCCAGCCGACTCCACGCCGCAATACCAGGCTGCGCCGCCACCGCGCGATGCCCGGCCACCACAAAATAAACCCAGTCAGCGCGATCAACAACACGGCAAAGGCGCCAATGCCATTGATGATACGGCCGGTATCTCCCGCCAGAAAATCGGTATGAATATCAATCAGCCCCGACACGAAGCGTATTGCCGCCTGCGACTCCGCCGCCACATACATCTCGTTGCGATACACCAGAGCACTACCGGTAACGCTGATGAAGAAGATGTAGAGGCCGAGTCCGATGCCGCTCCACAGGTGGATCTGGAACAGGACTCGCCGCAACCCGGTTCGCTGTGGATGCTGCAGCCACTGCTGCCAGGCGGATATGTTGTTGTCATTACTCATGTGCTGTACCGCTACACTTACACCAGATCGAAACGATCCAGGTTCATTACCTTGGTCCACACGGCGACGAACTCGCGCGCAAACTTCTGCTGGTCATCCATGCTGGCATACACTTCCGCCAGCGCGCGCAGCTGC
>Ga0255100_1000671_pt1 | contig 13505 bp, 13 predicted proteins | sample Colum_Colum_RepB_2_FD_188449 | JGI IMG/M metagenome (GOLD analysis project Ga0255100, IMG submission 188449) | Freshwater microbial communities from Columbia River, Oregon, United States - Colum_Colum_RepB_8d | ecosystem: Environmental > Aquatic > Freshwater > River | place: USA: Oregon...
TACAACAAGGCGGCAACTGCAACTGCCAGCAGACCACCAAGAGCCATCACCCCGTATTTCAGCATGCCCACCAAGCCGGCGCTGCCGGCGGCTTGCGCAGCAGAATTGGCAGCGTCCTGCGCCTGTTCGGTAGCAGCAGATTGCGTACTGAGTTCGGACTGCAACTGCGCGATACGCTCATCCTCAATGGCGATGATGTTCTGTATAAGGTCTATTTGTTCCTGCAGCGCCGCAAGGCGGTTGGTCAATTCGAGATTTTCGAGACGAGCGCGATCGAGATTTTCTTCACTGAGCATCAACTCGTTTTCGAGTGCGGCTATCGTGGCGTCCAGATCCCCACTCCCTGCCTTGGCTTGGTCACTGCCGGCCTGGTCGCCGCTGAGTAGAGTCAGCTCGTCACGTACTGGCACAGTGTTATTGCCGACAGAATCGTTGGCTGCCAGCGGCTGCGAAATCAGTTCTTGGTTTTGCGCCGTTACCTGCGCAGCCGCCGCGGCCTGGTCGATCAAAGCGATCTCGGCGTTGGTGGGAATCCGCAGCACCTTGCCGGCAAGAATGCGATTGACATTGTTGTTGACGAAAGCGTCTTCGTTGGCGCGCTGGACGGCCAGCATCATCTGTTGCACGCTGACATCATTCGACGGGCGTATCTGCTCGGCAATCTGGTACAGCGTGTCACCGGGCTGGACGACATAGCCACCCTCGGCAGTAGAACTTTGGACAGTTGCAGTCTGGGCAGCCGGAGTCGCGGCGTTTTGAACGCCACTGCCGACCGCAGGATTCGGGGTGGGGATACTGTTGTTGGTGTTGAGCACCGGCAAGTCGAGCAATAGCGTATATTCACGCAGGTTGCGGCCATTGGGCCACCTCACACTGAGCAGAAATTTCAGGTAGGGTTCGTTGATGCTCTGGGTGGAACTGACGTCGATCCGATCATTGCCATCGTTGGTCTTGATAACCTCGAAACGCAGAGAGCCCAGCAGCAAGTTGTTGGCAATACCAGCTACCTGGAATTCGGATTGGGAGGCAAGCGCCACTACAATCTGGGTCGCGTCTAGGTCTTCTGTATCAAGCAGTTCAATGTGGGCACGCAACGGCTCATTGAGGGCGGAGTCGAGCGTGATCTCTCCGAGACCTTGCGCCTGGGCCTGGGAGCCGAGCGCCGCTACCAACAAAAAGCCGGCGGCAGCTGTACCCTTGCAGTAAGTGATTCGCATAGCTCCCGTTCCCATCCACCCATCCGAACAATCAGAACAATCAGAACCTGTATCCCATTCGCCCGGGCCACAAGCAAATCTGCGACCCTGCCAGTACGGCCGCGTGCAACAGCGGGAGCTGTGCTTGACCTTGCGGCGGAATACTTGAGAAGTTCCTTTTAAATCAGCCGCAAGTATTCATTAGATATAGTCTTTTATCAACACTTCCGCGATCTGCACTGAGTTCAAAGCCGCCCCTTTGCGCAGGTTGTCAGACACGATCCACATGTTGATGCCGTTGGGATGCGAAATGTCCTTGCGGATACGCCCCACCCAGGTTTCGTCATGGTCGGTACCATCCGGAATCGGGGTCGGGTAGCCACCCGGCTCGGGCTTGTCCAGCAACTTGACGCCCGGAGCCTTTTTCAGCAGCGCCCTTACCTCTTCGACCGTGATCTTCTCGCGGGTTTCGATGTGGACGGCTTCCGAGTGGGAGTAGAACACCGGCACCCGTACGCAGGTCGGATTCACCAGGATATTAGGGTCTTCCATGATCTTCTGGGTCTCCCACACCATCTTCATCTCTTCCTTGGTGTAGCCGTTGTCCTGGAACACGTCGATATGCGGAATCACGTTGAAGGCGATCTGCTTCGGGTACACCTTGATCTCGGGTTCTTTGCCGCTGAGCAGGGCAATGGTCTGGCCAGCCAGTTCATCAATGGCCTCTTTGCCAGTGCCCGACACCGACTGGTATGTGCAGACGTTGATGCGGGCGATGCCCACTTTGTCGTGGATAGGCTTCAACGCGACAAGCATTTGGATCGTTGAACAATTCGGGTTTGCGATGATGTTGTGGTTCTTGTACTGCGCCACGGCATGCGGGTTCACTTCTGGCACCACCAACGGGATGTCTTCCTCGTAGCGGAACTGCGAGGTGTTGTCGATGACGATACAGCCGGCTTTGCCTGCTTTCGGGGCGTAAATGGCAGACACGCTGGCACCCGGCGAGAACAAACCGATCTGCGCCCTGGTAAAGTCAAAATCTGCAAGATTTTCAACAGTATACTGTTTGTTGTTGAAGCTCATTGTCTCGCCGGCGCTACGTTCGCTGGCCAACAGATACAGGTTGTTTACCGGAAACTGGCGCTGTTCAAGGATGCGCAGCATGGTCTTGCCGACCGCACCCGTGGCTCCGACGATGGCGACGTTGTAGGTCTTGTTGTTGCTCATAAAACTCGCTCCTGTTGCAGACCGGTCTTCACGACCGACAAATCTTATTTAATTCAAAACGTTGGAATCCAAAGCTCAACCAAAAAGCTCTCGGGCTAACTGCCCTCAACCAAACAACCAGGGGGCCTTGAGCTGGTGCTGCTGCTCGAATGTCTTGATCGCATCGGCGTGCTGCATGGTCAGGCCAATATCGTCGAGACCGTTCAGCAGGATGTGTTTGCGCGAAGTTTCGACGTCGAACTTGATCACTGAGCCGTCGCTCTTGGTGAGGGTCTGTGCAGCCAGATCTACGCTCAAGGTGTAACCCGGAGTCGCTTCCGTCTCCCTGAACATCTGATCGACAATTTTTTCATCTAAAACAATAAGAAGGATGCCGTTCTTCACACAATTGTTGAAGAATATATCGGCATAGCTTGGCGCGATGATGCAGCGGATACCGTAGTCATCCAGTGCCCAAGGCGCGTGCTCGCGACTGGAACCACAACCAAAGTTCTCGCGGGCCAACAAGATAGACGCACCTTTATAGCGCGGTTGGTTGGCGACGAAATCAGGGTTCAGTGGGCGTCCGGTGCATTCCTGGTCGGGCAGCCCCTTGTCGAGATAGCGGGCTTCGTCGAACAGGTTCTTGCCGAAGCCGGTACGTTTGATCGACTTGAGGAACTGCTTGGGGATGATGTAGTCCGTGTCCACATTGGCACGGTCGAGCGGCAGCACCAGCCCTTTTTCGGTGACAAATTTTCTCATATTCTCATCAACTTTATAGTTTAACTGATTGATCTATATGTTATTTCAAAGAAGCTTAACGTCGCGGATATCGACGAAGTGGCCGAACACCGCCGCTGCTGCTGCCATCGCCGGACTGACCAGGTGGGTGCGGCCACCAAAGCCCTGCCGCCCCTCGAAGTTGCGATTTGAGGTGGAGGCGCAGTGTTCACCCGGCTCCAACTGGTCGGCGTTCATCGCCAGACACATAGAGCAACCGGGTTCACGCCATTGCAGGCCCGCAGCCTTGAATACCTGATCCAGGCCTTCCTTCTCCGCCTGCGCCTTCACCAAACCGGAGCCTGGTACTACCAGGGCTTCTTTGATATTGGCCGCCACGGTGCGGCCTTTGACCACGGCAGCCGCTGCACGCAAGTCTTCAATGCGCGAGTTGGTGCAGGAACCGATGAACACACGGTCCAGCTTGATCTGCTGGATTGGCGTACCGGCACTCAACCCCATGTATTTCAAGGCCTGCTGGTAGTTACCCTTTTTGGCTTCGCTGGATGCAGAAGCCGGATCGGGCACATGCCCTGTCACCGGCGCCACCATTTCCGGCGAGGTACCCCAGCTGACCTGCGGCACGATGTCGCCGCCTTCCAGCTCAACCACGGCATCAAAGCTGGCGTCGGCATCGCTGACCAGCGTGCGCCAGTAGGCTGCAGCCTGTTCCCACTGCGCACCTTTCGGGGCGAACGGACGACCGTGCAGGTAGCTGATGGTCTTTTCATCTACCGCTACCAGGCCAGCGCGGGCGCCGGCTTCGATTGCCATGTTGCACACCGTCATGCGGCCTTCGACCGACAGACTCTTGATCACATCGCCACCGAATTCAATGGTGTAGCCGGTACCGCCGGCGGTGCCGATCTTGCCGATGATGGCGAGGATCACATCCTTGGCAGTAACGCCGGGTTTCAGACTACCGTTGACCTTGACCAGCATATTCCTGGCTTTCTTCTGCACCAGGCATTGGGTTGCCAGCACGTGCTCCACTTCGGAGGTACCGATACCATGCGCCAGCGAGCCGAGAGCACCATGGGTCGAGGTGTGCGAATCACCACAGACAATGGTCATGCCCGGCAGCGTTCTGCCTTGCTCCGGCCCGATCACGTGCACGATGCCATGACGGTGGTCGTCAATTTCAAATTCTTCGATGCCGAACTCCTTGCAGTTGTCATCAAGGAACTTCACCTGGATCCTGGACACCGGATCAACGATGCCGTCGACGCCACGCGAACGTTCGCTGGTGGTGGTGGGCACGTTATGGTCGGGCGTTGCCATATTGGCCTTGGCACGCCATGGCTTGCGACTAGCAAGACGCAAACCTTCGAAGGCCTGTGGCGATGTCACTTCGTGCAGGAAGTGGAGGTCGATATAGATCAGCGAAGTGCCGTTATCGAGCTCCTTTACGAGGTGGGAATTCCACAGCTTGTCATACAGAGTCATTGAAGCCATAAATCACCTTTTAATCAAATGGTTACAAACTAAACTTAAATCAACTTATTACATCTAGAATACTACTGAAGAAAAAAGCTTAACGCTTTGTTATATCAGGGGTTTCAGTCTTCACATCCAGGTTCTGCGCCCGGTGCCGCAGCAAATGATCTATCAATGTCAGCGCCATCATCGCTTCGGCGATAGGCGTGGCACGGATACCGACGCAGGGATCATGTCTGCCGGTGGTAATGATATCGGCAGGATTTCCATTTATATCAACGGTTTGTCCAGGAATCCTGATACTCGACGTAGGTTTCAGCGCAATGTGGGCGATGATGTCCTGCCCCGTGCTGATGCCACCGAGGATGCCGCCAGCATTGTTACTGAGAAAACCCTGTGGACTCATCAGGTCGCGATGTTCGGTACCCTTCTGTTCAACCACGCCAAAGCCGGCACCTATCTCGACACCCTTCACGGCATTGATACTCATCAGGCCGTGCGCCAGTTCGGCGTCCAGCCGATCGAAGATCGGCTCGCCCAGCCCCACCGGCACACCGGATGCAACTACAGTAATCCTCGCCCCTACCGAATTACCTTCTTTGGTGAGGGCGATCATGTACTCTTCCAGTGCCGGCACTTTCGCCGCATCCGGACAGAAAAACGGGTTGTTGTCGACCTCGTCCCAGCTCACCAGATCCGCCTTGATCGGCCCCAATTGGCTCAGGTAGCCGCGCACCATCACCCCGAGCTTTTCACTCAGGTATTTCTTGGCAATGGCGCCGGCCGCTACCCGCATCGCGGTTTCACGCGCAGACGAACGACCGCCGCCCCGGTAGTCGCGGATGCCGTACTTTTGGGTATAGGTATAGTCGGCGTGCGCCGGCCGGAACAAATCCTTGATTTTGCCGTAATCCTTGCTCTTCTGGTCGGTGTTACGGATCAGCAAGCCGATCGGCGTACCAGTGGTCACACCTTCAAATACGCCCGAGAGGATTTCAACCTGATCGTCTTCACGGCGCTGGGTCGTATAACGGGAAGTGCCGGGCTTGCGGCGGTCGAGATCCCGCTGCAGATCGGCTTCGCACAGCGGCAGGCCAGGCGGGCAGCCGTCTATGATGCAGCCGAGCGCCGGCCCATGGCTTTCGCCGAAGGACGTCACGCAAAACAGCTTGCCGAAACTATTTCCCGACATTGGTCACCCGACTGGGGCAATTTGAATGGCGCGGACTCTACCGACCCGACCTGAATAAAACAAATTTATAATTTTCATGAATTCCATTACATTTAGTTATACTTCTTCAATCTGGACTGCCGCATGGACTTCCAGCACCTGCGCGCCTTCATGGCCGTCGCCGAAACCAATTCCTTCTCCCGTGCCGCCGACAAGCTGCACCTGACGCAGCCAGCGATCAGCAAACGTATTCTGCTGCTGGAGGCAAACCTCAACCAACGGCTGTTCGATCGTATCGGCTGGCAACTGTCGCTGACCGAAGCCGGCGAATGCCTGCTGCCGCGTGCCCGCCAGATACTGCAGTTGATTGACCAAAGCCGGCAGGCGCTGGATGACCTCAGCGGCCAGGTGCAGGGCAGCCTGAAACTGGTCACCAGCCATCACATCGGCCTGCACCGGTTGCCACGGGTGCTGCGGGAGTACAAGAAATCCTATCCCGACGTGAAGCTGAGTATCAGCTTTCTCAACTCGCAGGAAACCCATCAGAACATCCTTGAGGGCAAGGGTGAACTCGGCATCACTACCCACGAAGCCCGCCACAACGATTCGCTGCTGACGCAGGACATCTGGCATGACACGCTGCATTTCGTGGTGGCACGCGATCACCCCCTGCTGAAACAGCCGAACGTGCAGTTGCAGGATTTGACGCAGTACACAGCCATTCTGCCTGATGTGCGGTTCTATACCGGGCGCACGGTGTCAGAACTGTTCGAACACCAGGGACTCGCATTGAAGCTGGACCAGGACCTGAGCATAGACAACCTGGAAACACTGAAGGCGATGGTATCGATCGGCGATTCGTGGAGCGTACTGCCAGCCACCATGCTGGATGACCGCAGCGTCGTAGCGTTGAACCTCAAGGGGGTTGCGCTGAGCCGGCGACTGGTTTGCATACGACACAAGGAGAGGACGCTGAGCAAGGCCGCGCAGGCTTTTCTGCAGGTGCTGGAGAATCACCGCGCCTGAGCGCGCAGCTCCGAAGCACGGATCGCGCAAATACCTTCGCCACCGAAATCGAAATCAAGCCAGAGCAAAGGCAGATCGTTGCGCGCTTCATCAAGCAGTGGCCAGCTGGCACCGGTTTCCAGCAGCAACAAACCGTCGTCGCTGAGATAATCCACGGCCTGCGCAAGAATCTTCAAGGGGATTTCGAGACCATCGTTGCCGGTCAGCAAACCGATTTGTGGTTCCAGGTGGTATTCCTGCGGCAACCCTGAATATTCTTCGGCACCGACATAAGGCGGATTGCTGACAATCAGATCAAAGCGGCCTTTGATGGCCGCAAATAAATCCGACTGCACCAGCGTCACGCGACCACCGACTCCATACTTGTCGATATTGATCTTCGCCACAGCAAGGGCATCGGCACTAAGGTCAGACAACACCACTTCAGCTTCCGGAAACGCCAGCGCACAGGCAATGCCGATACAGCCGCCGCCGGTGCACAGATCGAGAATGCGCCGGGGGGATTTGATCAGCAGTGGTTCAAACCGGTTACGGATCAACTCGGCAAAAGGTGAACGTGGTACCAGAACGCGTTCGTCGACATAGAAGGCGCCGTCACAAAACCAGGCTTCGTTCAGCAGGTAGGCCAAAGGCTTGCGGGTATCAATGCGACGCACCGCGAGTTCATCCACTGCAGCCAGCAGTGGGGGTGGCAGCGGCGTTTCCAGCAGCAACGGCGGCAGTGCATGCCGGCGCGCCATTGTCTCCAGCAACCAGCAGGCTTCATCCCATGCATTGTCGGTGCCGTGCCCGAAAAAAAGTTCGGCGGCTTCGAAAGCCGCAGTCATCCTTTGCAGGCATTCTTCCGTACCGGTAATTCCTTCAAGCAACCTCATGCCTCATTACCTGACTTGCCTGACATCTGCCCAGTAACCCCGTCCAACATCCAAGCCCAATATCCCATCCCAACAACCCTGCCTGACTGCTCTGTCCGCGCCTTTACCCTTCCAGGTGTTTCGCGTAGGGTGCGCAGTCTAGCTTTTACCGGAACTCATTGAAATGAAAGACGCTTACGCCACTATCATCAAGGCCATAGGCGAAGATCTCGACCGCCCGGGACTTGTCGGCACACCCGAACGCGCGGCCAAAGCCATGGCGTTTCTGACCCAGGGTTACCAGCAGAATGTCGACGACATTATCAATGGCGCGATGTTCCCCACCACTTCCAACGAAATGGTGATCGTCAAGAACATCGAGTTGTACTCCTTGTGCGAGCATCACCTGCTGCCGTTCATCGGCAAGTGCCACGTCGCCTACCTGCCGACCGGCATGGTGATCGGCCTGTCAAAAATTGCACGTATCGTCGATATGTTTGCCCGTCGCCTGCAGATCCAGGAACAGCTGACGCAGCAGATTGCCGAAACCATCATGGTGCAGACCAAGGCCCTCGGCGTTGGTGTGATCATCGAGTCGCAGCACATGTGTATGATGATGCGTGGTGTCGAAAAGCAGAACTCGGTGATGACGACTTCCTGCATGCTGGGTGCCTTCCGTGAACGTCCAACGACCCGTACGGAATTCCTGTCCCTGATCCGATAGCGCAACTTCACGCCGCAGCTGCGTGGCAACTACGCAGCGGGTTGCTGTCGCTGATCAATGGAGAAACTGCCTGATCAGGGCGGCGATGTGTTCTGCATTCTCTTCCATATGCTGGTGGTGGCCTCCCTCCAGCTGGTGGATTTGTGCATTGGGCAGATAGCCCCGTCGCTGTTCCAGCATGGCCTGGCGTGTGTGCCAGAATTGGGTCGACAGCACCACCAGCGACGGGCAGCTGGCCTGCCGCATGAAAGCTGCCACTTGCTCTTCGGTCAGACTCATCGGACTCAATACCCGCAGGCGCGGATCCATGTCCCAATAACAACCGCTTTCATCGCAGACTATGCCGCGCTCACCCAGTATCGCGGCAGCTGCAAGGCTAAGGCCCTTGTCGGCGCGTGCCTGCACGGCGATACCAAAATCGGCGTAATAGTGGCGTTGGCGCGCCTTCAGGGTGTCGAGCTGCGCCAAGGCGTCGCGCATTTGTTCCGGCAGCTTTTCCGGCAGTGCCGACAGTGGCCCCAGAATGTCCAACAAAACCAGCTTGGCAAGCTCAGCCGGATAGAGTGCGGCGTACAGACTGCACACAGCGCCTCCCATGGAATGCCCGAGCAGCACGAACTGCTTCCAGCTGAAATGTTCGACTACGGCGCGGATTTCGGCGATGTAACTCCAGATGTAGTAAGGCGTGCTCAGCGGACGGCGTTCGGATTTTCCATGGCCGGGGAAGTCAAGCGCGACAATGCGGCACTGGGGCAACAGCGGCGCCAACACTGCAAAGGAAGCAGCGTTGTCGAGCCAACCGTGCACGGCAAGCACGGGAATACCGTCCACAGGGCCAGTCAAACGCAGCGCGCACTCCAGCCCGTGCGGCATCGACAGGCGCATTTCCTCCCAATCGGAATGCATACTGCCTCAGCCCTGCGCGAGCAGGCGGAAGCGTAAACTGGCCCCGCCACGGCTGACAGTTTCGCAAGTCAGCACAGACAACTCGGAGGTAGCGAAGATATGCATCGAGTCTATGGGAGTATCTGTAAGCACTGCCATCAACTCAGACACCAGCGGGTTATGGGTCACCAGCAGTACGTCTTCGGCACCGATACGTTGCAGGAAACCCAGCACCTGGCTGGCTCGGTGTCCAGGCGTCAGCAGAGGCAACGGCTCTGACTTCACAGTCTGTTCGGCTTCGGCCAGGAACAGCGAGCAGGTTTGCGCAGTACGCAGAAATGGACTGTAGTAACAAGCACTGAGAGTGATCCCACGAGCAGCGAATTCACGTGCGACACTTTGCACATCAAGGCGACCTCGATGCGTCAGCGCGCGCTGTGGATCATCGGACTGGCGGGGCTCGGCGTCACCATGACGCAAGAGATAAAGATTCATGCCGGCGCCGCTGTTGTCAGTTAACGGGTCGCGCCGCTGTCGCGCTGGGGATCGTAGAAAGAATCGTCATCGCCATCATCGACCGACTCGCTCAATACAGGAATGTCGGGTTTTGGCGCAGGTGCTGCTTCGGCCGGCATTACCGTACCACTTTTCGGTTCGACCGTTTCGGCTTGCGCGGAAGCATCGGGGAACGGCGTGAACGGGAAGGGTTTCACTTCGGTCGCGAACACCATGAAGCTGACGATCTGGCCCAGGTAAGTGGCAGCAATGGCACCCAGTTTCTGCAATTGCGGATTTACCTCGCTGGTGATCATCACAATCACGGTTTGCACCACGCAAATGACAATCACTACCAGCCACAGGGCCCACAGCACCAGGGCAAAGATCAGCATGAACACCATGCGTATCCAGAAGTCTGTGGAAAGCAGGTTCGCTTTGATTTGGTCCTGGTTCATGTCTTTCCCCCTCGGTTGCTGAAATTTGGGTTGCTGAATCGGGTTGGCGAAAACCGGTTTCCGAAAATGGATTGCCGGCAAACCGGATATTTGCCACCCGTTATACGGGCAGCAACTTGGCCTTGCCCACAACGAACTCAACATCGAGCTCGGTCTCGGCCAGCATCAATGACGAGATTATATGGCCGATGGGCGCCTTGTTATAAACGATCTCATACAAACTGCTGCACAACGGCATCAGCACACCGAGTTCAGCCGCCTTTTCCCGCACCTGTTTCAGCGTATTGACGCCTTCCGCCACCTGACCGAGCTCGGTGATGATCATATCGATGTCCTTGCCCTCGCCCAATGCTTTGCCGACCCGGAAGTTACGGCTGAGTGGCGAGGTACAGGTCACAATCAGGTCACCCACACCGGACAGTCCGAGGAACGTCATCGGATCGCCGCCAAGGCGAACACCGAAGCGGGCCATTTCAGTGAGGCTGCGGGTAATCAACATGGCGATGGTGTTGTGGCCCATGCCCATCGCATCGGCCAGGCCGGCGATGATGGCGTAGATATTCTTCAAAGAACCGCCGAGCTCGACACCGAGCATGTCGTCGTTGGCATAAACGCGGAACGTGTCCGAGCGCAGTGTTTCCTGCACCAGATGGCGCAGCTCTGAATCGTTGCTGGCAATCACTGTGCCGGTCGGACTGTGATTGACAATTTCCTTGGCCAGGTTGGGACCACTCAGCACGCCGATGCGCGCAGCCGGAACTTCGTCAGCAAGAATCTGGCTCATCAAGCGGAAGGTGACTGCCTCAATGCCCTTGGTGGCAGTAATCAGGATGACATCCGGCTGCAGGAATGGCTTCATTTGCCGCACAACAGCACGAAAGCTGCCACTTGGTACTGCAACGAAGATCATGTCTACGCCGCTGACAACGGCACCAAGGTCGTGTTCGGCGACAATGCTGGGATGTAATTCATGGCCCGGGAGGTAGAGTGTATTGACCCGGGTCTGGTTCAGCGTTTCCACCTGTTCCGGGTCACGCATCCACAATTGGGTCTGGTGCCCGTTGCGGGCGATGATATTGGCAATCGCCGTCCCGAAACTGCCACCACCGATGACGCCGACTTTCTTGATTGACATGCTGTGTTGGTCCGCCCTGCAAGCGCCAGCCGCCCAGTGGCAGCCGGATAGCGCGCGCAAGATAGCAGCTCGAAATAGGCAACTCCAGTGACACAACCCCTTGTCCTGACTTTGTTTTCTGCTGCTTTGCCCCCATACCGTCGCTTCACATAGAATCCACCGCCCCGGTTACCGATCCTGGCAATCAGCGGTTATTTCAGAGGCTTTATGGCAATCGAACTTTGGGCCAGCATCAAGAAGGAAATCGGCGAGCTGGTCATGCAAGAGCCGGAAATGGGTACGTTCTACTCGCGCCGTATACTGCAGCACGACAGCCTCGCCCTTGCTCTCAGTGAATTACTTGCCCTTAAACTGGCCACTGCCGATTTGCCTGTATCGGCACTCAAGCCGGTATTCGACGAAGCCTACCGCCGAGACCCCGATATCCTGCAAGCTACCGAAAACGACCTGCTGGCCACCCGCCAGCGCGACCCGGCTGTGCGCTACTACTCCACTGCCCTGCTCTACTTCAAAGGATTTCAGGCCTTGCAGGCCTGGCGCGTTGCGCACTGGCTATGGCTGCAGGAGCGCCACGGCATGGCGCTGTGGCTGCAAAGCCAGATCAGTGAAGTGTTTACCGTCGACATCCACCCGGCCGCTCATATCGGTTCCGGCATCCTCGTCGATCACGCCACTGGCATCGTCATTGGTGAAACCTGCGTGCTGGAAGACAACATCTCGATGATGCAGGGCGTGACGCTGGGTGGCACCGGCAAGGAAACCGGCGACCGGCATCCGAAAATCAAATGCGGCGTGCTGCTCGGCACCGGTGCCATCGTTATCGGCAACGTTACCGTTGGCAGAGGTGCCAAGGTGGCTGCGGGCAGCGTGGTGTTGAAGGATGTGGAGCCGCACACAACAGTGGCGGGTATCCCGGCTGTGCCTGTTGGCAAACCGAGCGCTGACCAACCCGCGCTCGATATGGATCAGGACATCAATCCCTGCGACTGATTTACTGCTCGGAATCTCTATTGATTTTCAGGCACTGCCTGATCTGTTCGCCGGTATAGCCACGCTGCAGCAGAAATCGCTGGATGCGTTGCAGTTCAGCTGCAGCAGGTTTGCCGTGAAGGCGGAATTTTTTCTGCAGTGCCTGCCGGCACAGTTCGACCCAGTCAGGACCGTCAGCATACAGAGCCTGCTTCAACAAGGCTGCAGCGATCTTGCGCGGTTGCAGACCGGCCGAGATTTTCAGCGGACCGTCGCCGCGACTACTGCGGTAACGCACATAGGCATCGACAAACCGCACATCTGACTGCAGGTTGTCGGCGACCAGTTGATCAAGCACCGGCCTCAATACCTGGCGCTCGTCGAGTGTGGGCAAGCGATCCTGCAGCTTGCCCAGCAACTCATGGTACGAATGTTCGCGGCGGGCCAACAATTCCAATGCGATGCTGCGTGCCTTTAGCAGCGGATCTGCACCGGTGTCATCAACGCCGCCGCCCGGACTCACGCTTCCTCTAGCGCTGCGTCGGCTTCAGAGGGAGGCGTAACACCACTGCCATTGGTTGAAGTCAGGATGGAACGCAGTTTGGCTTCAATTTCCTGCGCCACAGCGGGATGCTCGTTCAGATAGTTCACGGCGTTCTTCTTGCCCTGACCGATCTTCTCACCCTTGTAGGCGTACCACGCACCCGATTTCTCTACCAGATTGTTGGCCACACCAAGCTCGACGATTTCGCCGTTGCGCGAAATACCGGCGCCGTAATAGATCTCGAACTCGGCCTGTTTGAACGGCGGCGCCACCTTGTTCTTGACGACCTTGACACGGGTTTCGCTGCCCACCACTTCTTCGCCGTCCTTGATGGAACCTATGCGACGAATATCGAGACGCACCGACGCGTAGAACTTCAGCGCGTTGCCGCCGGTAGTGGTTTCCGGCGAACCGAACATCACACCAATCTTCATGCGGATCTGGTTGATGAAGATCACCAGCGTGTTGGTGGTCTTGATGTTGCCGGTCATCTTGCGCAGTGCCTGTGACATCAAACGGGCCTGCAAGCCCATGTGGCTGTCACCCATGTCGCCTTCGATTTCAGCGCGTGGTGTCAATGCTGCCACCGAGTCAATAACAACAACATCAACTGCACCGG
>Ga0255100_1000676_pt1 | contig 13389 bp, 10 predicted proteins | sample Colum_Colum_RepB_2_FD_188449 | JGI IMG/M metagenome (GOLD analysis project Ga0255100, IMG submission 188449) | Freshwater microbial communities from Columbia River, Oregon, United States - Colum_Colum_RepB_8d | ecosystem: Environmental > Aquatic > Freshwater > River | place: USA: Oregon...
ACCCGGACTGCGGTCAGGCCGCCGTTGCGCCGCGGACTGCAGCGGGCAACCGGCAGCGCGTGTTCAGGCCGGCAGCATCTGGGCGACGAAGCGCTCGATTTCTGGTTTGTCCATGTAGCGCGGCACAGCGTAGGTCCAGTGCGCTTCGCTGGCAGCCTTCGCGGCGATCTGCGGAATGTCGCTGGCTTTGAGCTTGTCGACCCGGGTCGGGATGCCGAATTCGGCATTCAGCGCGCGGACGTGGGCAATGAACTTGTCGGCAAGCTGCAGCGCGCTTTCGCCGCCGGTCTTGAGCCCGCTGACCTCGGCCAGCTTGGCGAGCCGGTCTGTGCATTCCGGCTTCGAGAAATCCAGCACGTACGGCAGGATGATGGCGTTCGCCAGGCCGTGCGGCAGGTGGTAATAGGCGCCGAAATTGTGGGCGATCGCGTGCACGTAGCCGACCCCGGCGGTGGTGAACGCGACACCGGCCTTGAACGAGGCAACCGCCATGTTCTGACGGGCTTCGATGTTGCTGCCCTGGTGCACGGCCGTCGGCAGGTTCTGCATGATCAAGCGCGTCGCTTCGAGCGCTTCGGCGTCGGTCATCGGCGTGTGATTGCGCGAGATATAGGCCTCCACCGCATGGGTCAGCGCGTCCATGCCGGTGGCTGCAGTGATCGGCGCTGGCAGGCCGGCCATCAGCGCACCGTCGAGCGAGGCGCCGACCGGCACCAGCTTCGGGTCCATGATCGCGAACTTGCGGGTCGTCGACGGATCGGACACCACGGCGGCAATCGTCACTTCCGAACCGGTTCCGGCCGTGGTCGGCACGGCATACAGCGGCATCGGCTTGAAGAACACGCGCATCAGGCCGGCCATGTGCACGACCTTGTGCGGATTGCGGGCGCGGGCGGCAATCACCTTGGCGGCGTCGATCGACGAACCGCCACCGATCGCGAGGATCGCCGTGCAGCCTTCCTTCTTCAGCATCGCCAGACCGGTCTCGATCTGCTCGATGGTCGGGTTCGGCTGCACGCCGTCGTAGACGACCCAACGCACGCCAAGCTCGGTGAGCTTGTCCTGTATCGGCTTCAGCAGGCCGATCTTGACCAGCATCGCGTCGGTGACGATCAGCAGGTTCTTGACGCCGGTTCGCCCGGCGATGTGTTCGCACAGCTGCAACGACGAGCCCGGGCCGCTGAACAGTTCCGGCGTGCGGAACGTCAGAATCTTTGTCGACCACTTCAGCATCAGCTGAAAGAATTTGAAAAACAGGACCTTGAGCGAAAATGGCAACACGCGGATTCTCCGGGGAAGGGCAGCGCGACCGCGTGAGACGTACGGCACGCGCGCGGACCATACGCCAAGGTACTGGCCGACGCCAAGTGGCCCGGCAAACCTGCAGACGCGGCCCGATCGAGGCGGCGCAGGACTTCGGCAGTACCGTTGCTGGATCGGAGGGGGCGAACTGGACTGCGGCGGCGTCGATCCGCGCAGCGGCGCGCCGTCAGGGGGATGTCCCCGAACCCGTTATCCGGGACATGCAGTGTGGTGCTGTGGTGCCGCGATCGTCCCAGCCGCGCATGGCCGTCGCCTGATCGGCGCCCCAAACGAAAGCGGCGCCGCCCGGCCATGAGCCGGACGACGCCGAGGCACCGATGCGGCGCAAACCGCGCGCGCATCACCGGTGCGAGCCAAGCTGCAGAGGCTGCAGCTTGAACGTCCCTTACTGCGGGGCGCCTTCCTTCTTCTCTTCCGGAGCAGCTTCGGCAGCCGGGGCGGCTTCGGCAGCAGCCGGAGCAGCTTCAGCAGCCGGGGCCGGGGCGGCTTCGGCAGGGGCAGCCGGAGCGGCTTCGGCCGCAACCGGCGCTGCCGCCGGGGCTGCTTCTTCCTTGCCCTTGCACGCGGTCATCATCAGCAGCGCGGCGCAGCACAGACTCAAGCCTTTGATCTTCACTCGATAACTCCTTAACGAACCGACTCGCGGCGGCAGGTGGAACAACGCGGGTAGTGAAAGGCTAGCAGCTTGGCGACGTTTTGACTGCAATTCGTGCATGAAACGAGCCATTCACGTAAGACAAAACGACATCCGTCGGCCTGAAAGCGCCGAAAATCGGGTCGCTTCGCCGGTGACCGGGGCTGGTAACGTGCCTGTCAAACCCTGAATTCTCGAGGCCGTACCGATGCTTCCTGCATTGCTTGTCAGCCTGTTGCTGAGCGCCATCCCGGCCGTTGCAGTTGCCGACTCGCCCAAGGTGCTGATGCTTGGCGAGGTTCACGACAACGCGGCCGGCCATGCCGCCCGTCTCGACCTGCTGCGCGCGCGCGTCGATGCCGGCCTGCGACCGGCACTGGTGATGGAGCAGTTCGATCGCGAAGACCAGGCGCTGCTTGATGCTGCCGCGCAGCGCTGCCGGGACGCCGACTGCCTGATCGCCAGCGCCGGTCGTGCCGAATGGGACTGGCCGCTGTACCGGCCGCTGCTGCAGTTCGCGCTCGATCACAAGCTGCCGTTGCTGGCGGCCAACGTGTCGCGCGCCGAGGCGACGCAGGCGATGCGTGGCGGCATTGCGGCCGTGCTGGATCCGGCGACCCGCAGCCGCTTCGGCCTTGATCAGCCGCTACCGGCGGACATCGAGGCCGAGCAGGTGTCCGCCGTCATGCAGGGGCATTGCAACCTGCTGCCTGAGGCCACGGCGCGCAAGATGATCGGCGCGCAGCTGGCCCGCGATGTATGGATGGCGAAGGTGCTGGAGGATGCGCTGGCGAAGCATCCGGCGGCGGTGCTGATCGCCGGCAACGGCCATGTTCGCCGCGATGTCGGCGTGATTCGCTGGTTGCCGGCAGCCACCGCTGCAGCGACGGAAGTCCACGGCTTCGTCGAGGGTGAAGCCGCGCCCGGCGAATTCGACATCGTGCATCTCGTCAAGCCGCAAGAACGCCCGGACCCCTGCGAGGCGTTCGCCAAGACGCGTCGCTGAGTCGGCATGGGCAACGTCGATTGCGCCGCGTGGTTGCGCGTGTTTCAGCGGGGAATCAACTGACTCGGTAGCCGCCGAGCGGGGTTGACCGTCAAGGATGCACACCCTTGATCCGTCGAGCCCCCGATGTTTTCTTTGCGGCTTTCACGGCTGCCGCTGGCGCAAGACGGCAGGGACGACAAATGGTTGTGTGCCGCAGCGGAAGTAGTACGGCAGGTAGCCCAGCGGGGCCGTAACCGTCTGCATCGCCGGCCCATTGAATCGACTGTCGTCCTCCGGGTGTTGCCAGCATCCTGTCGGGAAATACACCGCGCGGCTGACTGCGCCGCGCTCCACGACCGGGGCGACCAGCACATCGGCCCCGAGCATGAATTGCTGGTCTTGCCGAGCCGCCACAGGATCATCGGGATAGGCCAGCCATAACGGCCGCGTGATCGGCATGCCGGTGGCCTCGGCTTCGCGCCAGAGGTTCAGGATCAAGGGCTGCGCTGCAATGTGGCGCTGCGCACTGCGGCGGTACTCGGCCACGGTTTCCGCGTCATATCGCCAAGGCATGTGCGTGCCATTGATCGGCCCGCCGTGCAGGCGATGGACCGGCATCAGCGATGCATGATGCGACCAGCGGATCAGCAGTTCCTTGGACGGCCGGCCGGCCAAATCGATGAAGCCACCGATTTCGGTGACGAAGCCATAGGCGCCTCCGATCGCGCGATTGAGCATGTCCGGAATCACTGCACCCAAACCTGAAGCCCGGCTCCAGTCAGTGGTGTTGTCACCTGACCAGCTGGCCGATTCAAACGCCGCTGAGCCTGGCCGGCCACTGTAGCCGTTCCGTACGAAAAACCACGGTTCGACGGCGCTTTGCCGATTCTCAGCGCGGTATTCGTCGAAGGCCTCGCGGGTGGCGCGGTGGTAAAGCACGGCATAGCGGTTGTGCATCTGGATGCCGGTCGAACCGTCGTGAAACACCATGTCGGCCGCCGTCTGCTCGCCGAAGTCCTGCATGAAGCCTTGGCTGCCTTGTGCCAGCGCGCGCTTGATGCGCCCCTTCCACCACTGCACGGCAGCGGGGTTGGTGAAGTCGATGAGCGCAGCCAGCCCGCTGGTACCCAGTGGCGAACCAAAGAGATAGGGCAGGCCAAGCACGTTTTTCACGACGTACCCTTGCTTCATCGCTTCTTCATAGGCGTCCGATTCTTCGAGCGCGTCGTCGGTCAGGCCCAGAAAGGCACGGAAGTAGGTCAGCGGGCGGATGCCCAGTGCGGTCAGGTCATCAACCACCTGTTGATAGGTCCCGATCCGCTGCAGACCCGCCCAGCCTTCGAAGATGAAGGCAGTGACCGGGAGCTCCAGTTCGCGGATCTTCGTCAGGGACTCCTGCACCTTGTCGTTATAGCCCTCGATACCCTCCGAAGAGGTTTGCACCGCTTCGCTCAGCATCGGGCCCAGCGTCCAGCGCGGCGGCACGCGATGGCGTCCGGTCAGCTGCGTAAGGCTGCCGATGGCTTGCCTGGCATCTCCCGGTGCCACGACGAAATCCAGCTCCGCACCCGCAACTTCCACGCTCCAGGCGTCGTCTCGCCCGGACGCCATGCGCCAGTTCGACAACTCGTCACGCTCCAGCAGGAATCCGTAGTTTTCCGAGGAGACAAACAGCGACTGCACGTAGTACGCCCCCTGCGCACCGGTCGGGAACTGGTAGTTCTCGCCGGCCACCGGCGCGAGAACCGGGAACTCGAGGAAATCCGGCGTCAGCTGGAACTCCTCGCTCCAATTGAGAAACTGCTCGCCGCGCTGGTCGATCTTGTTGCGACGACCACCAAAGCCCCGAAACGCCTCACCGGCGGGCGATTCAAATGCGGCAGCGATCAGTGCCACGGCATTGTTCACCGGGCTCAGCCGTACCGACACCCGGAACGTGTTGGCGGCGTCCGCAATCACCGTCACCTCGGCGAGGCGGCCGCTGGGGTCGGTGGTGCTCACGGTGAAGCGCACGCCATTGGGCAGGCGCTGAATGGGCTCCTGCACAGAATCCAGGCGGTATTCCAGCCCACTGCTGGCGGATGCCAGCAGATTGCCGACCCAGAACGTCGCGGGAAACGTCAGGTTGACGGATCCGCCGACCAGAAAGCTGACGGGCGCATATAGCGGCGACAGCTCCGGCACATCTGCACCGCCCGGCAGGCGCTGCGGATTCAATGGGCGAATCGCAAGATTGGCGGAGGGAGCAGCAGCGCTGCGCAGGACACTCCGGCCGCGGGCATCGCTGAAGTCGAGGCCGAAAGGCGCGCGGCGAATCTCGACACGCCCTTGAGGTGCCAGCAGCCGAAGGACTTCCCCGCCATCCTGCAGCACGACCGCGCCATTGGCAGACGGCGCTTCAGACTCGGCGTTACCAGTGATTTCGCTGCTGTTGCCGCAAGCCGAAAGCACGCCGACCAGCATCAACAGCCAAACTCGTGATCCGCGCATATAGGGTCCTCCACGCCTGAAATATGAGCACTAGTGGCTCTGTTTTCTTGAGTTTTCACACCCGGCATCTGCCGATGTGATACTGCTGCGTGTCAGAAAGTATAAGTGATACTCAAGCGTGTCAAATCAGTCTGTCCATGAAAAACACACTCCCTGAAAGCGCTGTTGCTGTGGCCACCGATACCCCCCGCAAGGCTGGCGGAAATTACGCAGGCAAGGCAGGCCCTGCGCGGCAGCGCGAACGGCGCGAAAAGCTCATCGCCGCCGGCATCACGTTGATCGGCGAGCAAGGTTTTGCAGCCACCAGCATCGATGCGATCTGCAACGAAGCCGGCCTCACCAAGCGGTACTTCTATGAGAATTTCGAGCACCGTGAAGCGCTGCTACAAGCCGCCTTTCGGCACGTGACCGGCAATCTGCTGGCCGCGCTGGTGAAGGCCGCTGCGCCGTACCGCAGTGATGCGCGCGCGCTGGTCGATGCCGGTGTGCGGGCGATCTATGCTTTCGTTTATGCGAATCCCAATGAAGGGCGGCTGATCATGATCGAGGCGCTGGCCGTTCGCGGCACGCTCGGTCGCCTGTATGTCGAGCGCTACGGCGACTTCGTCGATTTGCTGCTCGACATGACCCGGCCGTTCTTGCCGGAGGGAATCGTCAGCGACACCGAACTGGTCGTGATGGGGCGCGGTGCTACGGGCGCACTGATCCATCTATGCCAAAGCTGGATCGCCACCGATTTCAAGCAGCCCGTCGAGGAACTGGTCGCGGGAACGGTACGCATTTTTGCGGGGCTCGGTCGTGAACTGGGAAACCCTGCCTGGCATGCGCAGCACACGCCCAGCGCGGATGCCTGATGCCGCGTGCCTTGCTGCGGACACTGCTGCTGATACTGCTTCTGGCACTGCACAGCGGACGCGGCTGACCTGGCTCGGGATCGCGTATGGATGTGTTTCTGGTGAAGCGGGCCCGCTTCGCGATATCGGCACGCGAAGTCCTGTCGCGCCCGGGGCATCACTGGCCGGAAAGCGGGATGCCAGAAGTCATGCGCGACCCAGGTTGAAGCGTCCGGTGGCGGTGGAACGACCGCGCCTTCAGCGCACGATCTGGACGCCGAATCCGGACGCCGGAACAGAGTGACGGGGTCAGTACCGCGCCCCACCTGTCATGCCGCTGCTGGACTGCCGCTGCCAATTCGCCTCGGGTGCGCCTAAGCGCGGCGCCCGGGTCCGCTGCCGGTTGATCATGCGCAGCGGTGTCGTCAGCCTCTGGCGGAAGGCGGACACCCTCGCGGTGATTGCTGGCGACACTCGGGCGGAGCAGGTCCGCTTTCGTCGGTCGGCGTCACTCCACCGTCACGCTCTTGGCGAGGTTGCGGGGCTGGTCGACGTCGGTGCCGCGCAGCAGGGCCACGTGGTACGCCAGCATCTGCAGCGGCAGCGTGTAGACGATGGGCGCCTGCAGCGGCGTGATGTGCTCGGGCATGGTGATCACTTCCACGCCTTCGCTGGCCTTGAAGTCCGATTCCGGATCGGCGAACACGTAGAGCTTGCCGCCACGGGCGCGGACTTCCTCGAGGTTTGATTTCAGCTTTTCCAGCAGCGCGTTGTTCGGCGCCACGGCGATCACCGGCATGTCTTCGTCGATCAGCGCCAGCGGACCATGCTTGAGTTCGCCAGCGGGGTAGGCCTCGGCGTGGATGTAGGAGATTTCCTTCAGCTTCAGCGCGCCTTCCAGTGCCACCGGCCAGGTCGGTCCGCGGCCCAGGAACAGCGCGTGGCGCTTGCCGGCGAACTGCTGCGCCAGCGTCTTGATCTGCGCTTCGAGCTTCAGCGTGCGCTCGATCATTTCCGGCACATGGGCAATCTGCCGAACGTACTGCGCTTCCACGGCCGCAGTCATGCCGTTATGGCGGGCGAGGGCGACGCCGAGGATGCCGAGTGCCGCCAGCTGCGTGGTGAACGCCTTGGTCGAGGCCACGCCGATCTCCGGACCGGCGCGGGTCATCAGCACCAGATTGGCTTCGCGGACCAGCGATGATTCAGGCACGTTGCAGATCGCCGCCGTGGCCAGATAGCCGAGCTTCTTGGCTTCGCGCAGCGCGGCCAGCGTGTCGGCGGTTTCGCCGCTCTGCGAAATGGCGAGGAACAGCGTGTCCTTCGGCACCACCGGGTTGCGGTAGCGGTATTCGCTGGCGACCTCGACGGTGCACGGCAGCTTGGCGCCCTGTTCGATGTAGTAACGGGCGATCAGGCCAGCGTGGTAGCTGGTGCCGCAGGCGACGATGTGGACGTTGCGGATCTTCGGCAGCAGAGCTTCGGCCAGCGGGCCCAGGGCAGCGGTCAGCACGCGCTTGCCGGTGATGCGTTCGGCCAGCGTGTCGGCGATCGCGCGCGGCTGCTCGTGAATTTCCTTCTGCATGAAGTGCGCGTAATCGCCGCGCTCGACGGCGTCTGCCGACAGGCTCGATTCACGCACCAGGCGTTCGACCGGCGCGCCGTTGCGATCGACGATCAGCACGCTGTTCTCGCGGATTTCGGCGACATCGCCTTCTTCCAGGAAACTGAATCGGCGCGTCACCGGCAGCAGCGCCTGCACGTCGGAGGCAATGTAGTGCTCGCCGACGCCATACCCGACGACCACCGGGCAGCCGGCGCGAGCCGCGACGATGCAGTCCGGATCGAACGGCGAAACCACGACAATCGCATAGGCCCCGTGCAGGCGCGCGATCGCCGACTGCACAGCGGCGCGCAGCGAGCCGCTGGTTTTCAGTTCGTCGGCGACCAGGTGCGCGACCACTTCGGTATCGGTCTCGCTGCTGAACGGATAGCCCTTGCCGCGCAGCTCTTCGCGCAGTTCATCGTGGTTCTCGATGATGCCGTTGTGCACCAAGCCGACGATGTCGCTGCTGAAGTGCGGGTGGGCGTTGCGTTCGCTGGGCACGCCGTGGGTGGCCCAGCGCGTATGCGAGATGCCGCGATGGCCGGCAATCGGATTGGCGGCGATGTCGTTGGCCAGCTGCTGCACCTTGCCCTGGGCTCGCCGCCGCTCCAGTTCGCCGTTGGCGGTCAGCAGCGCCACGCCAGCCGAGTCATAGCCACGGTATTCGAGGCGGCGCAGGCCTTCGATCAGGATCGGCGTGACATCACGGGGCGCGACGGCGCCGACGATTCCGCACATGGCATGGAGGAGGGTTGAGGGGCCGCGTTATTGTATCGGCATCGGTCTGCATGCCTGCGGACACCCCCGTCCGGCCTTCGGAGTCGCCCTTGAGTCTTCTGCTGGCTGTGCTCGCGCTGTTGATCGTTGTGCTGGCGGCCGGTCTTGGCTGGGCGCTGTTGCAGTTGCAGCGGCGCATCGACGCGCTGCACGGCCAGCTGGTCGGCGATGCGGCCGGCGTCGCCGCAGTCGGACGTGCCGGGCCGGTGATCGAGATCCGCATCCTCAACCCGTTCGACCTCGCCGTGAAGGAAACCCCGCTGGCCGGCCCTGCGGCGCGGGTCGCGCCGCGGATGATCGAACGGATCGTCTATTCCCGCGCTGCGCAGCAGATCGCCGAGCAGTTGCGAGCGCAGGGAGTCGAGGCGCAGGTGACCACGCATGGCGCCTGAGGCGCTGCTGCTTGCGGCCTTGCTGCTGACGTTCGGTCTGTTGCTGCTCGCCGCGCTGCGGCTGCTGAAGCTGCATGCCGATCTGCGGCAGCTCGATGCCGACCTGAATCGCGCGCTGGCTGCCGGTCGTCAGCAGGCCGAGCGTGTTGCCCGGCTGGAACAGCTGCGCGAGGCACAGGCCACGGCCAGTGAGGTCATCGCGGCCAGCAGCAGCGTCGTGCGCGATGTCCATGAATCGATCGTCGGTGGGGTTTACGGTGCAATCGCCGGCCTCAATCGCGCCGTCGGGCGTGAGTTGCGCAGGTCTCGGCCCCCAGGCGATGACGATGCCTCGAAACCGGTCGGCCCGGCCGATTCGAGTTCCCGCGAGCTGCCGTCGGATCGGGACCCGCGGAAGCCCTGAGACAAAAAAAGCGCGAGCGCGGCGGGTGCCGGCTCGCGCAGTGCTTGCGGGATGCGGGCTGAGCGTCCTGAGGGGTTGAACGTCAGCCGGAGCAAAAGGCCGCCCCGCGACAGCAAAAGCTCAGAACATGCAGAGGCTGCTCGCCGCAGGCCGCAACGCGCCATCAGCGGGGCGGGTCGGCACCGTGCGCAGCCGGGCGCTGATGTTGTCGATCTGGATCAGGCTCAGCTGCTGCAGCAGCGATAGGCGCTCCAGCGTGTCGCCGTCGATGAGCGCGACGACGACCCACACGTCGCTGCCGTCGTCGCGTCTCAGCAGGCGCAGTGGACCTTCGGCCGGCACGGCATGGGCGTTCAGTGTGCGGCTCAGCGTGTCGAGCCGGTCAGCGCCGAGCATCACGCGGTAGATGTCGTCGGCTGCATAGCTGCGAAGCATGGCGCTGAACCCCGTTCGTGGTGGCACGTCCGCAGGCTGTTGCCCGGACGTGATTAACCGAAAGGCTGCGCTGGGCATGCCGCTGCGTCGGTGATGCAGGTCTCACTGCGTCGCGAGCCAAGGCGGCACTGTGCGATTGCGCACACTGTCGTTTGATCGTCGCCGCTGCGTGCGTCATTGCAGCGCTTCGCGAGCCGCCGCCGGCATCCGCTAAAGTGCGGGTCGGTTCATTCGGAGTGGTCCATGAGCATTCTCGGAACGCTGTTCATCGGCCTTGTCGTCGGCTGGCTCGCGCGCTGGCTGAAGCCGGGATCGGACGACATGGGGCTGATCCTGACCGCGCTGCTCGGTGTTGCCGGTTCGTTTGTCGCGACCTATGCCGGCAGCTTCCTGGGCCTGTACCAGCCGGGCGAACCCGCCGGTTTCGTCGGCGCCCTGATCGGCGCAATCGTGCTGCTGTATCTGTTCGCCGCGATCAAGTCGAAGCAGCGCTGATCGCTGGCGCCAAAGGCCGTTGCCCGTCGCCATCGCGATTGCCGTAACGCGCTGACGCACTTTCAGAATCCCGAATGAACTGGACCCTGGTATCGCTGCTGGGTTACGTGGTGCTGCAGCTCGCGGTGGTATTCCTGCTTGCGCGCAAGCCGCAGACCGAAAGCGATTACCTGCTGGCTGGACGCAGCCTCGGGCCATGGCTCGCCGTGTTTTCGGTGTTCGCGACCTGGTTCGGTGCCGAGACCTGCATCGGCGCCACTGCCGAGGCCTATGCGGGCGGGCTGGCAGCGGTGGCGGCGGATCCCTTTGGCTACGCGATCGGCATCGTCGCCATGGGCCTGCTGTTTGCCGCAGCCCTGCGCCGGCGCGGGCTGCTGACGCTGGCTGATCTGTTCCGTAACCGCTGGGGTTCCGGTATCGAGCGGCTGGCCGCACTGGTGATGATTCCGTCGTCGCTGCTCTGGGCCGCCGCGCAGGTGCGAGCCTTCGGTCAGGTGATCGCGTCGGTCAGCGATCTCAGCTTCGTTGCCTCCACTGGCCTCGCCGCGTCCGTGGTCATCGTCTACACGGCGGTCGGCGGCATGCGCGCCGATGCCTGGACCGATCTCGCCCAAGGACTGGTGGTGATCGTCGGTCTGGTGCTGCTGCTCGCAGTCTTCGCGACACTCGGCGGTTTCGAGACGCTGCCGGAAGCGGCCGCTGCCGCTGCCGCCCGCGCGCCGCCACGGGAGCGGCCGTTGATCGAAGTCCTTGCCGTGCCGATCTTCGGCACCATCGCCGCGCAGGAGCTGACCTCGCGCGTGCTGGCGATGCGCGACGCCACACTCGCACGTTCGGCGACCGTCGCTGCGGGCTTCCTCTATCTCGCGGTCGGCCTGATTCCGGTGCTGATCGGCCTGGGTGCAGCGGCCACGCTCGGCACGGACATCGAGCCGGAGCAGGTGCTGTCGCATTACGCACGCAGCCAGCTGCCGGCCGCGCTGTACGTGGTGTTCCTCGGCGCGCTGCTGTCGGCGATCCTGTCGACCTTGTCGGGTGCGCTGCTGGTGGCCGGTTCGCTGGCGGCGCACAACCTGATTGCGCCGCTCGCCGGGCCGCGGCTGAGCGAGCGCTGGAAGCTGCGCCTGAACCGCGCCGCCGTCGTGGTGTTCGGGGTGATCGCCTATCTGATCGCGCTGGGTAGCGAGAGCATGTACCGGCTGGTCGAGCAGGCATCCGGGCTGGCCTCGGCCGGGGTGCTGGTGCTGATGGTGGTCGCGATCTTCATGCCGGCGCTGGGCGGGGTCGCCAGTGCAGCGGCAGCGCTGATCGCCAGTGTTGTGGTCTATGCCCTGGTATCGGCAATGGATGGGTCGATGCCTTACCTCGCGTCGGTCGCCGCTGCTGCGCTCACCTATCTCGCACTGGCGCCGTTCGGGCCGCGCGCGGTCGGGGCGGCGGATCGGGCTCAGCAGGGCTTCACCGAGCCGTCGTAGCGCTTGGTCGCGGGTATGGGCCGATCAAGGCGCAGCCGGCAGCGCGCTGATGACGATGTCCGGCGTCAGCAGCTGCGGCAATACGGCGGGTTCGGCGTGGTCGGCGTAGACGAGGTAAAGCGGCACGCCATTGCGGCCGAAGCGCGCCAGCGCAGCGGTGATCGCCGGGTCCTCACGGGTCCAGTCGGCGACCAGCCAGGCGACCTTGCGTTCGGCAAACGCCTTCCGGACGTCCGTTGACGCCAGCGCCACTCGCTCGTTGACCTTGCAGGTGATGCACCAGTCGGCAGTGAAATCGACGAACACCGTGCGGCCTTCGGCACGCAGCTCGGCAAGGCGCGCTTCGGAATACGGCTCGTGGCTGGTGTCGGCGATACCGCCGGCAGGACCGGCGACCTGCTTGGCCAGCAGCGGGCTCGCCAGCAAGGCAAGCGCCGCCGCGATCGCGGCGAACTTCATCACCGTCGCGATGCCGCTGCTGCGGTTCCACAACCACAGCGCGAACGCGATCAGCGTCAGGCCGAGCAGCGCCAGCGTCATGCCGTTGCGGTCGGTCAGGCCGCCGAGCACCCAGAGCAGCCAGACGGTGGTCAGGTACAGCGGAAAGGCCATGAACTGCTTGAAGTTTTCCATCCACTTGCCGGGGCGCGGCAGCGCCTTGGCAAGCGCCGGCACGAAGCCGATGGCCAGGAACGGCAGGGCCAGACCCAGCCCCAGCGCCGCGAACACGGTCAGCGCCACATAGGCCGGCTGTGACAGCGCGTAGCCAAGCGCAGTACCCATGAACGGCGCCGTGCAGGGGCTGGCTACCGCCACCGCCAGCACGCCGGTGAAGAACGAGCCGCGATAGCCCTCGGCACTGGCCAGTGACTGCCCGACGCCCATCAGCCGGGTACCGAATTCGACGACGCCCGACAGCGACAGGCCCATCGCGAAGAACAGGTAGGCGAGTGCCGCAACGAAGCCCGGATGCTGCAGCTGGAAGCCCCAGCCGATCGCAGCCCCCGAGCTGCGCAGGGCGATCAGCAGTCCGGACAGGCCGAGAAAGCTCAGCAGCACGCCGGCGGTGTAAGCCAGTGCGTGGCTGCGCTGCTTGCCGGCGGTCGAACCGCGGGCATCGACGAGGCTCATCGCCTTGATCGACAGCACCGGGAACACGCAGGGCATCAGGTTCAGCACCAAGCCGCCGAGCAGCGCAAACAGCAGCACCAGCAGGTAGGCCGGCGGCGCTTCGGTCACGGCTGCGCTTTCCACAAGCTTCGGCGGGGCTTCCGCGGACACCGGTACCGGTGCCACGGAGCCCGGCGTGGCGCTGATTTCCCAGGCCTTGTCGCCGCCGCCGTCGTGGATCACCAGCACGCCTTCGACCGAGGTCGGCGCCTTGACGAAGTAGTCGCTCAGCGTCTGCGAAAGGCGGAGGTTGCCGTCGTTGTCGAGCACGCGGCGGATGCTGGCGGAGTGGTTGATCAGGTCGCTGGCATACGGGAAGAACGCGAGGTCGTCGGCGCTGCCGATGCCGGTGCCTTGGATCGCCAGAG
>Ga0255100_1000677_pt1 | contig 13366 bp, 8 predicted proteins | sample Colum_Colum_RepB_2_FD_188449 | JGI IMG/M metagenome (GOLD analysis project Ga0255100, IMG submission 188449) | Freshwater microbial communities from Columbia River, Oregon, United States - Colum_Colum_RepB_8d | ecosystem: Environmental > Aquatic > Freshwater > River | place: USA: Oregon...
GTTCATCGTTCCGCATTCCCAGCGCGATGAGCCGTCACAGGGGGCGGTTTGCGAATTGCCCATGCCGGCCTTTGCCACGGGGATCATGCGCGGCCGTTTTGGATCCGACGGGGCTTTGTACACGTGCGGAATGTTTGCCTGGGCGGGCAATGCAACAGGTCCGGGAGGGTTCCACCGCATTCGTCGAACCAACACGCCAGCTTATCTGCCGGTGGCCATCGAGCCGGGAAAAGGGATGCTGTCGGTGCGCCTGAGTGATCCGGTCGATCCCGAGGCCATCCGAACCGAAGCCTTCGCTTTCAAGGTTTGGTCGCTCAAGAGATCGGCCGGTTATGGTTCGGATCATCACGGAGAACACGCGTTGAATATCCGGGGAGTTCGTCTCGAGGCCGATCGCCGCACGGTGATCTTGGACATTCCGGACTTGGCTCCGACCCATTGCTACGAATTGAAGATGCGACTGGCCGCGCCGGGTGGGACTACGGTGGAGCGAGTGCTGCATGGCACCCTGAACGATTTGGGGGGCTCCTGATGCCATTGAAGATCCCCAGAACCAATTTGAAAAACCGCTGATCCACAGTGGACCGCCGACCGATCGCCCGTTTTCAATACGTCCATCCCTCCCATGAAAACGCAGTTGAGCCAATCCCGACGTCATTTCCTCCAAGGTGCTGCAGCGGCCGGAGCGGGAATGCTGCTGACGCCACTGGCGATGCACGCTGCCCGTTCGCGACCGGCCTCGGAACGGATCACCATTGGAATGATCGGTATTGGTGCCATGGGGCGACCGCATCTCGATCGGTTGTTGGGATTCGAGGATGTTCAGGTGGTGGCAGTTTGCGATGTGGAGAAAACCCGACGGGAAACAGCGCGGGCCCAGGTGGAAAAGCGCTACGCGGCGCGGCAAAAAGACGGTGTGTTCAAAGGTTGCGATGCCTACACCGATTTTCGGGAACTGATCGCCCGCAAGGACATCGATGCCGTGGTCGTGGCCACACCGGATCACATGCACGTGATCATCGCCTTGGCGGCGGCCCGAGCGGGCAAAGACATTTATTGCGAGAAGCCCCTGACTCAAAACATTCACGAGGGACGCCTGTTGGTGGATGCGGTGAAAAAACACCACATCATCTTCCAGACCGGAAGCCAGCAGCGCAGCGAGTTCAATGACCGGTTTCGCAAGGCCGTAGAGTTCATTTGGAATGGCCGGATTGGCCGCCTCAAGACGATCCACGTGGGCGTGGGCGCTCCGCCGGTGGCTTGCGATCTACCCGATCAACCCACACCCACCGATGTGGATTGGGAGCTGTGGTTGGGCCCAGCCCCGTTGCGCGGCTACAACGAGATTTTGTGCCCCAAGGGAATGCACCGGCACTACCCGCTCTTCCGCAGTTACCGGGAGTTTGCCGGTGGTGCCTTGGCCGACATGGGTGCGCACCATTTTGACATCGCCCAGTGGGCCATGGGTATGGACGCCAGCGGCCCCACGTTGATCACGCCGCCGGCGGGAGAGGCCGTGACTGGACTCAAGTTCACCTATGCCAATGGCGTGGAACTCTTCCATGGTGGAAAGAGCGGCTGCACCTTCGAGGGGGCCGAGGGAACCCTTTATGTGGATCGCGGTGTTCTGGAGAGCAGTCGGCCGGAGGTTTTGACCGAACCCTTGTCAGCCACGGACAAACGGGTCTACCCCTCGAGCCAACATATGCGGAACTGGTTGGACTGCGTGCGAGAACGGCGTCAGGCCATTTGTCCGGCCGAAGTGGGACATCGAACGGCCTCGGTCTGCCACTTGGCGAACATCGGCTACCAATTGCGCCGCCCCCTGCATTGGGATCCGGTGAAGGAGCAGTTCCGCAAAGATCCCGAAGCCAATCAACTGGTGTCCCGCAAGCCGCGAGCCCCGTGGTCTTACTCGATGTCCTGAACGCTCTGTTGCTATCCAGAGCCCCCAGACTGTGGCGTTGCGTATCCGGGCTGCAATGGGTTGGGGCTCCTGAAACCCATGATTTATGAGGAGTTTGGGCTTCCAGTGTGGCTGAGGATGAATCTGACGGGTGCGTTAGGATAAACGATGAGGTGTGGTGACGCAGGTGGGTCTTAGGTTGAGCGAACCGGAACGGCTTGATGCTGATTTCGGGAAGAAATCGACCGGTCAACACAACGACACCATGAAAACACGATCCCATTCTCCGCGCACAAGGATACACCAGCTGATCCCGCTGATCGCCATTCTGGCTGTGAGCGGACCGGCTTGGGCCGAGCACGATGGCAAGCCGGCTAAAGCAATGAAGGGCGCGGAACAGCTCCAGCACTTGAATCGTCCGGAGAGTGCTCAGGATTTGAAGACCGGTGATACCGTGGCGATGGCGTGTTCCATGTGCAAAAACATCGCGGTGGTTCGTGTGGAGAAGGTTCGAGGACGAGAATTTCTCACGCCGGGCACCAAGCACGGCTGCGCTATGTGCGGAGGAACCGTGGAAATCACGGGCCAGCGAGTGGACAAAAAGGTGGTGACCAAACACACCTGTTCCAAGTGCGGAGAAGGTTCCGCCTATTGCTGTGCTACGCGTCGGAAATCCAAGAATTCAGCCGAGGTGGAGGACACCCACAAAGAACACCATCAAAAGATCGCCGATGAGCAGGCTGAAAAGGAGGACAACGACAAGAAGGAGCAAAACGCCCCCTAGCCGACTCGAATGCGCCGAATCGTTCAGCCCTGATGGACAGGGAAGATGGATGCCAGTGTGCGACCTCGATTTTCCTCGTTTAGCAGGGTCACTCGGCGCTGAGAGACAATCCTGCAGGGCGTGAGGCGCCAAAGCACAAGGAACGCAAGGCGGCCTGATGGGGTGCTGGGTCCAGATTGGGTCCAATCAAGACGGCCATGGCGGCCGGGTGTGGGAGAGCCGGAAATTCTTCGATGAAGTGATGGCCCCAAACTTGTTGGAACAGGAAGATTTTTTCCGGAGCGTGGGTGAACCGCACGAAGCCTTTGGCCCGAACAACCTCGCGCGGATTGAGTCGACTGAGAAAGGTCTCAAACGCCTTCCGCTCGACGGGCACCGGAAACCGCCAGGTCACGCTGCGGTAGCCGGTGTGCAAATGAGGGGCGGCCGAAGACTCCGGGTCATGGGCCGCGCCACTCGCAGCATCAATGCGTGCCTCGGCAGGCGGCATGCGGAGGAGATCGCCGATGTCCGGCAAACCGAACGGGAGCCGGATGCGTTGGGCGCGGGGATTTTGTTCGGCGATGATCGTGTCCAGCGCATCCAATGAGCGGGCTTCGAGTCGATCGCATTTGGAGAGACAGAGGACGTTGGCGAACTCGATTTGCTTGCGGGCCAACACCCGCTCTCCGATGTCACCGTCGGGTTGGCAGTACCACGGCGCATCGACCACGCTGACCACGGCGTGCAACCGCGCGTGTTCCAACAAGTCGGGATCGGTCAGGACATCGATGACATTGTCTGGGTCCGCCAGTCCGCTGGTCTCTACCACGATGTAATCGCAATCGCCCGACTTCGCCAACTGGGTCACCGCCCGGTCGAGTTCGTTGTCAGTCGCACAACACACACACCCGCCACTGACCTGAGCCACCGGTAGGCCGGGGCGGTCGAGGATTTGGCTATCGACGCTATCGGCGCCGAACTCGTTCATCACCACGCCCATGCGGAGGCCCGTCGCTGGGGATTCCTTCAGCCAACGGAGCAACAGAGTGGTTTTTCCAGCCCCCAAAAAGCCGGTGACCAAAATCACCGGGAGACGCGTCTTGGCCGTCGATGACGGCTTGGGTGAGGAGGCGTCGCTCATGAGCAAGCGGCGGCCAATTCCGGCCACAACTGCGCGGCCATGCGCATGCCGGAAGCATAGGCCTCGAGACTGAACTTCTCGTTCGGGGAATGCGGATTGTCATCGGGCAGGGACATCCCCAGCAGGAGGGTGTCGGCGCGCAGGTGCTTCTTGAAGGCGGCGACGATGGGAATGCTGCCGCCTTCGCGCATGAGCAAGGCCTCACGCCCGAAACCGGTGGACATGGCTCGGAGGGCTGCTTGAGCCAACGGGCCGGAAGGCGAGACGAGGTACGGTTCGCCTCCGTGACCGTGCTTCACGGTGAGGCGCACGGTGGGAGGGCACAGCGACTGAAGGTGCTTTTTGACGGCAGCCAGAATCTTGGCGGGCGTCTGGTCGGGGACCAGTCGGAGGGTGATCTTGGCGCTGGCCCAGGCAGGCACGATGGTTTTGCTGCCTTCGCCTTGGTAGCCGCTGGTGAGACCATTGATCTCGAAGGTCGGCCGGCAGGTGCGGCGCTCATTGGCCGTGAATCCTTTCTCGCCGGTCAGCTCAGGCACTCCGAGGAACTTGGCGTACCGCTTGTCATCGTGCGGAATCCGGGCCATTTGCTTGCGCTCGTAGGCGGTGAGCGGAGCGACCTCGTCGTAGAATCCCGGTACGGTGATCCGTCCGCGCTTGTCCCGCATTTGTGCGAGCAACTGGCACAAGGCGAAGGCCGGGTTCTCCAGGCTCCCTCCGAAGAGACCGGAATGCAGGTCCCGCGACGGGCCATCAATTCGGACCTCCAGGGCGGCGATACCGCGCAACCCATAGGTCAATGCGGGGTATTCCAACGAAGGAATGCCATTGTCCGAAATCACCACCGCGTCGCAGGCCAGTTCCTTCCGGTGCTTGGGCAAGAAGCTGTAAAGCTGGGTGGAACCCACCTCCTCTTCGCCTTCGATGAGGAAGATGAGGTTGCACGGCAACGGGGTTCCGCTGCGGATGTAGGCCTCGACCGCATTCAGGTGGGCCAAATGCTGCCCCTTGTTGTCGGCCGAGCCGCGGGCATAGAGGTTGCGGTTTTCAATGCGGGGTTCGAACGGCGGGGTCTTCCAGAGATCGAACGGCTCGGGCGGTTGGACGTCGTAGTGCCCGTAGACGAGGAAGGTCGGCTTCTTCGGATCCGCCTTGGGAGTGCGGGCCACCACGATGGGGTTGCCGTCGGTTTCATGGACCGTGGTGTCCAGCGTGAGGCTTCGGGCTCGGTCAGCAATCCATTGGGCTGCGGCACGGAGATCCGGCGCGTGCTTCGGTTGGGCGCTGACACTCGGAAAGCGCACGTAGTCGCAGAGCGAGTCGATGAACTGGGTCTGGTGTTCTTCGAGGTACTGGAAAACAGGGTTCATGGGAGGTCCGGAAATCGTGGGTGCTTCTGGGTTCCGATCGGGGAGGTTGCCGGTGGCTGGATCAATTCTTCGGTTTTCCGAAGCCCCGGAGCAGACCCTCGATGGCCTTGGCCGGAGAATTGGTCGGGATCAACGCGTTGACCGTATTGGTGTTGAGGAGAGGGTTGCCCTTCGTTGCGGGCGCATTGGTCGCAGCCGTTGGTGGGGTGCCGAGAAAGTTGCCCAGTATTCCGGCCGCTCCGGCGACTTTCCCACCGAGGTTGCCGCCCAAGCCGGCCGCGGCACGTCCCAGGGTCTTGGCACCCATGGCGGCCAGAGCTAGCTTGTCCACAGAGGGTGACGGATTGCCCAAAGTGCCCTTCACAGTGAGGAATTCGGGCAACGGAGCATAGGCAGCATCGGCCGGTGTGGAGGCATCGAGGAGCACAGCCTTTTCGGCAATTTTCCGGGACAAGGCGATGGTGACTGGGATGTTGATCGGGGAATTGGTGAGAACGGGCGCGAAGCGCAGGCCGCCCCGGGCGTCGATGCGCAGGGCAGCGCTTTGAACACGGGCCGTTTTGAGGGAGACGGCGCCATTGCCAATGTCTGCCGAGAGATCAATGACATCGAGGGGTTCAGTCTCCAAATCATCCACCCACGAACCGGTCTTCGCTTGCGCGCCTCCGGTCAACTGTCCGAGCCAGCTGCCGACTTGAGCGCCCGGGTTTTGAATGAGTTTTGGCAGTGCCGTCACGACATTGATAATGGTCCGGATGAGCGGTGTCTTGGTGTCGGCCAACTTGAGATTGAGATTGGTGGCAGTGAAGGCAAAGCCGCCATTGAGGTTCGAGGACAAGGAAGCCCCAGTCACACCCGCACCCCGAATGTTGGCGTTGGCCAAGAGGGTGCCGTGGATTTGCCCCTTCCGTTCTGGAGCGAAGCTGTTGATGAACGGCTCCAGCGAAAGCCGTTCGATGCGCAGTTGGGTGTCGTAGCGATAGCCCGGCACGCCAACATTGGCCGTGACTTTGGCGGTGATCGGAGCGCCGTTGATCTTGAGGGAGAGAGGGTCGATGGCGATGACCGAGTCCTTGAGGCTGAGGCGGGTTTTCCAATCGGCGATCTCGATTTCCCGGAGGAGGATTTTCGCGATGTTCACATCCACCGCCAGTTGACGCAGCGGCAGCGTGATCGGGGCCGGTTCACCGGGTTCGGTCGTGGCTACCGGTTTCGAAGCCGCGGTGGCCGGTGCCGTGGTCGCATTGGTTTTGGCAGGACCGGCCAGCAAGTTGTAAAGCGGCGTCAGGTCCAGGCCGTCGCTCTGAATGGACAACGAACTGGGCGCAGCATTGGTGGCCAAGTCCACCAAGCCCTTGAGCACCAGTTGGTTGGCTGCCAGGGCTGTTTTGCCGAGATCGACGCGGAGGTTCTTGAGGTCGATCGCCGAGCCTCGTTGAGCCACATCGACAGTGACCCCAACGGCAAAGGGCGTGTTGGGAACCGATCCGGTCGGGTCGTTGACCACGAGCTTGCTGACTCCCAGGTCGGTTTGAAGGGCGATGTCTCCGCCCTTGAGCAGGCTGACCTTGCCGTTCACATCGAGCGAGACCGAGACCAGGTTCTTCGGCGCCAGTGCGGCCGCGACAAAGGGGCCGATGGCGCGTTCATTGAAGTCGATGGTCTTGAAGGCGAAATCCCCGGTCTTTTGCGCGAGGTCGTATCGGCCGCTGGCTTCAAGCTTGCCTCCCAACCCCGGACCGCTTTGTGCGGTGAGTTGGAGTTTCTGAAGGTCGAGGGTGTTGCCCGAGATGCCTGCCACCAGGCTAACCGTCGATTGGTAGTCCTGGAGCCGCACGTCGCCGAATTGGCCCGACAATCCCGCCAGAACGACATCGGTGGCCAGGTTGGTGACGCCGGGCTTCGCATCGAGCTTTCCGTTGATTCGCAGGGTGCCGGAAGAGAACGAAGCAGTATCGACCGGGAATGCTTCGAGCAGTGCCGGGATTTGGAATTCCCCGCTGAACTCGGCGCGGGAGTCCTTGCGATCCGTATTGTGTCCGGCCGATGCCTTGAGGTTCACAAGATCGCGCCCCGAGCGCTGGAGGTTCAAATCCAGCGACTTGACGTTGAGGTCCTTGAATTCAGCCAGCGTGGCATCCGTGGCCAACTTGAGTTGCAACCCACGGATGGTTTTACCGCTGACGGCCAGGCTGATGTCGTCGAGAGCGGTTTGCAGGGTTGCTTGAAGATCCTTGCCGTCACGAGTGGCTCGAACCGTGAGTTGTGCGGAAACAGTCGCCGAAGGAATGTTCGTGCCGGCCAACGCCTTCCAGTCGGTGGTTTCCAAACGGTTGATGGACAGCTTGAAGGTGGAGTCCGGAACTCCTTGCCCGGCCTTGGCCCACGACAGGGACATCGGTTGATCGAGTCCACCGTTGATGAGTGCGCGTCCGGATTGGGTGACCGTCAATCCCAGCGTTTCCAATTTTGCCGACTGTTCGGCCTGATTCACGGTGGCGCGGTACTCGGTGACAATCTGGAGCTCCGGCGTCTTGTCGCCAGTCGTAGTCATGAGGCTCAGGTCGCCGATCGTGACGCGGCCTTGAGAGGCCACCACCTTGCCTTGCTGGAGCAGGTCGACGCGACCATCGGCGCTGATGGCGGTGCGTCCGAGATCGTAGGGCAGCATCGGCGCGGCCACCTTGAGAACGCGGCGATCGATGCCGGCGATTTGGTAGCGGATCTGAGCTTCCTTCTTGGCCGGATCAAAGGGCCCACTCAGCACCACCGATCCAAAGGATTGCCCGCCTTGCTCGAACGCCAATTTGAGTTGGCGCAGTTCGCTCGCAGAGCTGTCCACGGTGAGGGCGGCGGAAAATCCGCTGGCATCCTTGAGTGCGCCTGAAGCGGAAAGGATGTCGGCGCGAAGGGAACCCGCCACCGTTTGGGGCAGCAAATCGGGGTTGAGGGCGATGTCGTACTTTCCGCCGATTTTCCCTTTCAGCGATGCCCCGTCCGGCAATGAGACAGCCAGCAATGCGCCCAAGCCGAGTTGGGTGGTGGCACCATTGGCCAACTGATCCAAGGAGACGTTGAGGCCCGAGACTTCAATCTTCTGTTGTCCGCCTTGAGGTGTGGTCGTGTTCATCCGAAACGACCCGTCCTTGATGGCGACATTGCGCACCTTCAAGACGATGGGTTTGGAGGGAGCTGTGGCCGGGGCCGCGGTAGCCGTGGGCTGGCCCGACGGCTTCGGGAGATTCATGGAGCCATCGGCTTTTTGCTCGAGGGTGATGACAGGGTTTTCGAGGAGCACCTCGGACACATCGATGGTGCCGCCTAGAATGGCCGTCAGGCTGTATCGCACGCGAACGCGATCAATCGTGGCGAGCGAAGCCGCTCCGGTGGGGGTGACTCGGAGTTTGGTCAGTTCCAATCCCGAGAAGGGATGGAGGGACAAGTCATCGACAGCAACGGTGGCACCGAACGCATCGGAGACCTTGGGCAGCAAGAAGCTCTTCAAGAACATCGAACTGGTGAGGAAGAAATAAAGGACCACCAATGAGGCAGCGGCACCGCCGGCAATGAGTGGCCAGCGACGAGCGGGACGGATGGTTTCAGAGGACATGTTCAAATTCGTTGGGGATCTTGTCTGCGGTTCCGTCTCGGGTGGAGACAAAATGCTGCCGGCTATTCCAATTCGTTCGGCGACAAAAGGTACGAGGCGAACCTCCCTCCGCAAGATTTGCCTCAACCACTCCTGAGGGTAGCGTGGTGTCGGCACAAAGAAGGCAGGACAGACGAACGTAACACGGTCGACGATTGCCTCGAAGCAGGTGGCTCAAGTAAAGGACCCGACCGATGCGAGACAAAGGATTCACGCTCATTGAACTGCTGGTGGTGATCGCCATCATTGCCGTGTTGGCAGGCATGCTTCTGCCGGCGTTGTCCAAAGCCAAGGCGCGGGCGGCCCAAACCGCCTGCTTGTCCAATCTCCACCAGGTGGGCTTGGCCACTGCACTGTATGGGGGCGATCATCAGGACCGCTTGCCCTTTGTTCCGGACGAGGAGTTGCAATTGACCCCCCCGGTTGATTCCAAGGGCAAACGCTACGCATCCATGGGCTCGTTCATGCCGGTCTTGGAGCCGTATCAGCCCAATGCGGCCCTCTGGTGGAGTCCGCCGGTCCCGCGGGCGGCATCGAATGATTGGCGGCGGCATTTCGTGAGTCCGTGGCGGCGCTCCGGCACCAATGATCCCTCCCGAGGGAGGGCCAATTACATTTCAGACAAACTGGCCGAGTTGGACGTCAATGCGGCTCGGTACGCACGAGGCCGCACTCCGGAAAGCATCGCGCAGTTGCGGGGCTCCAGTGTTTCTGACGAGGAATGGTTGATGAGCCCGTTCTTCGAACGGTCCTGGTTGCCCAATTTCAAGGAGGCTTGGAGTGTTCCTGGGAGTGAGCCTCCGGCCACGGGATGGTCAGCCCATCGGGGCGGACGCAATCAACTGTATCTCGATTCCCATGCAGGCTGGATGAAGCGGGACATTGCCCGTTGAAGACCCCGTGTCTTGCGAGGTCAGCCAGATGGTTCTGCGGGTGGACTATTTCTTGTCGGAGGTGCTTTCAAAAAGCACCCGGGCAAAGCACTCGGGCACGTGTGAATCCCAAATCCCGTGATGGTTCAGGGCCCAACCGCCAGAATCCTTGGCAGGGGCAGGGGCCTTGGCCGTGTTGAAACGGGAGAAATCCATGGCCCAGAGGTCCCCGTTCTTCGGGGGGATGGTGCGCTTGCCTTCCGGGAAGAGGGCTCGGATGCCGGACCAGGGCAGGGCGATTTCGACCGTCCATCCGCGATCCGTATCGGTGTCGTCGTTCAACGTGCCGTTCACATGGACAGCGGTGCGGATTCCAGGGAACCGCCAGTTGAAATGGCCGAGGCGCATGCCCCTCGGATGCGTGGTGTAGCCGACTCCGTTGAAGGGTTGGAGGTTCTTTCGGGCGAACTCGGGTTGAACCGCGAACCCGGAAGTCTGGTAGGCCGATTCCCAGATGAAGAACACTTCGTAAATCGTGTTGCGGGCGTTGATCTCAAACTCGTAGTAGGCGTTGTCACCGGCGATGAAGAGTTCCACATCGTTTTCGGTGTAAATCGCATCATTGTGTTGCGTGAGTTGGGCACGCACTTTGGGCTCCTCGATGGTGTAGGCCGCATACAAATGGGTTTCGTCCCAGAGCAGTTGAACCCGCGTGTCGAGGTAGGATCGATCACCCGAGATCAAGTCCACAAACCGCTGGGAAACCGGTGCTTGAGACCAAACTGCTTTTTCCAACTGACCGTCGATCTTCGGAGCCACTGAGGTCTTGCGAGCAACGAGGGTTTTGGCGATTTGAGGATCGCAGGGTAAACGGCTCTTCTGGGTGGCTTCCGTCACGGCGTTCGTGGCGGCCGAGACCAGGAGACTGGAACCCAGGAGAAGGAACGCCCCAAGACGAGAGAGATTTGGATGGACCAAGGACATCACTGGCCGAGGGTCCAGCCGGTGGGCGTTCGCCGCAAGAGTCGGTTCTGGTTCAGGCGGTCTATCCCCAGGGAGGCTTGAGGCTCCAAGGACTCCGTTCGGTGAGGTTTCCAGGTTTGTTTCGGTTGCCCGGTTGACGCACAACGTTCCCGGAAGTAGTACGTACGCGTACAATATGCCCCTTGAGAAACTAGCTGCCGCGTTCTTCCTCCAGATGGCGATCATCTTGTTTCTATGCCGCGTCGCCGGCTGGATCGGGCGGCGGTTTGGACAGCCACAGGTGGTTTGCGAGATGGTGGCCGGCGTTTTGTTGGGGCCGTCGCTCCTGGGATGGTTGGCTCCGGGACTTCAAGCCCAACTGTTTCCGCCGGAGTCGCTTCGAGTGCTGTACGTCGGTGCTCAGTTGGGGGTGGGCATTTACATGTTCCTCGTGGGAGCCGAATTCCGAGTGGATCTCTTCCAGGGACGTCTTCGCAGTGCGGCCTCGGTCTCCATCGCTGGCATGGTGGTTCCGTTCCTTCTCGGTGCGCTGCTCACACCGTGGCTGATGAAAATGCCGGGGCTTTTCTCCCCGAAGGCAACCCAGTGGGAAGCCACGATGTTCCTCGGAGCCGCCATCGCAATCACCGCCTTTCCGATGCTCGCCCGGATCATTTACGAGCGAGGACTGAGCGGCACCCCTTTGGGAACGCTCGCACTGGCTGCTGGAGCCATCGACGATGCGGCCGCTTGGTGCGTTCTCGCGGTGGTGTTGGCCAGTTTCGGAAAGGGGGCCCACTTGGCCTATTGGGCCATCGGTGGCGGGATTACGTACGCCCTGTTCATGCTATTCATCGGTCGACGGTTGTTGGCCCCGTTGGGTCGCTCGGTGGAGAAAGCCGGGACGTTGACCCCAACCCATTTGGCCATCTTGCTGACATTGTTTGCCTTGGCGGCTTGGGCCATGGACGCCATTGGAATCCACGCGGTCTTCGGCGGATTCCTGCTGGGAGCCGCGTTGCCGCGAGGCACCCTGACTCGGGAATTGCAGCGGCAGGTGGAGCCGTTCGCCGTCGTCTTTTTGTTGCCGATGTTCTTCACCTTCTCGGGTCTGCGAACGCGACTGGATACGGTGAACTCGTGGGAGATGCTGGGAGTGGCCTTGGTGGTTTTGGCCGCCTCGATCTTGGGCAAGGGTGTCGCCTGTTGGGCCGCAGCCCGCCTCAACGGTGAAGATCAGCCCACGGCGTTGGCGGTGGGAACCTTGATGAATTCGCGCGGGCTCATGGAATTGATCATCCTCAACATCGGCTTGCAGAATGGCTTCATCGAATCCGGGCTGTTTTCCATCATGGTGCTCATGGCCATCGTCACGACCTTGATGACCTCGCCTCTTTTTGAATGGGTCTATGGTCGCAAGGCTCGACTCGAAGGCCGCCTGGGAACGACCCGGTGAGGGGGAAATCGGTCGGTGTTACGAATCGGCACCGCTTTTGAATCCCCTCGCAGCTTGATGGGGACTTTGATCAGAGTTTTGGACGTCGCATGCCCGCTACCGCCTCTCGCCTTCAGGTATTCACCGAATCTGTGATCCGGGGAATGAGCCGCTTGGCCACCCGCCACGGAGCTATCAACCTAGCTCAGGGTTTCCCTGACTTCGATCCGCCCGAACCCGTATTGGCAGCCTTGGAACGGGCAACTCGAGGTCCCTTCCATCAGTACGCCGTCACGTGGGGAGCCCCGCGTTTCCGGGAGGCCTTGGCCCGGAAGATTTCTCTCCGAACCGGTTTGGAGGTGGATCCCGAACGCCATCTCGTCGTCACCTGCGGCAGCACCGAAGCCATGATGGTGGCCATGATGACGGCCTGTAATCCGGGCGATCGGGTCATCGTGTTCTCGCCCTTCTACGAGAACTACGCGGCCGACGCGATTCTCTCTGGGGCCGAGCCGATTTATGTGCCGCTGCGGGCACCCGACTTTCGGTACGATCCAGCGGAACTGGCCCGGGCCTTCGCCCAGAAACCCAAGGCCATTATCGTCTGCAATCCGTCCAACCCCACAGGCAAGGTGTTTACGCGGGCCGAGTTGACAGAAATCCTGGCGCTGGCGGAACAGCACGATGCCTTCGTCATCATGGACGAGCCGTACGAGCACATCGTTTATCCGCCCCATGAACATGTCTACGCGGCGGCGTTGCCGGGAGCGATGGCCCGTACCATCACGTGCAACTCACTCTCCAAGACTTACTCCATCACGGGCTGGCGGTTGGGCTATGTGCATGCGGCGCCCGAGGTGATCGCACAAGCCCGCAAGGTGCATGATTTTCTCACGGTCGGTGCAGCGGCTCCGCTGCAAGAGGCCGCGGTGGCCGGGTTGGAATTGCCCGAAAGTTATTACGACGAACTCTTGGCGTCATACACGGCCAAACGGGATGTGTTTTTAGGTTTTCTGCGGCAGACCGGCCTCGAATTCACCGAACCTCAGGGGGCGTACTATGTCCTCGTGAACATCGAAGGCCTGGGCTTCGACACCGACTCCGTCGCGGCTGAGTGGATGATCCGCGAAATCGGCGTGGCTGGAGTTCCTGGGTCGAGTTTCTTCCGCGATCCGGAGCATCGGTTCATCCGTTTCCACTTCGCCAAGAAGGAGGAGACCTTGCGTGCGGCCGGAGAGCGTTTGTTGCGGTTGCGCGAGTTTGC
>Ga0255100_1000684_pt1 | contig 13240 bp, 9 predicted proteins | sample Colum_Colum_RepB_2_FD_188449 | JGI IMG/M metagenome (GOLD analysis project Ga0255100, IMG submission 188449) | Freshwater microbial communities from Columbia River, Oregon, United States - Colum_Colum_RepB_8d | ecosystem: Environmental > Aquatic > Freshwater > River | place: USA: Oregon...
AGGAAATTAGAATGATTCAAAACAGATTGAATAACAGACCAAGAAAACGATTGGGATTCAAAACACCCGCAGAGGTGTTTCATCAATCACTCAAGCGCGTTGCGCTTCGTACTTGAATGCACCTTTTCTGTTAACAGCCTCTAATCCAGAAATCCATAGGCGCGCTGCCTGATTATTTTCTTCGGCCTCTTTCTTTTCTTCGCCTTTGAGGTCTTCGTCTACTTCACCGGGTTTTTCGCGGTAACAGTGGTGTGCTTCGTCATTTATAACCATGACGTTACTTAAACCCATTAGGTCTGGCATGACGCGCTGAATCATTTGACCCTCTGTCTCAAGGGTATTTAACTTCTCGCCACCTCTACCTTCCAAAAGCATGCGGCCGCCCTTGGATAATTCGCTTCTTTCGCGTAGTTTGAAAGAGTGGTAGTTGGTAATGACAATCTTTGCGCGATTCAAATCCTCCATCATGTCGTTCGGCACCAGTTCTCGGCTGGTGTAGTAGCTGTCCGGGTCATTTGGTTGAAGTACGCGAAGCCTGTCGCGGATTGTCAGACCAGGTGCAACAAGTAAAAATCCATGGGTAAATTTTTTGCTGGTTGGCCGCCTTGCAGCATTTATAGCTTGCCAAGCAATGATCATTGCCATGACAGTTGTTTTTCCCGCACCAGTGGCAAGCTTTAATGCTAAACGCATCAATTCTGGGTTTGCATCATTGTTGGCGTTAGCCAAATGATCAACGAAGTTTTGTCCGACCTTGCCAATATGGGGGGCGACTTCTGTTAACCAAATGATGGTTTCAACTGCCTCGACTTGGCAAAAGAATGGACGTACACCGCTGTATGGGTGATGGCGCCAGTGGGTAAGAAGACGAGCGGTTTCAGGTGTGACTCGCCAAGTACTGGGGTCTGGAAGTTCGCGCCACTTGTTCACCTCTTGCCGAACGGCATTGATGATGGCGGTGTGGTCATAGCGTTGTTCTTGTGTTGATAGTCCGAGCCCCTCATCGAAGACTAACGAGTCTTGCTTTGCGCCACCTTTTTGCTTTCGTGGCTTTGGAATGGGGGTAATAAACTCAGCCCGGCGACGCGTTTCGGCAATCTGCTGGGTCGGTTGGCCAGACGGGTCCAATTCCCAGTGACGAGTCGGTATCTCATAAGGAGAGTTAAGAATCGGTTTTTCAAAAAAAAGGTCTGACATCCAGATTCCCTATTAGCCCCAGTATGTTTTTTTATTCGTTCGCAAGGAGCGTAAGCTCGCTGCGTCCAGAAGGATTGCATGCCACAAAAATGTGCACTTATGTCATTCAATAGCATGCCATCACAAAGCGTAACCCAAAAGTCAGGGAAAATCCGTAATCGCACCCGGCCACGTAGCGAAAAGCAGCCAAAGACTGGGTGAAATTAGCCCTGTTTTAGGGTGATCCACTTCAAAATTTCCACAAGTTCCGGGCAGGCCTCATTTCCTGATGTTGGTTTTCTTCCAGGCGTCTTTGGCCCAGTCATCATTTTCAACCCCCGTCCGATCGACTCAAGCATTGCCAGACGCGCACTGGCAAGCCTTCTCTGGGTTCTCAGGTCAGAGGTTTCTTGCCCATGTACGTACTTGGCTTTCGCGCAGCGGTCTCGCCCGCCAGGTGTCGTTGGGCCGGTAGACATACCTCCGTGAAATCTGCAAACGTGTTTTTCTTTGAGTGCTGGCGCTTTGCATTGCTGCCCGGTTCGTTTTGATGTGGCTTGACACTGGTGACATTGAATCCTGCCCCCCATAGTCATGAAGAAATGTGACCTTGAAGTGGGATTTGACATACTTCAACACCATGTGGAGGGCGGAAGAGGGGGCGCAGAAAATGATTTTCCAAGCACCCCATGAACGGGCAGGCCCTTGATGCCGGGGTTGCCATCTGTTTTTGACAATCTCTTTGATTGATACGTTTTATTATTTTCCATAAACAAGTGGCAAGGGTGGCAAATAAAGCAAATTGGACTAACCACAAGGAAGGTATGCGTGCCATCAATGGTGGCTGGCAGTGGCAAAGTTGCCACCCAGACTACACATTTGCTCATAACCATTGAATCGCCCCACCGATTACTTTTTCAAACTCCGCGCTTGCTGTGGCAAGGTCAGGAAGTTGTAGGCCACGTCTCTGGACTTTGGGGGCAAGTTGTCTTTGCTTGTATAACTTCCGTGCCGGTATGGCCGAGGGGCATATTTTTTGGATATCGGTCACTACCTCCGCTGACTGAACTGTCTGATGACGCTGCGCGTTTTTGTTGAACAATGTGTATTCTCTAATCAGTTCTGATGTAGGCATGAAAATGGGGTCTGACCATACTTCTCCCTCTGTGTACCGGCTTATCCCAGCATCAAAGTTGCCAGACAGTAGTACCTCATACCAATACCTTTGAAAACCTTGTAATGATTTAATTTTCTGAGCTAAATGTTCATTGGTCTTTGGTTTTTTTCTAACCTCAAATGAAGTTAGATCAACCCCTTCCAAGTAGTGCACAAACCCACCAACCGATGAAGGGTCGTTGATTGCTTTAACAAGCTGGGAAAAGTACTCGGTATTTTGCTGTTGCACATCTGAAACACGAAGGAATACAAAACGCCTGTCGTCCATTTCTACGTGCGCGAAATGGTCATGGTTGCTTGCCGCAAAAAATCTATGGACTGAGACTATGCTTCGAGCAGGTTGGTATTTCTGCTCGATGTTGATATGTGGCTCGGTTATTTGGGACTTCAACCGGTCAAGGGCTCTCCTGTCACCTGCAAACAACGCCTCATCCATGCACACTGCGAAATTGCGCTCAAGACACGCATTGAATCTTCCGACAACCTGATCAACGTCGGTCACTTGCAGAGTTGTTCGAGGCCAAATTGCACGTAGCAAGTTAAAAAACATACCTTTGCCCGTGCCTTGTCGGCCCAGCAACACAATCATCACGCCAGGCTTTTCGGTAGGTTTTTGAATCATGTGTGCCAAGTACCCAACCAGATACTCAAAACATTTGATGTCACCGCTACAAATCACTTGTAACAAGTGATTCAAAATAAGGGCCGCATTTCCTTTGCTGTCAGATTCAATTGGTCCTACCCAAAAATTCAGCATCGCCGGTGTAGACGGGTTTGGTGTGAAACCGGTTTCCTGGTAGACGAGAGTTTCAGGTGCGACCCAAAATTCATTGATGACGACTTGTGGCTTGCAGGGATACGGTAGTTTTTCTAAAGCGCGTTTCATCAGCAGTGTCGCATCTGTTTTTTTATAGAACGCGGGTTCACCACTGATTTGCCCGCTCAAAATTCCTTTGATCTGTGTTTGGTCAACGTAACGGAGTTCGCCAGACAGATCGATCATTGCAAACCGTTCTTGTAGCTCTTCGAGAGGGGTATTTTGTTTTGTCGCATTAGCCACGCCACCCTCCCAGCCGTGCGTGGTGGTAAATGGTGCCGGCTGTGATTTGGCTTTGCCTATTCGGCATATACGAATTGACCAGTGTCCAGAAGGCGTCTTCATTTTCTGCAAAACGGTCTGGCGCTGTTTGACTCCATGCAAGTGCAATAGATTCCGCGCATGACCAGTGGGTACTGAGGATGGCCCAAACAATGTTGCGCCAAGTTTCATAGGAACAGTCAGCACTAATGTGAGAGAGTGCGTCCTTGATGATTGCAATTTGCCGTGGGCTTTCGAGCCTTGGCGAGTGGTTCAATTCAGGTGAGAACGTCCTGTCGCCGATCCTGATGCTTTTGGTGATGAGTTTGCCCCAAAGGTCAAGCATTGCAGGCGGGATTACTGGGATCTGTAATGGGTCTCCCGGTCCCAACCATTTGTATTCAGTGCCGTTTGGGTGGACGCTGGGTGGCAATACATCCTGTACAGTTTTACCCTCTTTAGTCGCGCAGCGAAATTCAAGTGATACCTGTCCGTCTGGCCCGTTGATTTTGCAGGACGCAAGCGGTGAACTTCCTCTCGGCAGCCGGTAAAGCAATTTCAGACTGAATTTTTTACCTGACCAGATGACGACAGCGTCTGGTGCTTCAAGCAGCCCTTTAAGATAAATGCCATGTGAATCCAGCCATGGTTTTGCCGTTTTGAAGTTATCAATGTCAATTGCACAAGTGGGGTCCGGTTTGCAGTATGCGTGAGCAAGACCAATGTTTTTGCCTTTCAAAACATCTTCATTGCCCACCCCGGTAACGCATTTCGAGGGTAAGTTCCAACCGTTGTGTACTGGCCCTTTTTGACCATGTGGAATAGGTACGAGTGCCCAACCAGAAGAAAGCATTTGCTGGATCATTTCCATGCGTACCTCCTAATTGCTTGATCCAGGTAATTTGGCAATTCGGATTCGCGGACGCCATATATGGTCCAACGTGCTTTTACGCAGCCAAACCAAAATTCATTGTCTGCTGAGGTCGCAATGGTTGGCGCGAATGCAACGACCAGCGGAATATCATGGGCAAGTGCATACCCTATTTCCACAAGGGTTCCGTAACAATCTGCTGCGTCGATGTAGCAGAAAACTAAACCTGCTTTTTTGAGCGACTCAAAGCACATGGTTGAGACTTCGAGGTGAGGCGCATCAAATTCAGCATTTGGATCACGACCAGGACAATAGGTGTCACCCCGAATAGCTACATTTCCATGTGAATTCTTGTTGTGAAAGCAACCGTGATCGCAGCCAATGAAAAAGGGCCCTACGTAGGTGAAACTGTTTTGTTGCAGCGGCCCATCTCCCCATGAATGGTCTCGAAGGCCAGAGACCAATTGATGTCGCCAGCAGTGCTTCCGGATCTTCCCGGCCAGGTACACGTTTGGTTTATGGCCTTGTGTAAGCGTCAGGTTACGCGCTGTCATTTGAAAGTCGCGGTTCATGATGCACTTCCCTTGCCTGTTGAACGATTGGGTTTGGTGCATTCAGCAACGAAGTTGCCCGGACATTTCGACCATTCCCGAATTTGACCTACGCGCCAAGCTGTGACCTGAGGTGAAATTCGAACTGGTTTGGGGAACGTGCCAGCCCGAACACGCCGCCATGTGGTTGCGGCAGAGAAGGGTACAAGGCCTGTTGAAAGTAGTTGGTTTAGACGGACGAATGCGCTATCGGGCAAGTCGTCAAAGGTTACAAGTGAACCTGTCGAATTTTGCTGCTTCATGTTGCCACCTCATGGCGTTGTTTGACATGAGATGGATGTTGCTCTTATGCACTCCCAAGAGCTTTAGCTACTGGGAAATTTTCTTTTTGATCCGTGAAAGTCGGTTTTTAACGCCACTCACATGTAACGGGGGATAGTCAGTATCGAAAGGCTCAATCACCCCTCCATCGGTTATTGCCGAGATTACGTCGCCCCCAACTTCAGCTTCAAGTTTCCTCAATAAAAGTTTTTCCGAAATAGTTGGGTCTTTCATAACAAGTTGTTCTATCAACTCATGCACTGGGTGCTGCTTGCGATCCACAGAAGCTCTGCGCCGCATTTCCTCTGAGAGTGCGTTCGCTTTACTTTGTAAGACGCCAAGAAGAACCATTGCATCCAGATTACGACCTTCAGCAAGGCGTCTTAATATTTTTTCAATCGTCGACATATCCGGATCGTCCGAGTCCCAATCCAGCATCTTTCGAACAGTAAGTTGGTCGACTTTAGAGGCTTTCGCTGCATCATTGACCACTTGGTACCGAATACGCTCTCGCTTGAGAATCCAGTCAAGAGCAGCGCCCGCAACGTCTTCATCTTTTTCGCCAGACAATTCTGCTTGAACGAAGGCTGCGTCAGCTTGAGACAGTAATGTTTGTAGATCGGGTAACTGAGAGCTACTCATTTTTGCACCCTGATTGGAGTAACTGATGCCGATCTTTCAACAAATGGAGAGTCCAAAAAATTTGCCCATTCAGTCATCAAATGGCGGCGTTTTTCCAGCAAGTCAGTACGTTGATAAGCTTCTTTAACAGCGTCCCCAACTGCATGACCTGATGCAGCTTTGCGAATTTCATCTGGGTAGTTGGTTTGCTCAGCAGCCCAATCACGAAATGTTGATCGGAATCCATGTGGAACAGCCTCCACATTAAGTTCACCTCGCTCCCGCATGCCTCGCATTAGCTGGCTCAAAGCCATGTCTGAAAGAGCTTTTCCTCTTGGGTTGGGGAACAGTAGCACGGTACCAGCCATACGTGGTAGGTTGTTCAAAAGGCTCAAAGCTTGATTGGGTAATGGGACTTTGTGTTCGCGTTTGGCCTTCGTGTGTTCTGCAGGAATAGTCCATAGTTTCTTGTCAAGATCAATTTCATCCCATGTGGCTGATCTGACCGAGCCTGATCTAACAGCAGTCAATACCAAGAATTCCAAGGCTCTTGCGCTTGTGCTGCTGTTTGATCGAAGTTTTGACATGAAGTCACCAGCTAATCTGTATGGCACAGCAGGTTGGTGCTTGGTTTTTTTAAGCCCTCGCGGTGAAGGAAGCTGTGTTTCCAAGTACCCTTTCCAAGTTGCAGGATTATTCCCAGTCCTGTATTCATTAACAGTCGCGTAATCCAATACGGTACGGATGCGATCAAGAAGACGTTTGGCGGTTTCGCCCTTTATGTGCCAAAGCTTTCCTATTTCCCCATTGCGGTGTTTCGTGTCTTGCATCAGCGTGTCCAGCACATGACGCATGGTGATGTCTGAAATCAATAACCTTCCCAGCACAGGATAAGCATAAGTTTCAAGTGTTGACGTCCACTGTTTGCGATGCTTTTCGTTGGTGTAGTCAGATGCATGAGCCTCCATGTATGCCTCGGCGCATTCTTTAAATGTCTTGTTTTTGCTTGCCGTAGCAATCATTGCGCTCCGCTGCGCACGTTTTTTCGCAACTAAATTTACACCTGATTTGGCTTCTGCCGACAGCTTTTTTGCTTGGTCTCTGGCTTCTGCAAGTGAGACTTGCGGATATGAACCGAGGCCAACAGGTTGGCGTTGGCCACCAATTCGTATTCTTAACAACCATGACCTTGGCATTGCTGCCGTAGGTTTTGCTGGTGGACGAATTTGCAGCAATAAACCAGCAACGCCACCGACAGCGTGCCAGCCGGGAGTATTTAGTCGTTTCACTTCAAGTGCAGATAGTTCTTTTGCAATCTTTGGCATACCAACCTACATATCCAAAATGTTGAAATTGGATGATATCGGTTGATGCCGCAGAATACAACTGTTTTTGGATAAGTTATTGAATTACCGGGGTATTGTGTCTTTCGATGATGTTGTATGATTCCGTGTGTGAGCGGACGTTCACTCCGCCATATACCAAGTAAACACGCGCCTTAGGGCGCGTTTTTATTTTCTACAGCAGTTTCGATGACGGCGATGTATTGACCCACTAAAAAGCTGCTCAGTGCAGAAACTGATGGGTCATTACAGATCGTTGGAGTAGGGGTGATATCGGTCATCCCACGCGGCAAAGAAAACAGATGCAAGTTAGCCTTTACGCTCGGATCAACTGACCTGCACAATGGTATATCCTCAATCAAGTCGCCACTCAGTGGAGCGGCATGCGCAAGACGATACGGTTTCCAGGTTGCTCCCTATGCCAAGTGAGCTCGGCTTTGATCAGGCGGCTGCGCGCCAACATATTTTTTTGGCCGCGCCCCTTTAGCGCACTTGGCTCGTCTGACCCTTCTAGCTCCGGCGAGGGAAAGCCCTTGCCGTCGTCTTTGACGCTGGCGGTCAGTGTAGATCCTGTAGCGTCGACGGTCACATCGATCCAAATGTTTTGGGCGCGCGCATGCTTCAGCGAGTTATTGAGTGCCTCCTGAATAATGCGAAGCAGATGCAGAACGTTGCGCTGAGGCATATTGCCAGTACCACGAGTGTCAAGATGCCAGTGCACGCGTGTCTGCGCATCGGCCAGCCGTTTTTGCACCCGAAATCTATAGTCACCCAGCGCAGTTTCAAGATCATGCTCGGTGTTTCCGAGCGTATCGACTATCAGATGAAGATCTGAAATGCACTCATCGAGCAACTGTGCCACTTCTGCCTCTGACATTTTGTTTTGCTCAACCATCAACTTGGCGATCACCAGTTGCGAGCCAAATCCATCGTGTATGTCTTGCATCAGATCCTGGCGATCCTGGATCTTTACGCGATGGATCTCGGTGGCTAGCAAGCGAGCGTGAATCCCCTCAAGCTCCGGGGTGCGCAGGGCCAGTCGCAGCTTGACCTCACTGTGCAATTGCTGACTTTGCACCAGGCTCACTGCCTGCCAGGTCATGAGAGAAGCGCCGAACATGAATAAAACGCCGCCATAGGCGTACGGGGTCAGGTACAGATCAACAAATGAGAATACGCCGGTGAACTTGATCCAGTCGTAGCAGCTGGTCACCGCGATAACCGTCATCAAAATGCACGCCAGCACTTGCCTGGGCTGTCGCGAGCGGTGGCCCCAGTACAGCATGAGCGCAGGCATAGCCAGCATGGCTAGCAACATAGGCAGGTATAGTGCAGTGACCATCGTGATGTTATTGCCAAACAGTCCAATGCCCACCACTGCCACCAACACGTAGGCGAGCACCGTGTTGCGTAGACGCGGCGTCAGCTTTTCAAAAAAGGCGACAAACATCAGCATCAGCAGATGCCCCGACACAAAGCGGCTGGCAAAGATAAGCCAGCTGAACGTGTCAGCATCCACCGGCGGCTTGCCAGTCTGAAAACTGCTGTTGGCTACTGCATTGACCAAGCTGGTCATGCCAAACCAGATGTAAACGGAATCCTTGCGCAGCACCGCGCCCATGGCCAGCGCCAGTACACCTAGCAAGGCAGCAAGCCAGGTCAGACCGGTCAGCAGATCGACCTGCAGCCATTTGCGCCACTGATAAAAGTCGCGATCGAGCACATCCAGGTCGCCCACCCAAACCGACGACAAACCATTGCTTTGGCGGTCGTCGGCATAGATCTCAAAACGGAGTTCGTTCGGCCCCGCCTGCCAAAAATGCGCTGATGCTTCATACAAGTGCGGCCGGTGCAAACAGCGAATTTGATCCAAAGCGCCTCGTTCGCACGGACCATACAACTGTCCATTGATGTATAGGTTGCCCGACAAGGCGATCTTGGGTACATAGATGCCCAAGAGTCGCTTGGGCACGGACGGCAGGTTGACCATGAGCGTGTAGGCGACCAGTCCCCCATGGCGATCGAAATCCTTGGCTGATAATTTATGGGGCAGTGAGACGGTCTGTGGTGGCCCTATCCCTTGCACAAGCGCCTGGGTAATTTCGATTGCCGGGGCCGCGCGTTCAGTGGCTTGCGCCCAAGTCGCTGACAGGACCAAGACGACCCCAACCGCCCAGTTCAGGAGCTTGCCAGCTTTGATCAAGGGCGAAAAAACCCCGATGAAAGCGCCTTGTGAATGGCTTGGCGATGGTTGTTCACGCCAAGCTTGCGGTACATGTTGCGAATGTGGGTCTGTACCGTGGAGATCGTGATACCCAACTTTTGTGCGGTGCTGGCGTAGCTCTCTCCCTTGGAGAGCCACTGCAGCAACTCTAATTCTCTAGGCGAGAGCTTGATGGACGGGCAAGAAGCCAGATCTGAACCCGCCAGCCGAAACAGATGCCGAGCCAGGGCCGGACTGACCGGATATTCGCCTCGCATGATCTGCTCGATCGACCGCGCTAGTTGCGGGTCACTGTCACCCTTCAGCAAGTAGCCGCGCGCTCCCGCCCGGATGGCCGAAAAAAACGTCTCTTCAGCGCTGAACACGGTAGTCACCAAGATGGGCACGTTGGCAAAACGCCGGCGCAAGCGGGCGATGACCTCAACCCCAGAGATATCGGGCAAGCCGATGTCGATTAGCGCCAACTCGAAGCGATAACGATCCTCGTCGATCGCCTGCAAAGCTGCCACACCGGTCTGATGGGCATGGATCTTCCACTCACCGCCCATGAGCGCAAAAACCCGGCGAAATCTGTCCTGAAAAAACAGGTCATCTTCAACCAGGAGGACATTCAGGGTTGTAGACACTGGCATAAATGTTTGGGTTGAGCGCAAGGGTAAAGGGAAAGATTGTTAGGCGATTGCTAGGAAACTGACGTGCCATAGTAAGGGACGCGATGACACTGCGCATACCTGATTTGTGGGATGTTGTTTATAACGATTTGCTTCAAAAATCAACTAGCTTTTAATTAAATGGCACAAATCGTCATTTGCCTCGGTGGATTCGTTGCCTTCAGCAGACGTCTCAACATCGCTAACTTTAACTAGATTCACCATGAAATCAAAACCTAGCACTCCGAATCTACCGCAAAAACAGGGCGAACTGCTAACGCAGCCTAGCAGGTCACCGATGAGCCCCGCTAGCCCGAGCGATACCACTCGGGCAGAACGGCAGACCGGCCAGTACCGAACAGACCTAATGCCACCACAGAACCGGCGCTCGAGGCGGCGCGAAGACGAGCAAGCCCAAATCGATTCGGACTTGGCAGAAGCCAGCAGAGTTTTAGATGATGACAAAGCCGAGGCCAAGGACATGGCCTCAACAGCTCTTGTCGGCCTGCCACAGTTAATCGTTGAAAGCGAGTTGGCGTCATTAACCCAACTAGGTCAGTCATCTGAGTCAGGTGAGTTCACCTTTGGTGTGGATCAAGGCAGGCGCAGCGATACCCTGACAGCACAGGCCACCACGAGTAGCCTTCCTGAACAGACCGCAACCACGGCACAGGCCGCCGGCGCAGCGGCGCTAGAAAGCCTAGCGCCACCACAAATCGGTGGCCTGTTTGCATTAGGCGGGGCTGTCATCGCCACGAAGGACTCTTCGCGCAGCTCTGAGACCATCACCAAACTACGGGTGGTTGATGGCCCAGTCGAAGGCGCCAAGGTCTATCTTGATTTAGACAAGGACGGCGTTATTGATGAGGGAGAGCCTGAGGTGGGCTCCACAGACCTCTCCGGTTTTGCCGATATCAAGCTAAGCCCTGAGCAAACCCAATACGCATTGCTGGCCAAAGGCGGTATGGATACCGAGACCAACAAAGCCTTTGCCGGCGTGCTTGCCGCTCCAGCAGGCAGCACAGTCATCAACCCTCTGACCACCCTGGTGGCGGCCATCATGGAGGGAGGGCAATCCTTGTCAGAGGCCAAGGCTTCCGTGGTGAACGCTTTGGGCCTGATTGGGGTGAGTGACCTGACCTCTTATGACACCTTTGCCCAGGCATCCACGACTGAGGGCATGGCCAACCACCTCAAGGCCGTACAAATTGCCAACATCATCGTCGCAGGCTCTGCCCTGGCGGCCAGCGACAACTCGTCCGCGGCACAAATCGGCGCAGCTTCCCGGGTCATCGATGCGCTGGCCGCAACGATCACCGGCACCACGGGGGAGGTAACCTTTAACGCGACTGTGCTCGAGGCTGTACTCACAGACGCCGGTGCCAGCAGCAACGCGGCCAGCGTAGCCGCAGCCATTGAAACGGTCAATAGGGTGGTGGCCAATGCCTCAGGCCTAGGCCTCAACGCGTTGGCGCAAGTTGCTCAAGCCCAAGTACTGGCGCAGGTGACCCTGACCAACGCCATCAAGACGGCGGATACCGGCGGCCTGGCTACCGTGCAAGCCTTGCAAGACCTCGAGTCCGTTGTTCAGATGGCCAGCCAAATCGATGCAACAAGCACCGATGTCACGGCGCCCACTCTGACCATCATCAGCGACAAAGACACCCTCAAGAGCGGGGAGACCGCTACCGTCACCTTTACCTTTAGTGAAGCGCCCACAGGCTTTGCTGCATCGGACGTCATCACCGCCGGCGGCGCACTGAGCAACCTCGCTGTGAGTAGCCTTGATCCCAAGGTTTACACCGCCACTTTCACGCCCACGGCCGACTTTGCAACAGGTAGCGCCAGCATCACGGTGAACAGTGCCAGCTATGCCGATGCATCAGGCAATGCTGGCCGTGCAGGCACCACGCCTAGCATCAGCATCGACACCCTGGCGCCCACTCTGACCATCATCAGCGACAAAAACACCCTCAAGAGCGGCGAAGCTGCCACCATCACCTTTACCTTCAGCGAAGACCCGGGAACAAGTTTTAGTGCTAGCGATGTGCGGGTCAGTTATGGAATATTGGGTACGCTCAGCGGCTCGGGCCTGGTTCGCACGGCCACCTTCACGCCAGGTGAAAATTTCACCGGCAACACAAGCATAACCGTAGGCCCGCTGAGTCAGGACGATCTGGTTTATACCGCCACCAAAGCTGATAACACCAGCTTTGTCGACACCATTGATATCGGCGTCACTTTAACCCGTGGTGCTGGTGGTCCAATGATCGCCTCGACCTACAACAACAGCCCCACCCTGACTTGGAACAGCCAGGGCTGGGACAACCTGAGCGAGGTCAGCAGTCGTACCTTCACCACCTTTGCTTCGGCATTGAATAACAATGTAGGCAATGTGATCCTGGCTTCCGAGTTAGTGGCTCACGATGTCCTCAACGACAAGTACTACACCTTTGACTTTACCCAATATACCGGCGGAGGGACGGGGGGCGGGTTTTCTTACATTCGGACGCTGATCGACAACGCCAACTCCGAGTACACCGATGGCGCAGGCAACATCGGATTAGCGGCGAAAAGCGCACCGATTAATATCGACACTCTGGCCCCAACGGTGAGCATCAGCAGCAGCGCCGATAGCCTTGGCGAAGGAGAGACGGCCACCATCACCTTCACCTTCAGCGAAGACCCTGGCGACACCTTTTCTTCTGCGAATGTGCAGGTCAGCGGTGGAGAGCTTGGCGATATCGGCGGTACTGGCTTGGTGCGAACTGCGGTGTTCACGCCCGCGACAAAGGAGGAAAATTCCACCGCAGCCATCTCAGTTGTGAGTGGTTCTTACAGCGATGCGGCGGGCAATCCAGGTCAAGCAAGTAACATGGCAGAGGTGGCTGTTGCTGGTGTGCCGTCCCTGCCACAAAGTATTAATGAGAACGCGCCTGTTGGCCAGGCTATCTACGACGCAGCATCTGAGGCGCCGCTGGGTACAGTGAGTTATGGTTTTCGCATCAAAACAATTGCCATCGGTGACCGGGTAACGGCAGAGATCCCTGACACATTATTAGACGGTGATAACAAGGCTGTTCAGTTCCGCGGCATGGACTATGTGGATGAGATTGCGCCCGGTGTGGGCTTAACGCGCGATCTGGTCCATTCAGCTTATTCGGTCACTGTCAGATGGAACGCGGATGGCTGGGACGACTTGAGTGACCTGAGTGGCCGCAACTACGTT
>Ga0255100_1000687_pt1 | contig 13186 bp, 10 predicted proteins | sample Colum_Colum_RepB_2_FD_188449 | JGI IMG/M metagenome (GOLD analysis project Ga0255100, IMG submission 188449) | Freshwater microbial communities from Columbia River, Oregon, United States - Colum_Colum_RepB_8d | ecosystem: Environmental > Aquatic > Freshwater > River | place: USA: Oregon...
AGCGGCAAGCCGTTTGTGGCCTCGCCGACCAAGCCGGTGAAGTACACCTGCCCGGCCGTGGTCTACAACAAGCTGAGCCCGTCGAAGAATCTGCTGGTCAAGAAGGCGACCGGTCTGGAACTGAACGTGTCGGTGGACAAGGTGCTCGGCGCCAATGACGCCAACGGTCGTCCGACCGTGCTCGACGTCACTGGCCAGAATGCCTCGGCGGTGCCGGGCTGCCTGCTGACCGTGCTGCCGAACGACTACGCCCAGCCGCCGGTCATCGCGACCAAGAAGGCCGCGCAGGACTTCCAGACCTATCCGATCATCGCCGTCTCGTACCTGATCGCCACCGGCACCGGCAACGGCGCGAAGCTCGCCGATGTGCAGGCGCTGCTCGGCGCGTCGTTCAACCCGACGATCCTGGCGACGACCAAGACCATCGGCAAGACCACCGGCTTTGCGCCGCTGACGCTGAAGCTGAATGGCGCGGTCGTCGACGTGCCGGCAACGGTTGCCGCCTGCGTGCGCGGCTAAGGATGTGAGATGTCGGCCGATCCGACTCGCTTCGGATCGGCCCTTGCTTCCCCCGCTGCACGCGCCGCGTCAGCGGGGGAAGTTCGTTGGGCGACACCCTCGCCGTTCGATGGCGACCGCCATGCCCTACCCTCGCGCAGTCAGGCTTACCCGGTGCCGAATCGGCAGAACGGGTCCGGACACCGGTCCGTGACGCCGGACACCAGTAGGGTCTTCCCGCAGTACCGGCTCGCCACTGCGATCCGCGATCCGAAATCTGTCGAACATCGGTGACATCGGCGCATTCGCGTTGTCATACGGCTCAGCCAAGCCCTTGATACGCCACCTTGCCGACCTCGCCATGTCCTCGATGCCTGAACACCTGACGCCACCCGCCACAGCGCAACCCGCAGCGGCGGCCGACGCCCTGTGCGTCTACTACGACGGCGGCTGCCCGTTATGCCGTGCCGAAATCGCCAGCTATCAGCGGACCGAAGGCGGCGAATCGCTGCGCTGGGTCGACGCCCATGCCGGCAGCGCCGCCGACCTGGGACCGGATCTGGATGCCGCAACGGCGCTGGCCCGAATGCACGTTCGCCGTGCCGACGGCACGCTGCTGCAGGGGGCCGCGGCGTTCGCGGAAATCTGGTCGCATCTGCCGCGCTGGCGCTGGCTCGCGAAGCTGGCGCGCCTGCCCGGCATGCTGCCGGTGCTCGACGTGCTGTACACGGTCTTTCTGGTTGTCCGCCCGCTGTGGCGAGGCCGATCCGACTCGGCCGTCGCGGCGGCACTGCCGCGCGCGCTGCAGCGCGAACTGCGCACCGACCACGCCGGCGAAACCGGCGCGGTGATGATCTACCGCGGGGTGCTGGCCGTTGCCCGGGATCCGGAACTGCGCGCGTTCGCTCGCCACCATCTGGACACCGAACAGCGGCACCTCGGGCTGATCGAGGCCGTGGTGCCGAAGCGCTCGCGCAGCGCGCTGCTGCCGCTGTGGCGGCTGTCGGGCTGGCTGACCGGTGCACTGCCGGCCTGCTTCGGCCCGCGCGCCGTCTACGCGACGATCGAAGCGGTGGAAACCTTCGTCGATCGCCACTACGCGGCGCAGATCGAGCAGATCGATCGGCATCTCGCACAGGCGCCGAGCAGCGCCGAAGCCGACCCGCTGCAGCAGCTGCGCCCGCTGCTGGTCGGCTGTCAGGCCGATGAGGTCGCGCACCGGGACGACGCCGGATCGCGCTGGGACCACCAGCCGGGTGCGCTGCTGAAGGGCTGGCTGTGGCTGGTCAGCCAGGGATCGGCCCAGGCCGTGCTGCTGTGCCGCTACCTCTAGCGCCGGCTGCCCCGTTCAACCCCAATACGAGACAACGCTCAAGTGATCATCGATCTGGCACGACCGGCTGCACTGCTGGTCAGCGCATGGCTGTTCGGCGGCATGCTGCTGTTCGCGGCGGGCTTTGCCGCCTTCCTGTTCAAGGTGATGCCGGTGGCCGAGGCGCGGACGCTGATCCGCAAGGCCTTTCCGCCGTTCTATCTGTTCGTCATCGGCACGGCGGCGCTGGCGGCCTTGCTGCTGATGCTGGCTGGTGGCGATCAGCGATCCGTCGTGCTGCTGGCGGTGATCGCCGCGACGACGGTGCCGACCCGTCAGGCGCTGATGCCGGCGATCAACCGCGCTACCGATCGCGGTGATCGCCGGCAGTTCGCAGTGCTGCACGGCGTGTCGGTGCTGATCACGCTGGCGCACATCGCGGCCGTCGGCGTGGTGCTGGTCCGGCTGGCCGGCTGAGACCGGTCACGCTTCGCAAAGTGTGCTGAGAGACGGACGGCCGCAGGCCGGACGCCTAGCGTCGACGGTGCCCCTTTCCGACCTCAGGTCCTTGCGCCTGCACCCGTGGAGCACCGACCGATGACCGACCTGTTCGACCTGACACGCCTTGGCGACATCGCTGCCAAACAGCGAGGCGTGATTCCGTGAGCTACCAAAGCGTCAATCCGTACGACGGCGCTGTACTCAAGACCTTCGTGGCGTTCACCGATCGCGAACTACAAGCCGCCATCGCCACGGCGTCGAACTGCTTCGAGACCTGGCGCCGGAAAAGCTTTGCCGAGCGCGCCGTCGTGGTCGCAGGTGCCGCCCGCCTGATGCACGCACGCGTCGACGAACTGGCGAGACTGGTGACGCTCGAAATGGGCAAGCTGATCGATCAGGCGCGCGGCGAAGTGCGGCTGAGCGCCGACATCCTCGATTACTACGCCCGCCATGCCGCGCGGTTCCTGGCCACCGAAGCGCTGGTGCCATCGTCCGGCGAAGCCGAGGTGCAGAGCAGTCCACTCGGCGTGCTGTTCGGCGTTCAGCCGTGGAATTTCCCGTACTACCAGCTGGCCCGCTTCGCAGCACCGAATCTGATGGCGGGCAATGTGGTGATGGTCAAGCACGCTGGCTGCGTGCCGCAGTGCGCGATGGCCTTCGAGCAGTTGTGGCTTGATGCCGGCGCTCCGGCCGGCGCCTATTCCAACCTGCTGATCTCGTATGCGCAGGTCGATCGCGTGATCGACGATCCCCGCATCAAGGGTGTGGCGCTGACCGGCAGCGTCGAGGCCGGCAAGCGCGTCGCGGCCCGAGCCGGGCAGAACCTCAAGAAGTCGACGATGGAACTGGGCGGCAGCGATGCCTTCATCGTGCTTGACGATGCCGATCTCGAAAAGACTGTCCAGTGGGCGGTATGGGCGAAGATGAACAACACCGGGCAGTGCTGCGTGGCAGCCAAGCGCTTCATTCTCGTCGACACGATCGCGAAGCCGTTCCTGAAGCAGTTTCGGGCCGCGCTGTCGGCACTGAAGCCCGGCGACCCGATGGACCCGGCCACCACCCTCGGCCCGCTGTCCACCGAATCGGCACTGAAGACGCTGCTCGATCAGGTCCAGCGCGCCGTGGCGGCCGGCGCCACACGGGTGATGGGCGGCCAACGCATCGACCGCCCTGGCGTGTTCATGCAGCCAACGATCCTCAGCAACATCGCGCCGTCAAACCCGGCGTATCGCGAAGAATTCTTCGGGCCGGTCGCGCTGGTATTCACCGTTCGCGACGAGGAAGAAGCGGTGGCGCTCGCCAATGATTCGGACTTCGGCCTGGGCGCCAGCGTGTTCACGCGCGATATCGCTCGCGGCCGGCATCTGGCTCGCCATATCGATTCCGGCATGGTCTTCATCAATCACCCGACCTGGACTGCGGCCGACCTGCCGTTCGGCGGCATCAACAACTCCGGCTATGGACGCGAGCTGTCGCGCGACGGCATCCAGGAGTTCGTCAACCGGAAACTGGTGCGCATCGAATCGATCGACGCTCCGGCCTAGCAACAAGTGGAGTCGTTCCGGGAGCGAGCGCCAGCAGTGGATGGCCGCATTGTCAGCAGTGTTGTCAGCAGAATCTGATGGCGGCCGTTCGACGGCCGCCATCAGGTACTGGACTGGATAGATCCGACGCCGTCAGCTTTCGGTTTCAACCACGGTGCTGCCAGCCCAGTAGCCGCTGCGGCCGTAGTGCCGATACAGATCCAGCTCCTGATTGCGGCCCCAATCGCTGCTGGCGTCATAGGCCGGCGCCTTCTTGATCGACTCGCGGCTGAGATCGACGGACACCATGGCATCAGCCCAGCGCACGTCCTTGATCCACAGCGGCGCGATCAGCACCTTGTGGCCGAGCCACCAGTTGCTGGTGTCGACGATCAGATAGCGAATCGCCCAGGTCTCGTCGTCGACCAGAAAGCCGGACACGTGGCCGATGTCGCCATCAGTGGCTTCGATGTGGTACCTGCCGACCGCATTGCAGCTGCGCAGATGCGGATCGTCATTACGATGCCGAGCCCGTTCATCGCGCAAGTAGACTTCCATTTCCCGCTCGCGCTCCACACGGTCGACACCGGAGCCGCCATAGCCCGGCGCCATCGCGTACGGATACAGCCCTTCGCCCCACAGACCACCGCCACCCCAGTAGTACGGGTAGCCGTAGTAGCCCATCACTTCTTCTTCGTTCTGCCGCGACACCGGCTTGTCGGAGTCGAACGATGGACTGTTCTTCACCTGGGCCTTGGTGATCGATACCGGCAGTGTCTCGGCCAGCCAGTCCGGACGATGGACCGAGATCGGCGAGATCAGCACCTTGCGGCTCGACAGCCAGCTGCCGGTGTCGACGACGAAGTAGCGGATCGTCCAGGCATGGTCATCGAAATACAGATCCTTGACCTGTCCGATCTCGCCGTCAGTGGCGCTGATCTTGTAGTCGTGGAGTTCTTCGGCAGTACGCAACATGGCGGCTTCCTCTGTAGCTGCCGCGGCACGAAACCGCGGCAATGGATGGGGCGAGGACGCGCTGCCAGCAATGGGGTCAGCGACTTCTGCGTGCTCGACTCCACTGTGCGCAGCGCGCTGCTGCAGGTCTGTTCGCTGCCATACGTTGATCGCCAATGGGGCGGATGTTGGTCGGTACCTCAGGTGCAGCAACGCACAGATCGTGCGGTTCCAAGTACCTACGCTGGCGCTGCGGGCCCACGAACACCGGACATCCTGAACCATGACCACCGACACAACGAACCTGGCCGTGCTGATCGCACGCGCACACGCCATGGCCGCCACCGGCAAGGGACTGCTGGCGATCGACGAAAGCAATGGCACCTGCAACCGGCGCTTTGCCAGCGCCGGCATTTCGCAGACAGAAGACATGCGGCGCGACTGGCGGGCGCTGCTGCTGAGCACGCCGGGCCTGAGCCGCTGCATCAGCGGCGTGATCCTGTACGACGAAACCATCCGCCAGACAGCTGCCGATGGCCGGCCGCTGACACAGCTTGCGCACGACGCCGGCCTGCTGATCGGCATCAAGGTCGACATCGGCGCCAAGCCGCTTGCCGCGCACCCGGGCGAAACGGTGACCGAAGGCCTGGACGGCCTGCGCGAGCGCCTGCAGTCCTATTCCGGAATGGGCGCAGGCTTTGCCAAGTGGCGCGCCGTATTTGCCGTGGACGACCGCCACCTGCCGACGCGTGCCTGCATCGCCGCCAATGCGCAGGCGCTGGCTCGCTACGCCGTGCTGTGCCAGGAAGCCGGGCTGGTGCCGATCGTCGAGCCGGAGATCCTGATGGACGGCCCGCACACGCAGGCGCGCTGCCAGGACGTCACCGAGGCTGTGCTGCACAGCGTTTTCGAGCAGCTAGTGCTGCACGGTGCCGCGCTGGAAGCGCTGATCCTCAAGCCGAACATGGTCATTGCCGGGCAGGCCAGCACAGCTCGGAACACGGCGGCCGAGGTTGCCGAAGCAACGCTGCAATGCCTGCGGCGCAGCGTGCCGGCGGCCGTGGCGGGGATCATGTTCCTGTCGGGCGGGCAGTCGGCGGAACAGGCCAGCGCCGGACTCAATGCGATCAACCTCAGCGGCGAACAACCGTGGCCGCTGTCGTTCTCGTTCGGGCGCGCGCTGCAGTATCCGGCGCTGCAGATCTGGGCCGGTCAGGCCGCGAACCGGGTCGCTGCGCAGGACGCCGTGCTGCATCGCGCCCGCTGCAACAGTGCCGCCTTGACCGGCGCGTATCGCGCGGCGATGGAAACGGTATGAGGCCGCCGCGCCTCATGCAGTCGTTTTCGCCGCTGCTGGCTTGGCGCGCCGAACCCAGGCGCGCACCGCCATCTTGCGCAGCTCGCTGAACCCCAGCACGCCGCTGGCCATCACGATGCAGATCCCCCACTGCTCGATCGACAGCGGCGCCGTGCCGAAGGCGCGGTTCAGAAAGGCCAGATGGACCACTGCGATCTGCAGGGCCAGCGACAGCAGCACCGTGGCCCATAGCCAGCGGTTGGCAAACAGCCCCTGGAATGCGCTGCGTGTCTCGGAACGGGCACTGAAGCAGTTGAACAGCTGGGCCAGCACCAGCACGTTGAAACCCGCCGTGCGGGCGCGCGTCAGATGCTCGTGGCCTTCGATCAGCCCGCCAGGCAGGAACAGGTCGATGGTCAGCAGCGTGAGCAGCGCCATGACGATGCCGGTACCGGCAATGGCAGCCCACATGCGGGCATCGATCATGTGCACGCCGCGACGGTGTGGCGGGCGCGCCATCATGTCCTCGGCAATCGGATCGACGCCCATGGCCAGCGCCGGGCCGGCATCGGTGATCAGGTTGATCCAGAGAATCTGCGTGGCCAGCAGCGGCAGCACCAGACCGACGCTCGCACTGCCGGGTCCCGATGCGGTCGATGTCAAGCCGATCAGATCCGCCGCGACCACGCCGAGGAATACGGTCAGCACTTCGCCGAGATTCGACGACAGCAGATAGCGCAGGAACTTGCGGATGTTGTCGACCACGCCGCGCCCTTCGCGCACGGCGTCGACGATGGTCGCGAAGTTGTCGTCGGTCAGGATCATCCGCGCCGCCTGCTTGGTCACCTCGGTCCCGGTGATGCCCATGGCGATGCAGCGCCGGCGCGTCGTTGACGCCATCGCCGGTCATCGCCACGACATCACCCGCCGCCTGCAGCACGCGCACGATCTGCAGCTTGTGGCGCGGCGCCACGCGGGCGAACACCGAGGTGTCGCGGATAGCGTCGGCAAACGCCGACTCGCCTTCAGCCGCCAGCGCATCAAGCTCGATACCGGTCAGCGCCTTCGCGGCCGCTGTGACGATGCCGAGATCGATGGCGATGCGCAGTGCGGTGCCGGGATGGTCGCCGGTGATCATCACTACGCGGATGCCGGCAGCATGTGCCTGGCGGATCGCTGCTGCCGCCGCTGGCCGCGCCGGGTCGATCATGCCGACGGTGCCGACATAGATCAGTCGATGCTCAAGCTGCGGACCCTCCGTTGCGCTTTCGCCGGCATCGAGCGGGCGAAATGCCACGGCCAAGGTTCGCAAGGCGGCGTCGGCCAGAGCGGCGACATCAACGAGGATGCGCGCGCGCATCGCGCTGTCGAGCGCCACACGGGTCGTGCCGACCTGCAACTGCGTGCAGCGCGCCAGCAGCACATCCGGCGCGCCCTTGACGATCAGCAGCGCGCGGTCGTCATCGTCGTGGTCGGCTTCGATCGTCGACATCATGCTGCGCGCCGAGGTGAATGGAATCTCGCCGATGCGGCTAAAGCGCTGCTTGCGGCGATCGCTGCCACCGAACTTGCGCTCGGCCACCGGGAATGCGGCTTCGGTCGGGTCGCCCTGAATCGTCCAGCCGCCGTGCGCGTCCTGCAGCAACGCGGCATTGCCAGCCAGGCTGCCGCCGCCGAGCACGGCTGCGTTCTCGTCATGCAGCGCACCGGGCGGCAATTTGATCCCGCTGTGCTGCACCTCACCGACTGGCGCGTAGCCGACGCCGGTCACGGTGCTGCTGCCGGACGCGGTGACCACGCGGACGATGGTCATTTCACCGCGCGTGAGCGTGCCGGTCTTGTCGGTGGCAATGACCGAAGCAGAGCCGAGCGTCTCGACCGAGGTCAGCTTCTTGACCACGGCATGGTGCCGGGCCATGCGCTGCACGCCCAGCGCCAGCACCACCGACAGGATCGCCGGAAGACCTTCCGGCACCGCCGCCACCGCCAGCGATACCCCGAGCAGCATCACGCGGACGACATCGGCTGCGGCTCGCACATGGCCAACGACCAGGATCGTCACGACCACCGCGATGGCGATCACCACCGCCGCCAGCCCCAGGACCTTGCCGATGTGGGCCACCTCCACCTGCAGCGGCGTCGGCGGGTCTTCGGTCGCATCGAGCATCGTCGCCACGGCACCGACTTCGGACTGCATGCCGACCGCCGTGACCACGGCACGCCCGGTGCCCTGGGCAACCGAGGTGCCCTTGAACACCATGTTCCGGCGGTCGCCCAGCGCCGCGGCAGTCTTCAGTGTGGCGGCGTCCTTCAGCACCGGCTCGCTCTCACCGGTCAGCGAGGCTTCGAGCAGACGCAGGTCGGAAGCGTCGGACAGGCGCGCATCGGCCCCGACGGCATCGCCTTCGTTGAGGATCAGCAGATCACCGCGCACCAGTGCGGCGCTGGGAATGCGCTGCAACTGCCCGGCACGCAGCACGCTGGACGTGGCCTGGGTCATTCGCGCCAGCGCTGCGACGGCACTTCGAGCCTTGGCCTCCTGCATCCAGCCGATCACGGCATTGAGCACGACGACGACGGCGATAACGATCGCGTCCAGCGGCCAGCCGTTGCGCCCTTCGACGATCCAGGCCGCCAGCGCCACGGCGGCAGCCAGCAGCAGCAGGTAGACCAGCGGATCCTGCAGTTGCGCCAGGGCCCGACGCCAGGCGGCCACGGGCGGCACGGCACGGAGTTCATTGGCACCGTCGCGCGCCAGCCGGCGAGCGGCCTCGGCGGCCGTCAGACCGCTGGCGAGGTCGGTCTGGCAGGCGATTGCGACCGCGTCTGCGGCGACGATCGTCGGATCCTTCGGCACGGCGCCCGGCGACGCGATCGCATCCGGCGTGGCACTGCGCTCAACCACGGCGTGGCTTGGTTGTCCTCGAATTCCATGCCGGGCCTTCGGCAGCAGGTGCGATGCAGCGGCTCACGTCGGACGCGTGTGCGAGCCATCGCACAGCGGCGGATTGCCAGTGGCCTTGCAACCGCAGAAGGACACCGTGGCACTGACCTCGGCACGGAACTTCACAGGCCTGATGTCCCCTGCGGTGCGGTGCGAGCCATCGCAGAACGGCTGGGCCTTGCTTCGGCCGCAGGCGCACCACCAGTAATCCTTGCCCTGCACGACTTGCACGGCAAACGGGGTATCGGACGCGCGGACGGGTGTGCTCATGTCGGGCCTTTCGGAAGCGTTGGCAAGGGATGGCGGAATGCCGACCCAGCCTACGAACGCGCGACCTTCAAGACCGTGCGGCAACGAACATGCGGGCGGTGAAATCGACAGGTCCGCGCAGCAGCGGCCCGGCTGCGCGGATACCGATGGCCGCCGTGTGCGCGCGCTGGAAGCCGGCGCGCGAACGGCTGGCCGATCAGGATTTCGCGGCCAGCTGCAGCCAGATCTCGTTGCGGCGCATGAACCACGGCGTGAACGGCGCGTTGTAGCGCGCATACACCGCTTCACCGGTCGATTCCAGCCCGGCGGCAGCCAGCGCTGTTTTCAGCTTGCCGAGATGCTCGTTGTAGTTCGACTGCGACCAGAAGCCGGAGTAGCGGATCACCGCGACCTGCATCGCCGCCACATCGCGAAGTCGAACGCGCGCATCCAGCGGCTCGGGCGCGCTTGCCGCCGTCACGCCTTCCGGCAACACGAACTGCACCAGGAAGCCGCCGGCTGCGGCGGTCTGAGTCACCGGTGCGGTCATCTGCAGCTTCACCGGCGCTGCGGTCTGGGTCACCGGTGCCGTCATCGCCAGCTTCCGCGCCCCCTTGTTCTTGCCAAAGATGTATCCGGACAGGATCGGAAACGCCTGGCTGCCGGCCTCATCGGCAGGCCCGGGCACGACGACCTCGGCCACTGCATAGGCAGCGTACTGCCGCAACTCGACCCCGCTCAGCGCGCGGACGACCTGATACCGGGGTTCCTCGGTGGCATGACTGGTCATGGGCAGCGCGATCAGCAGTAAGGTCGAAAGCAGCACGGCGCGCCAGACGCTGTCTGGGCGGCGCAGTTGCGGGTTTGAACGGATTTTCGTCGGTGGATGGTCGGATGGCGTGACGGGGGCTGTCGGTGCACTGTCGAACACCGGTCAGCGAACGATGCTGCGGTGACGGGTGCGGCTCATGCCGCGGTGCATGGCCCGAACGATACGCAAGATCGGCCGACGATCACCGCAACGATGCACGGCGCATCGGCATGCACATGCTGACCGGCTTGCCGGTCATCGGCCACCACCGCCGAACAGCCGCGCGCTGCCGCCGCCGGACAGCGGCATCGCGACACCGATCTCGAACTGCAGGTTCACCACGACCACGATCCGCAGCCGCAGTCCGATGCCGATCGACGAATACAGCGGCCGGCGTTCGCGGCTGCCCAGGCTCGGCCAGGCACTGCCGGCTTCGGCAACCAGCAGCAGGCGCAGCGTGTTCCAGATCACCGGTCGCAGGTATTCGGCGGCGGCGTAGTACAGGAAATCGCCCTGTGCCTGGTCGCGGCGATAGCCGCGCAGCAGTTCCGCGCCGCCAACAGTGAAGGCATCTCGCAGTCGGCCTTCACCACCACCGAAGTACGAGCCGACATCCGCCTTCAGCTCGAAGGTCTGATACGGCACACCGCCCAGCGGCCAGGATTGGGAGACGCTGCTGGTGACGCGCTGGTAGTCATAGTCGGAGCCCAGGCCTTTCGATGCGATCTCGATCCGGTTGCCGAATTCGGTGCCGGTCTCGCTGTAGTTGTTGAAGCGGATATCGCGGTAGCGCGCGCTGCCAAGCACGGCGATCGCGGTACCCGCTGACGGCGGCGCGGGATCGCTGCCGGTATCGATCGTCTGGTGCTGGAAACGCAGGCCACCGCCAATGGTCCAGCCCTGGCTCAGCAGGCCGTGCCGGTTGAGCGTCCGCAGTGCCTGTGCTTCCGCGTAACGGGTGACCTCGCCGTAGTTGCTCAGCTCGCCACGCGCGACCGTCCGGTCCAGATAGCCGCCGGCCAGTGCTGCGCTCCAGCGCGTCTCGGCCAGCAGCGGTGCCAGATAGCTCGCAGTGAGGCTGATCTGGTCCGGGCGGCTGTCGCCATCGTAGGTGCGGCGCACGGCGGTGATCCGCAAGGTGTGGTTGAGCCCGAACAGATTGTTGCCGCGCAGCTGGGCGCCAAGCGCCAGATCACCATCGGCGTTCACATCGACCAGCGGGTACGGGTAGACGAACCAGCGTTCGCGCACCGTGAACAGTACGGCCAGGCCGTCGTCCTGCGGCCGTTGCTCGACCGTCACCGTCACCGACAGGAACAGCGTCAGATCCTGGATCGCCTGCCGACTGCGTTCGATGCGCGCCGGATCGGCCGGATCACCGACCGCGACAACCAGCTCGCGCAGCAGCACGCGATCACGCGTCACCCGATTGCCTTCGAAGCGGATCTCCCGGATCGGCAGCAGCGTCGCAGCCGGCGGCGCCGCCACTGCACTGCCGAACGCGAGCAGCAAGAAACCCGCTCCGCAGCGCAGCAGCGGCCACGCGATCCTCTGCACGATGCTCATGCCCGAGCCTAAGGCAGGCAGCAGCCGTCATTCGGTGCGCTGGCGCGCGTCGTGCAGTGGCGGCAGCGAGCAGAAACGGCGGATCTCGAGCGCGCTGAAGCTTGCCGAGATCACCTCAACGCCGTCTGAACGCATTCCGGCAGCGATGAACTGTCATCGAATGCGTGCACGGTCTGCTGCACCAGTCCAACCGCAGGCCGCCCATCGCCAGCCGGTGATGGCCAGAGGAAAGCCGGCCGGCCAGAGCCTGCGTGACGCTGTCCCGAACTGCTTCACGAGACGGCCTCGCAAAGGCGTGATCGCCTGTGCTACGGTACTGACCGTTCGATCAGTCAGTTATCCGGAACCGCTGCTCCGTGACGCCCACCTCACCGCCCTCCGAGCCTGTCCAGAGCGCCGCCGCGAGCGAATCGGGCGCCACTGCGCCGATCGTGGTGTCCGCCGGCGCGCGGGCGATTCTTGATGCCGCCGCGGCCGCGTTTGCGAAAGCCAGCTTCGATTCCGTGTCGATTGCCGACATCGCCAGCCAGGCGGGCGTCTGCAAGGCCAACATCTTTCATCACTTCAAGTCGAAGGAAGCGCTGTACCTCGAAGTGATGCGCGAAGCGTGCAAGGGACATGCGGAGTTCGCAGAAGCCCTGCTGGCCGACCCGACATTGTCGAGCGTCGACAAGCTGCGTCGGCTGATCGAATACGACTTCAGGACCTTGTTCGGCAACGAGGAACGCAGCCACCTGATCCTTCGCGAAATCCTCGACACCGGCTGCCGCACCGGCCGCACGCTGGTGGAGCCGGTATTCCTGCGCAACTTCACGGCGGTGGTCGGCCTGATCCGCCAGGGCCAGCAGCGCGCGGAATTCACGACCGACGTCGATCCTGCCGTGCTCGCCATGATGGTCGGCGGAGCCGCGATGATGCTGTTCCAGAACCGCTGCAGCGATGGCTTGCTGGCTGGCGTCGACGGCTCGGCAGACCCGATGGCCTGCGCCAACACCGTATTCCGCACCGTGCTTGGCGGTATCGCCGCGCGCGGTTCATCGCCCGCTACACCGTCCCGACTTCGGGAGATTCCATGACCCTCAAGCAGCGCCCCTGCAGCCGCCTGACCGGCGTTCCGAGGCTGGTACTGGCGCCGGCACTGCCGTCGGTACTGGCGCTGGCACTGGCCGGCTGTGCCGTCGGCCCGGATTTCGAGCGCCCGCAGGCGCCGGTTGCCGATCGCTATGGTGCCGAGCCGACTCCGGCGCAGACCACCGCAACCGCCGTGCCCGGCGGCGAAGCCCAGACCTTCCTTGCCAAGCCGGTCGATGCCCGCTGGTGGACCGCGTTCGGCTCGCCAAAGCTTGACGCGCTGGTCGAACAGGCCCTGAACGCCAGCCCGACGCTGGCCTCGGCGCAGGCCGCGCTGCGCATCGCCGAGGAAAACGCCCGTGCGCGCGGCGGCGCCCTGCTGCCCAGCGTCGATGCGGCGTTCAGCCCGTCACGGCAGAAGATCGATACCGGCAGCTTCGGCAACCCCGGCGGCGGCGGC
>Ga0255100_1000688_pt1 | contig 13173 bp, 9 predicted proteins | sample Colum_Colum_RepB_2_FD_188449 | JGI IMG/M metagenome (GOLD analysis project Ga0255100, IMG submission 188449) | Freshwater microbial communities from Columbia River, Oregon, United States - Colum_Colum_RepB_8d | ecosystem: Environmental > Aquatic > Freshwater > River | place: USA: Oregon...
GCCTGGATGAGCTCGATGCCGTTCATGCGCCCCTCGCTCAGGTCCCAGTCCGCCAGCAGGAGGTCCGGGGTCCGCTTGGGCAGGACGCGGAGGGCGGTCTCGGCGTTGGTGAAGGTGTCCAGCACGCTGATGTCGAACTGCTGGTTGAGGTAATGTTGCCATAACATGCGGATCTCCGCGATGTCTTCCACAATGCTCACCGAGTAAATGGTAGTCATATGGTTGGGCGTGGCCATGGGTTAAAGCGGGAGTCAGCGGTCGCGGCCCTCCAGGCCGTGGCAGGCTTGCGCGGGGTTGGGATCCGGCCGCCGCCTGATGCGAACGGGAAAAATGATTTGAGCGCGGGCCATTGGTCAGTCCATGCGCAGGCGGGTGAGGGCTTCCTTGAGGCTGGCCACGCCCAGCCGGCGCAGGATGGCGGAACGATGCGTGGCCACGGTGTGCTCGGAGAGGCAGAGCTGCTCCGCCACCCGGGCGAGGGAGAGCCCCTTGGCCAGCAGTTGGAGGACTTGGTATTGGCGTGGGTTCAGCGCGACCTCTGGCGGCTGAAGATCAGGCAGGGGCGCGTTCTTGATCTCCAGCAGCCGGGCGGCCGCCGCAGCGGACACGGGGTGCCCGCCCGCCGCCGCTTCGCGAACGATGGCGGGCAAGGTGGTGAGGGGATCGTTCTTGTAGAGGAATCCCACGGCCCCCGCCCGCACGGCCCCCGCCGGCAGGCCGTCCAGATCGTAGTGGCTGCACACCACCGAGCGCACGCGCGGGAGTTGTTCCTTCACGCGGCGGATCAGCTCGATGCCGTCCATGCGGTCCGGTCCCAAGTGCCAGTCCACGAGCAACACGCGGGGCGGTCGTTGAGCGATTTTCAGGAGCGCGGTCTCCGCGTCCGGGTAGGTCTCAAGCACGCGGAGGTCAGGGGTGAGATTGAGGCACAACTCCACCAACTGGCGGCGCCGCGCGTCATCCTCGACCAGACTGACCGAGACATGGCGGCGGCTGGTGAAGTGGCTGGCCATGGGCTGCGGCTCTTAGAGCAAATCCTGCCCAGCGAAGGCAAGCGCAGAACGCCGACGTAATCAAATTACTCCAAAAGGAGTAATGGGTTTATGACAGGCTAGCTACAACGGCTGAAACAAGGCAGAGTCCGGTGTCTGAGCGGGCTGGATTTGCGGGTCCCAGCGGGCCGGCTGAGCGTGCCAGCCGGCATCGGGTCTGGGCGGCACCTAGGCCTCAGGATTCAAGGCCGACGAGACGACCAGATGCAGGAAGTGGACGCCGTTGATCTCGTGGAAGACGGGCTCGACGTTCAAGTGATAAGCCAGGCCAACCACCCGCGCGGCTTCGGCGGCCACCGTGAGCCCATCCTGATGACCTCAGGTCACACAGAGCATGCGGCCGCCACCGAGTTCGGTGATGCTCTTGAGACAGGGCCAATGGAAGTCCGGCCGCGCGCCCATGGCGCGGTGGCTCAGCGAAGCAAGATTGCTGATCACCTGCGGATACTTCCAGCCGCGTTCGCGCAGGCCGAGGGCCAGCTCGTAGAGCACGGCGGACGGGGGAATCTGCTGCGCGAGTTCGCGCGCCCGCTCGCATGGATCTTGAGCGCACTTGCGCACGTTGACGGCGGGGGCGTCACCTGAGCGGTTGATGGTGGCCAGCTTGCCGGCCTCGAGGGTGATCGGGGCGGGGACTGCCGTGGCAAACACCGCAAGGGGATTCACCAGGGAGGAGAGTTGGGAACCTGCGATGGCTCGCTTGCCGAGGAGCAAGTCCAACAGTGACACGTTTTCTAAAGACATGCCTTGAGGTGGGTTTGGAGCTGGGCTTGGAGAGGTTCAGGGCCGGCGGCGGATCTGATAGAACCGCATCGCGCGGCTAATGTTGGCCGGATCAAGAATCTTGATCTGGCCGGCGACGACGGTGACGCCGTCCAGCAGGGGCAGCCAGGGACCGTTGGCTGTATCACGGTAGAAAGCCTCAATTTTACCCTTTTCGGCATCCGGGATTTCCTGGCCGTCGTCCGCACCCACGTTGAGTTCGACCGTGCCGTCGGGATTGCGCTTGCCACCGCCCGCACGCAGGCGGCGTTCGGAACTGATAGGAGCGTCGAGGTTCTGATAAACGGTGGGCAGCACGGTCGCATTGGCATCCACGAGCTGGCGGGTGGTGGGGCCGTCGACCAGCTGGACGGCGGACTGCGTGGCCGATACGGTGGCCGCGAGCGAGACGCGGAGCTTGACGAGTTTCTTGGTGCCGGCCGGCAGGCTCTGGCCGGTAGGCATGGTCAGCAGGACGCCGACGCGACCGGTGGCGGCCTGGGTGGAGTTCTCCAACAAGCTCAGGCCGGGGATGTCGTCACCGAAGCGCACGCTCTCGAAGGTCATGACGGCGGGGTCGAAGGCGAGGGTGAAGCCCAGGCCGTTCTCGCCGCCTGCGGACTCGAGCTCGACCGTCAGGTCGTTGCGCTGGCCGGGCACCAGGGCGCCGGTGAGGCGCAGCGTGCGCTCAACGGCAGCGGCCCGTGGCATCACCTGGTCGTCACCGGTCACCGGGCCGGTGAGCGTTTGGGCGGCAGCGGTTTGGGTCAGGCCGATTGCGACGATGAGCCCGAGCGAATGCCCCACGGAGGCGAGGTGGGAGCCAGCGCTGGCAAGTTTGCCAACGAGCTGGTTGAACAGCGGACAGTTTTCAGAGGGCATGTTAGATGTGAATTTGAGTTTGGAGCTGGGCAGGGAGAGGTTCAGGGCCGTGGCCAACGAGGTGCCGCAAACGCGGATGCGGGAGCGCAGTCTGGCTTGGGCGGGACGCAACAACGTGGCGGGCTGGCAGGTGATGAAAGACGGATGGGAGTTGCCCCGCCGAAGCCCGTAAGGCCGATCGACCCGTGGGTGGCGGTAAATTGCGTGAACATTTGCACGCCAGCCCTATTGCAGGTGCCGTGCCGAGGTCCAGGTCATCCTGATGGGTGCCTGAATTACTGGCTTTTATTGGGGTTTTTGAGAATGTGTAAGTCAAGCCAGTCACCGACTCCGGTTCAGGAGGGTGACGCTTTTACAGTCTCCCGGCTGAATCAGGAAAAGTCTCCCGGCTGAATCAGGAAAAAGATACTGGCTCGACCCGCCCTACAGTGGCCAAGCAAGGGACGGAAAATCCAAAGGTGCGCGGACCCGGACGCAGTTGGCCCGGAAATCAATGATTCCAGGGCCAAAAGCTGGCTGACTGGAGACAGTTCCGGACGGCGTGCGATCTGGCACGGCACTTGCGAAGGGGAATGGTATGACATTTGATTCGTCCTTCGGTTCCGCAGTCACCACTCCGGCACGTAACCAGCGCACGCTCATCCGCAGGCATCCCGGGTCCAATGCCCCTCAGCCGGAAATCATCCCCCAACGGCACCAATATCGCTATCCGTGGCGAGCCGCGGTGGGCCTGGCCCTCGGCGCTCTGTCCGTGCCCACGCTGTTCATGATCTTCCTCTATTGTTGCGAACGCTTCGGAGAGCCGGGCCTATAAGCGCACGAGCCTGCTGGTGATGACCAACCTGCCCTTTGCCCAATGGAGCGGCTGGGCAGCGAGCGGCTGACCGGCGCGTTGCTGGACCGTTTGACGCACCGGGTGCACATCCTGGAAACCAACGGCCAGAGCTACCGGCTGCAAGATGCCAAGGGGCGGCTGAAACGGAAGTGAGCCCAACGAACCTTTGACCGCAGGCGGGCGCGAGCTGGGGGCTCGCAGCTCGTCCTCCTGCTCGGTTCTACCTCGCTGCGAACTTCTCGGCCTTGACCTCGAAGGCCAGAAACCGTTCCCTTCGTCCGGAAGGTGTCTCACTTTTCGAGCGCCACCCGCCGCACTTTTCGAGCGGCTTTTACACAACCACAGTGCGTCCCCACCTTGAACCGCCTGAAGTCCGGGGGAGTTTTGTCAACAAGCCCCCGATGAAGCCTGCAGCCAGCTCCGGGCCAGCTGCGACCGGGGCAGTTTGCCTTTACGACCGACCGCACAACCAACTACCGCTCCGGTGGTGGCGTGCGTGGGCGGGCTGCCTGCTCCCATTATTGGCGTTATACCTGATCGTGGCCGGGGCAAACGCGGCTGAACCGGCTCCGCTGGTCGCCGGGCAGCCGCTGATCGTCGGCAGCGAGCTGGATTATCCGCCGTTCGCCCTGGTGAACCAAGACCAGACGGCAGGTGGATTCACGGTGGAATTGTGGCAGGCGGTGGCCAGGGAGGCGGGCCTCAACGCGACGATCCGCACCGGGCCTTTCCACGAGATCCTGAACAATTTCAAGTCGGACAAGGTTGACGTGATGATCAACTTGGCCCAGTCCGAGGCCCGCAAGGAATTCGCGTCCTTCGCCGTGCCCCACGTGACGATGTATGGCGCAATCTTCGTGCGCAAGGGCGACACCCGCATCCGCACCGAGCTCGACCTTACGGACAAAACCTTGATCGTGCTCAACAAAGATCTGGCGCATGACTACGCCATAGGGCGGGGCTGGAAGAAGCTGCTGCTGGTGGACGATACTGCCGCCGGCATGACCAAGCTGGCTGCGGGGCAGGCCGACGCGATGCTCGTGGGCAAGCTCGTAGGCCTGAACACCCTGCGAGAGAAGGACATCAAGGCGGTCGAGCCCGTAGGTGCCCGGCTTGAGTTCTTCCAAAAGTTTGCCTTCGCGGTGAAGAAGGACCGCCCCGGAAGCTCGGAACTGCTCAGCAAGCTCAACGAGGCACTCGCGGTGGTAAAGGCCAGCGGCACTTACGATGCACTCTACGAAAAGTGGTTCGGCATTCTGGAGCCCCGGCGGCTCTCCTGGACTCAAGTGCTGAAATACTTGCTGCCCGCGCTCGGCTTGCTGCTGCTGGCCATCGTGGCCTACTTGCATGAGCGGCGGCTCCGCATGCGACTGGATGATTCCAACTCTCTGCTCAACGCCACGCTGGAGTCCACAGCTGATGGCCTGCTAGTGATTGACCAGCAGCACACCATCCTTGCCTACAATCAAAACTTCGCCAACCTCTGGCAGGTGCCGCAGGCGATGATGGCCCGGCGCAACAGCCATGAAGTGATGGGGTTCGCAGCCTGTCAGGCGGCTGAGCCGGATTTGTTCCTGATGAAGGTCCGTGAACTCGGCGACCTGGCCGAGGCCGAAGGGTCCGACTTGGTGCGGCTCAAGGACGGGCGATGCTTGGAGCGCTCCTCGAAGCCGAAGCGCCTGCACGGGCCGCCCACCGGTCGCGTCTGGAGCTTCCGCGACGTCACCGAGCGCGAAGCGGCGGCCAACCGCATCCTGCGCTTCAACCAGGAGCTCGAAGAGCGCGTCCACGAGCGCACCCGCCAGTTGGAAGATGCCAGCCGGGATCTGGAACGTCTTTCCTACGTCGCCTCCCGCACCGGCAACGCGGTCATCATTACTGATCCGGAAGGCCGGATCGAATGGGTGAACGACAGCTTCGAACGCATCAGTGGATGGCCCAAGGCCGAGGTGCTTGGCAAGCGGCCTGGAAGCTTCCTGCAGGGCAAGGGAACCGATCGTGACACCGTTGAACGTATTCGAGCGGCACTGCGACACCGGCAACCGATCCAGTTCGAACTGCTCAACTATAACCGCGAGGGACAAGGCTACTGGATCGAGGCGGAGATCTGTCCCGTTTTCAACAAAGCCGGGGGGCTGGTCAATTTCATCGCGGTTGAGGCGGACGTCACTGAGCGCCACCAGACCGCGGCCAAGCTCCGCCAGCAAAGCCAAGAACTCACAGAGTTGAACGCAAACCTTGGGAAGGCCGTCAGCTCGCGCGACCAGTTTCTCGCCGCCATGAGCCACGAACTGCGCACGCCCCTCAACGGCGTGCTCACGCTTTCCGAATTACTGCTAGAGGGCATCCACGGCCCCCTTACCAGCCGGCAAGACGCCTCCCTGCGACAGATCCAAGAGTGCGGCCACCACCTCCTCGAACTCATCAACGACGTCCTCGACCTCGCCAAGATCGAGGCCGGTAATGTGACATTGGAGCCGGTCCAGTGCGACGCCATGGATCTCTGTGAGGCCAGCGTGCGCCTGGTCCGGGCCACCGCCCAGAAAAAGTCCCAGCAAATCCAGCTCTCGGTCGAACCACCGCGCCTAACCGTCCGCGCCGACGCACGACGGATGAAGCAGATGCTCGTAAACCTGCTGAGCAATGCGATCAAGTTCACCCCTGAGCGCGGAAACCTTGGGTTGCAGGTCTCCGCCACCGGCCAAGAAATCCGTTTCGAAGTGTGGGACGAAGGCATTGGAATCCCAGGCGACCAGCTCGACCGCTTGTTCAAACCCTTTGTTCAGCTCGACAGCCGGCTCTCGCGTCAATACTCGGGCACCGGACTTGGGCTGGCGTTGGTCCGGCAGCTTGCCACCCTGCATGGCGGTCGCGTGGAGGTGGCGAGCGAACCGGGGAAAGGCAGCCGATTTGTCGTGACCCTGCCCTGGGATGGCACCCTCACGACCACCAAGCCCCGAACCAAACACGAGCCGCCGCTGCAAGCCCCCGTGTCCACCCAGCCGCTCGTCCTCGTGGCGGAGGACAACCCCACGAATTACGAGGCCTTGCAATCCTACCTTGAGGCCACCGGCTTCCGCGTAATCCACGCCGAGGACGGCGTGCAGGCGCTGGCGCGCCTCCAGGCAGACCGGCCCGACATCGTGCTTATGGACATTCAGATGCCGGAGATGGACGGGCTCGAAGCGACCCGCCGCATCCGCCAGCTAGCGGACGAGCAGCTCCGTCAAATGCCCGTGGTCGCTCTGACCGCCTTGGCCATGCCCGGGGACAAAGAGCGGTGCATCACGGCCGGGGCCACGGCCTACCTCACCAAGCCGATGCACATGCGCGAGCTGGTCACGCTGATGCACGCCTTGATTCGCAGCCACAAGGGATGACTGGGCGTCAGCCAGTGCCTCCCCGTCTCCCGGAGAATCTGAAGCCTGTCTAATCCCTCAACCAACACTCCCTGCCGTATGTCTGCCCAGCCCTCCTTAGTGCGATACATGCTTCATCGTTAATGAAGATGCCGCACTTTTGAACCGCCCTGTCACATCCGTGACCCCGCCGCACTTTTCAACCGGCGTTTACACGGATCCCTTTTCTTTAGCTATCAGCAGCGATATGGAGCTTGGTCCAACCTGCCGAAGAAGCACGTCTGAGGCAATTCAGCAGGCCCAGTCTGTCTCGCTCCGCTCGGCTCGCCCTCTGCGGTTGCTCCGATAAATGGCGCAGCGCCCGCATCCACTAGCAGCTCGGTTGGGGACGCTTGGTCAGGGCAGTGGCATCCGGTCCACCGCCAGGCCGGCCTTGGGATCGGCCCGGCGGATGACGACGGTGTGGAGGCCGTTGCCGCTCCCGCCCCGGTAGGCCCAGGCCACGGCTACGAGCGCATCTTCGTTGCCGTCCCGGTCCAGATCGCCTCGGGCCAGTTCGGTGAGCACGAACTGCTGCGTCGCGTCTTCGAAGTGCAGTTCGTGCATCTTATGCTGGAACTGCTTGAGCTTCCCCGCCTGCTGGTAGTCGCCGAGGGTCTTGCCTTTGGCGGTGTCAGCCTTGAGGGCTTTGCCGGCCGCAGAACCCACGAGCCCCAAGATCTCAACCGGAAGCGCGGGTAGCAGCCGTTCGGGCAGGTGAGTGCGCTTGGACTCGACGCAACGGCTGACGAATTTCAGCACGGCGGTGGGCCGGACGGCCCAGCCATCCATGGCGATGTCGAAGGTTGTCATCGGATAGGCCCCGCGCTTCATCGCCGCCAGATACTGCTCCACGTTCTCGACCCGGATGCGCTGCTTGGCCGCCTTGGGGTCCTTCGACTTTTGGTCGGCGGGCACCATCAGGAATTCGTAGGCGTCGGCCTCGGGGCTGCCGAGCTTGAGCTTCTCCTTCATCAAGCGCAGCGCCCCAGCCGGGGTGATCGCTCCGACCACGGTGAAGTCCGCGAGCTCCAAGGGCGCCATCAGGCGGACCGTCAGGTCCGGCGGTTCGGCCGCCTGCAGAGACCCTGCCGAAGTCAGCGCGATGGCGATGAGCTTGAGCAGACGATGCATGGAGCAGTCTCGGGCCGGCGGCGGTTTGGCGTGGTCACGTGGTGGGTTGATTGGTTGCGCGCTCTTCCGCCGCAGTGGCCGAGATTATCTTATCGGCCATGCCGGGATACAAATGGCGAATGCAAGCCGGGCACAGGCTGTGGGAAACGCTGGCCAGCCCGTGCTTGACGATGTAGGCATCCACCGCGTCCCAGTAGCCGCTGTCATCGCGGATCTTTTTGCAGGAGCTGCAAATGGGCAACAGCCCCTTCAATGTTTTGATGTTTTCGATCGCCGACTGTAGTTCCCGGAGCAGCCGGTCGCGTTCCTGTATGAGCTGGTCCCGTTGCATCCCGTAGTGAATGGCCCGGACCAGCATCGCGTGCGTGAACTCCCCCTTGACCAGATAATCTTGTGCGCCAAGCGCCAGAGCCCTGAGTGCCGTCTGCCGGTCGTTGAGCGTGGTCATCAGAATCGTGGGAGGGAGACGAAGGCGGTCTGCTGTAGCGGCGGCCAGCAGTTCCAGGCCGTCACCATCCGGCAGGCGGAGGTCCAGCAGCACACAATCGAAGTGTTGAGCCTGCAACGCCGCCATGCCTTCAGCCTTCGAGCGGGCCATAACGAAGCTATAATTCCAGCCTTCGGAGTCCGACTTGCCGAGCATCCGTTCCACGTTCATGCGGTCGATGTCGTCGTCATCAACCACCAGCAATTTGAGAGGAGTAGGCTTGTTCATGACCAGTTCTTACGACTGTTCTCCAAGGGATGCGCGGGACGGGCAAGCCAAAGGTGGCACAGCGCGGCAGTCGGCCATCCGGGCAAGGCGGGCTTCACAGATGAGTGCATGGATGGGAGAGGCTGCGGCGGGGGCCTGGTATCAACCGGCTCCGTTCTCGATGGAGATGGTCTTTGGCCAAGTGAAGAAAAATCGCGCCCCGCGCGGCAGCCGGTTTTCTATCCCGACGATGCCTCCGTAGTATTGCACCAACCGCCTAATCAGGGCCAGTCCGATGCCGCTGCCCTCGACCTTGTCACGGGGCTGCAGCGTCTGGAACATGCCCCAGATCCGTTCATGATGCTCGGGCGGGATGCCGGGGCCGTCGTCGTCCACCCGGAACTCGTAAAAGTTCCCGCGCTCGTGGACGGAGATCTCAATGTTCCCCGCCTTGCGGTCATGGTGTTTGACAGCATTGTTGATTAGATTCTGCAACACGGTGCGCAGGGGGGTCGCCGCCGTGGTGAAAGGCTCCGGATCGCCGAGCAGTCGCACCCTGAAGGCCAGCGGCACCTCGATGAGGGCGGTGATTTCGTCAATCATCTCGCTGACTTGCACGAGCTTGACGACGTCTTTCACCTTTCCAGCCCGCGAATAGGCCAGCAGGTCATCCAGCAGGCGCTCCGTGCGGCGGACGCGCTGACGCATGAGCCGCAAGTTGTCCCGGATGGCCTGTGACTGGCCGTCGCCCAGATCCTCACTAATCCAGGCGGCCAGCGTGTCGATCGCGCGCAGCGGGGACTTGAGGTCGTGGGAGGCGATGGAGGCGAACTGGGCCAAATCTTGGTTGGAGCGCCTGAGGATTTCGTTGGTCACCTCGAGTTCCATGGAGCGAGCGTCCACCCGTTGTTCAAGCTCAGCATTCAGCCGCAGAATCTCCTGGGCGGAGGACCACACGGCGAGCACATCTTCCATTCGCCGGGCGATGGCGGTCAGCAGCCAGCGCGCCTCGGCGTCCCAAAGCCCGCTTGCTCCGTCCTCTTTGAGCCACAGAATCCAAGGTGAAGCGCCCTGAATCCGGAGTGAGATGGCGAGACCGCCCTTCCCGCCCAGTGCTTCCGCCAAGGGTGTTGGCACGGGCGCTGGCTCCGCCGGCCCGAAAGCGATCGGTTCGATCGCCGCGTGGATTTGGCTAAAGACCGCCGCTGCTGCGGGTGTCATCGCCACTCTCAGTCCTTGCAGCGGGCGTCGGCGCGTGCGGTCAGGATTGGAATGGGTGGTCACGCCCCATTCTCCGGCCGAGGGGTCGGAAGGGGCTAGGAGAAACGCAGTTTCGCAATGGAGCATGCTGGCAATCTCGTCCAGCGCCACCTCCAAGGTTCCCTCACGGCTGCTCACGCGGCGGAATGCCGCGTTAAGTTTATCGACGCATTCCAGCGTCCGCATATGCCGGATCCGGACAGCGTCGGCTTCGCGCAGCTCGGTGATGTCCGAGTTGGTGCCCAGCACCCATTCCGGTCTGCCCGCAGGGTCGCGCAGCAGCGTTTCCACTGACTCAAGATGCCTGATGCGGCCATCGCAGATGCGGCGAATCCGGAATTCGCGCTTCCCTTTTGGCAGTTGGCCGCTGGCGACGGCCTGCACCTGCGCCAACTGAGCCGCCAGCTCCTCCGGCAACACGGCATTGCGCCACACGGCGAAATCGACATGGCCATCAGCCGAAGGCGGCAGGCCGTATAGTTCGAACATGCGGTTGTCCCAGCGGACCTGGTCCGTGGCGAGGTTCCATTCCCAGATGCCCACCTTGGCGGCGGCGAGGGCAAGTTCATTCCGCTGCTGGGCCGCGCGCAGCGCCGCCTCTGCGGCCTTGCGCGGGGTGATGTCTCGGATTGACGTAACCACCAGCCGCCCCTGGGACGTTTCAATGTTGGTTAGGGCGATATCAGCGGGGAATTCGCTGCCGTCTTTACGTCTCACATGCAGTTCCAGCTTCGCCCCCATGAGCCTGGGTTTTGGCGATTCTGCATAGCTCTGCCGGTGGGCGGCGTAAGTGTGCAGGTGGCGAACCGGCACAAGCACGTCCACGGACTGGCCGAGCAACTCGTGGCGGGTGTAGCCCGAGTCGCGCTCTAGTTGGGCATTGACCATGCAGATGCGGCCCTCGGCGTTCACTATGACTTTGCCGCTGGGGGCGAACTCCACGAGCGTGCGGAACTGCTCCTCGCTTCGCCGCAAGGCCGCCTCCGCCTGCTTGCGCTCAGTTACGTCCCGCGTTGCGCCGCAGAACAAGGTCTTGCCGTCGATGTTCACCAAGCGGCTGGAGATTTCGACCTCGATCAGCGAACCGTCCCGGCACAGATAGCGGGACTCGTAACGCACCCCTTCTGGCTTCCCTGCCAATCTGGCCAGCAGTTGGCGGAACGCGTTGGGCGTCGCCCCGGGATCCCAGTCTTGGATGTTTAAGTCTTTGATTTCATCCCTGGGGTAACCTAGCAGGCGAGCGAAAGAGTCGCTGACCCGCTGCACATTGCCTTGTTCATCAAGAATGTGGATGCCGTCGGAGGCGGTTTGCAGGAGCAATTGATTGTTCAGGCTTTCCTTGCCCAGCGCCCGCAGACCGGAGCGCCAGCTCTCCAGAGCGAAGGCCAGAGCTCCCAACAGGCCGGCGGCCAGCCCCAAGCCCAGAGCCTGGGACAACGAGCGCCACCCGGATGTCGCCTCGCGCGGCCACGCCGCTACTTCAACCCCCAGGCCCATGCTGCTGATGCTAGTCAGGACCCGGCGGGTGCGGCTTTCACCGGGGGGCTGGTCCGCCCGCCCCCATACTCGCGTCATTGGCCCGGCGCCATTGGCGATCCACACCCCCAGTTCGTGCTCCGGTCTTTCCGCAACAAGGCGCCGCATCAGCAGGGACACATTGACTAGGCTCGTGGCCACCCCTTCGAAGCTTGCCTCCGTTGCAGGGACTCCGTCCCGATAAACCGGCATGCGCAGCACCATGCCCACTCCCCCTTGGCGCAGCTCAAAGGGGCCATCCCAGTGTGCCTGACCAGACTGAATGGACTTGTGCAACAATTTCCAGATCCGGGCATCCGCGCGCAGGTCGTGGCCAATGGCGGGCTCGTTGCCGGCCAGCGGGAAGATATAACGCACCACTCCCTTGGGCGACCATTGCAGCGTGACGCCCGGACCCGCCTTGCCGGCCAACGGTGCGATGCGCCGCGCAAACTCCTCCTGCGTGGTGATGTCCCTCAGGGGCAGTTGCCGCAGGGCCTGCACGACATGCTCGGAGTCATCCAGCGCATCGACCACCCGCTCGATGGCGATCGTGGCCGCTGATTCGGCCTGCGAGCGGGCGAGTTCGGCATCCATTTGGCCGAGCAGAAACAAGGCTGTGCCGCCGGCCAAAAGTCCCATCAAAGTAGCGAGCACGCCGGCTTGCAGGGCACCCCGCTGTTCCACTCCGCTGCCCAGCTGCGGAACCGGGTCGCGGGTGGCCTGGGTTCGGCGGCTTGTGATGAAGAGCAGGGTTGCCAGCACTCCCAAGCCGGCCACCAGCAGCCCGCCCATGGCCGCTCCCAGCTTCAAGCGGTCGGCCAGTATGGCGCCAATGCCCTTCTGAACGAACGCCAAAGGTATTATTTGCCACAAGCGTAACGTGTCGCTGCTGGCCGCCCCGCCGAGATAGATTTCATCCATGCGGGCGAGCCATATGCTTCCGTCTCGGGCGGTCAGCGCCTGAATCCCACTGGGTAGTGGCCTTCCCAGCCCGGCCACAAGATCATCGGCCGGCGTAAAATCATCTTCCCACTTGGGCATCTTGGCCTGGTCCCAGGTGATTGATGTGGCCAACTGATTGGGCCGAAGCAGGTAACGTCCCTGATGGTCCGTCAGATAGGTTCCATGCCGGATTGCGCCGGGAGTCGAAAGAGGCGCTCCAAGCCGGGTTAGTATCGGACCCAGATCACCATCCATGGCGAGAATTCCTGTCACGTTGCCAGCCCCGTTCCTGACTGGTTTCAGAAACCGCAGCTGCGTTGGCGGAGCTGTTCGGGTCGGATCGTCCGCCTGGTCGCCCTGCGCAAGCGAGAGCAGGATTTCGTCCGGGCTCAGCGCAAGGGCACGCTGCATGTCCCGGTCGGTCACGGTTGCCTTCCGCTCGTTCTCCGGTGTGACCCGCAGCAAGCGGTCCGCCGGATTTCGGTCCACGCAGAGCAGTTCCCGTCCGCCCTCCGCGACCGCGGTGAAGCTCAGCCGAGCAAGGTCATCGCCGTGCTGGATGGCAGCCACAAAAACCTGTTGCAGCCGCAGCTTTACGGCATCCCGCCCGCCGTCGGAGCCGGCGTCGACCACCGCGGGCAGTGCGGCAAAAAGCCGCGCGTTGTCGGCCATTTTATGGATGCCATTTTCCAACTG
>Ga0255100_1000691_pt1 | contig 13131 bp, 7 predicted proteins | sample Colum_Colum_RepB_2_FD_188449 | JGI IMG/M metagenome (GOLD analysis project Ga0255100, IMG submission 188449) | Freshwater microbial communities from Columbia River, Oregon, United States - Colum_Colum_RepB_8d | ecosystem: Environmental > Aquatic > Freshwater > River | place: USA: Oregon...
GGCCAGTGTCCGGGCCTTGCTGGAAATGGCCGATCCAGAGGCTGAACCACTCGTGGAAGCCCTCCTGCGCCAAGAATCCCTCACGCGAGATCAACGTGCGATGCTGGCACAGGCTGCGATCCGATTTCGATCTGCGACCGCCATTCCCATGCTCCTGAGAGTGTTGCGTGAGGTGGCCTCGGGAGCGGCGGTTCCCATGGCGGCTGCCGTGGGCGGATCGGGGGAGGGGGCCGATGCGCTGTTGCGGGCCATTGCGGACGGACGGGCTTCGTCGTCGTTGTTGTCGGAGCGCTCGGTCCAGGAGCGAATCCTGTCGGTTCGCCCGCAGTTCAAAGATCGGTTGCCGCAAGGAAACGCCGCCGATCCAGACGCGAAGCGACGATTCGAACTGGTGGCCCATCGGTCAGCGGACTTCCGCAAATCGGCTCCCGATGCGAAGGCGGGTGCCCAGTTGTTCCAAAGCCATTGCATGCCCTGTCATTCGATGGGTGGGCAGGGAGGCCAAGTGGGCCCGCAATTGGACGGAGTCGGGCATCGCGGGGTCGAGCGATTGTGTGAAGACGTGCTCGATCCCAACCGCAACGTGGACCGCATCTTTCGCTACAGCGTTGTGAGCCTGCAAAATGGCGACGTACTAAACCTCTTGTTCCGCCGCGACGAGGGGGAACAGCGGGTTTACGTCAATGCCGGCGGGCAAGAGCAACGCATCGCCCGCAGCGACATCCGTGAAGTCCGTGAATCAGCGACCTCCCTCATGCCCGATAATTTCGCCGAAGCCCTGTCACCCAGCGACTTCAACCACCTGCTGAGGTTTTTGTTGATGCAACAAATCGAACGCCCTTGATTGCCATGGGTCATTCGGTCAGCGTCCGCTCGGAATTTCATTCATCTGCAGGCGGGCCAAGGGGCCTTTGATTTGATCAGTCTTTTGTTCTCATTAATCCTGCGACCCAAGAGTCCGATTTCACGATGAGTTTGGGTCATTTTGCTGCAACTGAGCCATTTGCAATCGTGTCACCTAACCCGTCTGTCGATACGTTCCATCGAGAGGTTGACTCTCTCCTCAGGGTGGTTTTTGGGTGCGCTGTACTCCTCTGGTTGCCGAGCGTGTCTGGTCAAGCGGTAGCACCTTCGCTCTCAAGAGATACCCGTTCCGGATCCCCGGGTGCCCTCATCGCTTCAGGTCGTGCAAGCGGTGCTAAGCCCCTCGAACCCGAGCCCGGCGAGGTTCAAGGTGAAGAAGTAGAGGTTCAGTCCGGGGATACGGCCAGTGAGATCGTCGTAGTGCGATTGCCTGCGGAGGTTTCACTCGAACAGATGCTCGTGGCCCTTTTGCGACGGAATTCCGAAGTATTCGTAGACGGTAATGTCAATCGCCTGCCGGCCGGTACCGTGCTGAAAATCCCCGACCCACGCATGGCCGCGGCGATCCCGTTGGCCGAGGCACGAAGGATCATCATCGAGCAAAATCGAGAGTACGAAGCCTTCCGGACATTCCAGACTGAACGATTTCGAGCAACTTCAGACGACCGAAGCAACCGGGCAAAAGCCCTGAACCCATCCTTTCAGTTTGAAGCTGCTCGGCCACGGAGCGCTGGGGATGATCTGACATTCAAAGCACCCGGTGAGCTGGCAGGTGGTGGAATTTCCGAGAAAGTGGTGGCTTCTGCGGTGGCGACCCCAGCGACTGCAATCGTTGTGTCCGCGCCTCCGGTGCTTGAATCATCGACGCCTCTGTCGCCTCAAACTCCCGCCTCCTCCCTCCTCGTTGCCGGTGACAGCTCACCGTCGACTGGATTCTTCAGCGTTTTGCAATGGGTGATCGGCTTTGCGGGTGTGGCTGTGGCGTGGAGGTGGTTCCGAACATTTAGAAAAGCCCCGTCGACGCAGCTCTCCCTGCAGGTAAAAGATCCCAAAGAGCCGGCGTTAAATTCGGAATCTCATCCCGATCCAGCATCGATCCCCATTTCAGAGATTGCGACCTTGCCTCTCGAACGGCCTATGCCGTTGGAAACGGCGCCTGATGAGTCCAAGACGGTAGGCGTTTTGCCGCGGGCATCCTGTTCGCCAAAACCAGTCGCGATCCCCAGTGGATCCCCACCCGTTGCAAATCCGCGGCGAAACCCGGTTTTGAAGCCCGTTGACGCTACGGCCTCCAGTCTTCCAGAACCAGGTCGACGACAACGGCTCGAAGAAGAGGCCGAAATGGCACGGTTGATGGCAATTTTAAGCAAAGACATCGCCTATCGAAGCGGCTGTGAGCAAGCTCTTGAAAGCCGCATCAGCCGTCTGTCAGGTCTTATCCAAGAGGATCAGCGCCTGAACCGGAAAGAGGGACTCGCCTCGCGGTCCTACCGTTGGCTCTTGATGGCGCTGGCTGAGCCGGGAATCAAGGAAAACGACCCTCAGCGAGACCTTAAGCTGCGGTTACTCATCGAGATTCGAGACTTCAACCGGGTCATTCAGGGCCAAATCGTTACCGTCACTGAGCAACCGTGATCGCCCGATTTGGTTTGCGGTTCCGACGTTACCATCTCGTTCGGGTCTACTCGGTCTCCTGTTCCCCAAGGCCGCGGCCGGATGCGGTCGTACGTTTTTGGCTCAATTCAGGTGCTGTTTCTGATGTGAACGGGCAACCAGCATATTTTTGACAGGCTTTGAAAGAATTTCTTAAGGCGGCGTTATTATGGACGCATTCGTAGTTGAGCTATTGGGCTCATCAAAAAAACAACCAGCAACCCGCGTCTCATGGCAGAAACCATTTTTGTCGGCATTGACCTTGGAACCAGTCGCACATCCATAACCGCGTCCAATGGCTTTCGAAAGACCGTTTGGTCGTATGTGGGCTACCCTAAAGACCATGTCGCATTGAAGCGATTGGGAGGTCGGGAAATTATTTATGGGCAGGAAGCGCTGGAAAACCGGATGTCGGTCCATCTGTATCGGCCACTTGCTGGCGCCTCGGTCAAGCAGCAGGGCGTCGTGGATCCTGAGCCTGTGAAGAAGGCGATTCGCGACTTGCTGGAATACGTGGTGCGCGAAATCAATGCTCCGGCGGACGCGGTGATTTATGCGGTAATCGGAGCTCCGGCCCAAGCTAGCGTGGCGGGCAAGGCCACCATCCTGGAAGCGGCCGCCAACTGCATCGATTCGGTGATCGTGTGCTCGGAGCCTTTCGCCGTGGCCTACGGCTTGGATTTCTTGGATGACACGCTGGTTATCGACATCGGGGCGGGCACGACCGACCTCTGCCGCGTGCACGGGTCAATGCCTTCTTCTGAGGATCAGCGTACCCATTACGTGGCCGGTGACTCCATTGATCAGTCTCTTTCCAAACTCATTCAGGAAAAATATCCTGAAGTTCAGTTCTCCATCAACATGGTCCGTGCCATCAAGGAACGGCACGCTTCGGTCAGCCCCAAGATGGATGAGGTGGAAGAGATCCTGCCCGTGGGAGGCAAGCCTAAGACCTTCAATCTCACCGAACAGGTGTATTCCGCCTGCTACACCATCGTACCGCCGACGGTTCAGGCACTGCAGGACCTCATTGCAACCTACGATCCCGAGTTCCAGTCCAAGATGCGTAACAACATCCTGCTGGGTGGTGGCGGCAGCCAGATTCGGGGACTTGGAAGAGCCATTGAGAAGGGGCTGAGCGAGTATGGCGGTGGCAAAGTGACCTTGGTTGAAGAGCCTCAATTTGCAGGTTCCAATGGTGCCTTGAAGATCGCTTTGGACATGCCGACGGAATTCTGGTCCGAGTTCCGGACCAACCGAGAGCTGGCCACGCAAGGGATGAGCGGGCTGGTTTCCTGATTCTGGCGACGAGGAAATCCCTCGTTGAGATCAGTTTTGGGACATTTGGGCACCACGGAGACATCCTTGGCGTTATCCTATGGGTGGCACCCAACATCATCGGCTGCAAACAGCCCGTCCCAGCATGCAGCTGAGGGCGGCGCTGATCCGGCGGATGGTGTTGAGCGGCTATCGGCCGGAAACAGACGGCTCCAGCACCTTCGACCTGCTGGTTTGGCTTTGGAAACACGGCAGCTCGAGGTTGCGCGTCCTGATCCTTCGATCTTTGGCGCAGACTCTGGAGAGACGCCGGCGCAAACGCCCCGTGTTGCGGCCGCCATCAGCACTGCCTACGGACTCGTCGATGACCGCCTGGCTCAAAGCTCATGGACATGGGAGCGTCGACCTAACAGCACCGCCGCGCCGGCGACCAGACCCTGGGGAAATCTCTTTGCGCTGGCTCCGGCGGTCGATCCATAGGCGCTATCGTCGAAAACCGCCAATGATGGCCGCCGTAGCGGATCCAGTCGTGGAAGCTTGGAAGACTCGTCATGAATCTGGGGCTGCGCGCATGGTGAGACCTTCCGGACCTCTTTTGATGCCGAGGACTCGTCGACGGAAGAATCCGCGGCGCGTCTTCCGGGATGAACTAGAGTCGGAATTGCCCGAACTGCCTCTGCGGCTCGATTCAGTGTCGAGACAGCAACGTGTAGAGGTGCTTCCGAAGAGTGCGCCTCAAGTGAGAGAGACCACTGCCGGGGCAGATCGATCACGGCGAACCTTATCCCGCCAGTCCGGCCCGTTGCGGATCTTTTTATTTAGCGTGCGGGCACTGCGTCGCACCCTGCGCATGGCGATCCGCCTCCGCAAAGCTCCCACTGTGGTGGAGGTGCCCCAGGCTCCACGCACCTTGGAGGATGCGGACCTGGAGACCAGTTTGCAGAAGGTGCTTGAGCGGCTGTTTGACGGACGATTCAAGGACGTCCGCCACAGCCGTGATCTGCTTCGGGGGGTCCGCCAGTTGCTGGAGGCTGATACGGACCGGCCGTTGGAGAAGGACCTTGCCCTCAAAGACGAACAGATCCAGATGCTCGAGCAGAAGATTCGGCGTCTCGCGGCTCTGTTGAAGGAGAACGAACGCCAGCGCGAGCTCATGCGCGCTGCAGCGCAGGTGAAGTTCCATTTCGTCTCCGGAATGGGCGCTATGACCCCCGGGGTCAAATCTGGGGATCCGAAGCGGAAGGTTAAACTCGACCTCATGCGAGAGATTCGAGCTTTGAACCGCGAAATTCGTGGCGAGGTGAAGGCTTTGGTTCGTTCATCATCACCCCAAGCGCCTTATCACAATGAGGGAGAAGTCTTTGAACACTCACCCTCACCAGTCAAACCGCTGGTACATCCGAACATTGTGGAGCCTCCATCGGCTGAATCGATCGATGAAGTTGCGGAGCCGGCAAGCAACGCATTGCCACCCTTGAACCACCCTTGAAAGCAAATCCAAATCCAGGATTCAGGCTAAGCTGGAACAATTTCATGCGGTGGAACGCGCTCGATGCGACCTCATTTGACCCCCTACTGCATCGTTCCACTTTTGAGCGGAATCATAAACCATTTGAAGCTAAGGACTCAAAGTGGTAGCAAACTCCAAGTGGTTTTTGAGTCCGCCTCCGGTAAGCGCGCTTTCACGCATTTTCCGTCCATTCTGTGTCCAGTTTCTTGGGGTTTCAATCGGAACATCCGGATCCTGTTGTGTATGCATCCTGTGACCCAATCGACCACCCGTTTTGTGCTGAAGACCGTGATTGCGTGTTGGTGTCTGGCTGTATGGGACAACTTGTTGATCGGTTCCCCGTCTCATTCAGAGGGGCTGACCAATACTGCCACTGTTCCCATCCGGGTGACGGTTCAGGAGGGAGAAAATGCTTACCGTATTGCTCGGCGTTACAAACCGGATTCGGTCACCATGGATCAGATGCTACTGGCGCTCTTGCGAGAGAATCCAAGAGCCTTCCAAGCCGGGAAGCTCCATCGGATTCGCGCAGGGGCGGTATTGACGATTCCGTCTCATCTAGTGGTTCAAAAGACATCGCCTGCCGAAGCGTCTCAGGTTGTCCAAGGTAAAAACCGCCGCTTCTTCTCCGAGGACTCACCGATTGGGGCCAAACCAACCATCGCTGTCCCGGTGCAATCCGCTGTGCCTCTGACAGTGCCAGAGGAGAGTATTCCACAGAGCTTAGCGGAAAAAGTTAGCCCTCAGGTGGAGCCTCCGGCCGTGGAGCCTCCGGTAGTGCAACAGACTCCGGCAGTGGAACTGGCTCCCGCCCCTGTTCTCCCTAAGCCTGAACCGGTGATCACAGCGAGAGTCTCCAACGAGACGAAAGGACGTTTTCCTATCCTATTTTGGTTGGGGCTATTACTCATAGTGAGTGGCGCTCTGTTGTCTCTAAACCGGGTGCGGGATCTATTCCGATCCTGGCGGAGTAAGCCAGTGATTGACGTCATTACCCCCGTACCGTCGGATCGAAAAACCAAGAATGTCTTAGAAATAATGACGGCAATACGGGATTTCAATCGCGAGATGCGTTTGGAGATTGAAGCTTGGAGGAAATCCCAGAATCCCAGTCCTCCAACGGTCCGTTTGTCTCCTATACAATCGCAACCTTCTGTGTCTGTTGTTCTGTCATCCAGATTTCAGGGGATCGCTCAGAATCATCTGGTAGTACTGGAGAAACATGATCCGGCATCGCCCTCAACTGATTCCAAAATCGATTTCAAATTCTTGGGTCACGGTATCCACCTGGACTTTGGATTTGTAACTCACAAATCAACAGATTCTACATTTGATGAGCAGGCTTCAGAATCTGAGACGGTAGGGATTTCTGGAAACTCCTCTCATATCCACGGTTCTACGCCCCCACCAACCACATCTCAGCGCACCAAGTCCATGAAAACAGCCGGCTTTTCGTTTTCGCCTTCCGAGTATTTAGCCAATCAGCAAATTCAGATGATGAGCTTAGAGGAAGAGGGGGTATATATTCGCCTGCTATCCTTTTGCTGGCAGAACGGTTCAGTTCCTAAGGATCCTGAGCAAGCGGCGCGCCTGGTTGGAAAGGGTGCTTCAACCACCGTTGTTGCATCGGTGCTGACGATGTTTCAAGCGAGCGAAAATCCCGAGGAATTGACGCATCGTGGCCTCCAGCAGCAAAAGGACCGTCTGGCGCAATGGAAGGAAAAGTCTGCGGCCGGAGGGCGAAAGTCGGCTGCAAGTCGCAAGGGAGGATCAACCACCCTTGGTGCGGTGATTGAAAAAACGGTTGAAATAGACAATGTAAATACTCAAAAACTTTCCGTGCCCGCCTCGTTGCCCTCGAGACTCTCTCCGTCGTTGTCTCCCAAACTGGCTCCAGAAACTCCAGAAATCGATTCTAAGGCCTCCCAAGAGGCATTTGAGCGCTTTGCCATTGCCGTGGGGTTATTGGCCACAGACGGGGCCTTCCTGCACCGGCAATTGCGCTCTAATACTTCTGAGTTTCAAACTGGAGTGACTTCGGATTGGCGTCAGCTGATGTTGGATTGGAAGGTACTGGGACGATTCCCTAGCCAAGTCAGCAATCGGGGCGGTGGTCGTTTTGCTGAAAAGGTGAGCCCTGATTCATTAGCAGAGATTCCTCTTCAATCACCGCGCGAATTCCTCAAATTCAAAGCATCAGATACCTCCTATTCTTTCCGTTTTGATGGATGATAAATTGCGAGCGGTTCTTAACCGGACCGATGGGTTTCACCTTCAGCCGGGGTGGTGTGTTAGAGATCATGCAGAGCCCGGATCGTTTTTTCAGCAAAAAGCGGAGTTTGATGCAGCACCTGATTTGCAGGATGCAAATACCTTTGGAGCACGGGTTCGCGTGGGAGGTGCGCATTGGACCGTTCTCTCTGATTTTAACCCGATCAAGGTCTCAGTGCGTGTAGGTTTGGAGATTTTGGTTTTAGTCAATGACACTTACAATGCATGGATTGCTCTGGTTGCAAAATTGGGGGTAATTGCCGTTGCAACTATAGATTAAAAAGGGGTAGGGGTTTTTAATTTGTTTAATTTATGGTCGCGGTAATTCGTGTGATGTTTAAACTGCTGTCGATTTGGTTTGGGTGTATTGTTTTTGGAATTGTGTGCCTCTTTTATTTTAAATAATAAATTAAATAACACGCATAATGTTTTAAGCGCGGCTAAAACCCTGCAGGGTTTTGTTTTATTTTGTTTTAAAATTCGCGATTCCGGATTTTTTAAATTTGGTTTAACACGTTTTGTTTCATAAATCGTTTTATGTGTTTGATGTGAATGTGTTTTGATGTGTTTCAAGTGTTGCGTTTTTGTTTTTGAAGGTGTGTTTTAGTTTTATTATTTATTAATTTCTTGGGTGTACTGTCTCGTAATTATTGATATGATGGGCTGCACCATGTTTCGCAGAGAATGTTTCGCAGAGAATGTTTACAGAGAATGTTTACAGAGAATGTTTACAGAGAATGTTTACAGAGAATGTTTACAGAGAATGTTTACAGAGAATGTTCGCAGAGATTGTTCGCAGAGATTGTTCGCAGAGATTTTTTACAGAGATTGTTTGGGTTATTACACCAGTGATTAGACTTTAAAATATTTAGCGATATGCCATCCCGGTGGGTTGTGAGCGGAAAGAATACATCCCCTATTTTGACCCAGTCGTTGTTTTCGGGTGCCCTCCTTTGCGCGGTTAGTTTGGAGACCAAGAATTACATGAAGGGCTCAGCCGGGCGTTCTCGGTGAGAAGGGAAAACTGGAAGCAGCAAATCTGTTGCTTGGGTGTTGGAGGATGCGGGTGGGTTGGGTGAAACAGGTATGCTTTTTGAGGGTGCAGTTCAGGTTCTAAACAGGCCTGGATCGGGGAGAGCTTTGGAGTTGGCGTTCGGTCGTGAATGGGGCTTTCGAATGGCCGGCAGTCGACCGAGTGAAGGCGGTGCCAGAATTTACCCAGCCGCAGATTGGATGCCTCCCTCCCACTGAGACGGGTGGGCTTGATCCGACCGGTGTTCGTGGCAGCCGAGCAGTCAAAGCGACGCTCGGTTAAAGACGGGCTCCATGGTTTCGTTGAAGAAAATTGACAATAAATTTCAACAAAACACGACAAACTAGTTGTGAAGGGTTTTAAAAACCAATAAAAACAGGTCCGGTTAGCATGGAAGCCCAACAAAAACCCATCGAAAAGATGGATAAAAACACTACAAAAACACAACTGTCGGGTTTTGTTGGGCTGAAGCTGAGATTGATGGAAATCATCAGCACTTCACGAAAAAGCCCCGTCTCGGATTCGACGGGTCCATTGAACGTACGATCGTTGGCCGATCAAGTGGGGGCGTCTTTGCGAACCGTTGAAACGACCCTGGCACGCATGGTTCGGGAGGGAGTGATCTCGGTGGCTCAATCGAAGCGCGGCCGTGGCGGATGGGTCAGTTACTCCATCGCTCCGGGTTTGCGGCAAGAAATCCAAAGCGCGCAAGCGGACGGAGTCTGGCCCTTGGACCGATCGCAAATCGTTCGCTCGGAAGGCCGGTCTCCCCGATTGGCTGACTTGGAATTTCACAGTCGTCGTCCCGGGTATGCGATCGATTCTGGGATGAGGTTAGGCGCTCGTACGGGAGTCGGCCAAAATACTCGGGAAATTCCTGACGAATGGTTGGAAGTGGATTGCTCATTGCTGCATCAAGAAAAGGTGATGCTCGCACCGAGTCATCTTCGGCAGGTTTGGAAATGGGGCAATGTGAGTCTCGAAGAATTGCAATTATCCATCGAATCCTTTGCCTTTGATATTCGGGTCAACCGCAAAACCATGCGAATGGGATTGCTGAATGGATTCCTGGAGATTCTCAAGACCGGCTGTTATGGGCCTCCAGCAAACTTTGAAACGCAGGCAGACACCGTTCGCAGGCAGAACATAGAACGACTGGAAGCATATCGGGCGCGCCAGAAAGATCTGGATCGACGGGAGTCCGATCTGGCCTTCAGTCTTTGGCTGGGCGGGATGAGCGAGGCTCGTCTCAGGCAATGGATGCCGATGGAGCTTCAGAACCAACCCTTGGAAAGTCATGCCGTGCTCAGCTCCCTCCGATTGATTTACGAGCAGATGCCTCGCAAGACTGTGACTCAGACTGAGCAAGCTCGGTGAATCTGATTCCGACGACTGACTTGTACTAAGGTATTGGAACCCAAATGTTTTTGAAACGATTCATGAGACAGCTGGCTGTTTATTGGACATTACTGCTTTGTATCATGCCGCCACTGGCGGCGGTGGAACCTTTGATCCTGAATGTACAGGCCGAGCAGATCACCGGTTCCCGCTCGGTCGATATCTCTTACGAGATTCAAGATCCGGATAGTGCTGTTGTCTCGGTCTATCTGAAGGTCTCAGCAAACGGTGGGCATACCTGGGAAGTGCCAACAGGCTCTGCTGCGGGTGCCGTAGGAAGGGGGATCCGTCCTGGTGCTGTGCAGCACATCCGCTGGGATTCGTCCGTGGATTATCCCCATCGATACAGCAAGAACCTGAGGTTCAAAGTGGGTGTCACGGACTGGGTTCCACCCGTTGGAATGACGTTGATCCAGGAAGGGAGCTTTGAAATGGCGGGGCCGCCGCACACGGTCACGATTTCAGAATTCGCGATGGATGTTCACGAGGTCACCCGGGAGCTTTGGGATTCCGTGCGAGAATGGTCTTTGGATCACGGCTACCTCGATTTGCCGATCGGTCAAAGCTTTGGGGCTGAGCACCCTGTCCACACGGTCAATTGGTTCGACTGTGTGAAATGGTGCAATGCCCGTAGCGAAATGGAGGGAATGAGGCCGGCCTACTACGTGGATTCGGCCTCCACGATCGTCTACCGGAGCGGCCGGATTGCACCCCATGTCGATTGGTATGTGGGATACCGGTTGCCAACGGAAGCCGAGTGGGAAAAGGCGGCTCGTGGCGGCGCCAGTGGTCATCGTTTCCCTTGGCCGGATTCAGAGAAGATCACCCCCGATCGCGCCAATTACGACGAGTCGGAGAAGAGTGGATCGGTGAGGGTGGGTTCTTACCCTCCCAATGGCTTTGGCTTGTATGACATGGCGGGCAACCACTTCGAATGGTGCTGGGATCGGTTTGGAGAATTCAGCTCAGAACCCCAAACCGATCCTCGCGGATCCAACGTGGGGGTCCATCGCGTGTTCCGAAGCGGCAGTTGGTATGACAACGCCAAGAACTGTGAGATCGCGAACCGTCGGGCCTTCACTCCCGATACGGTCTACAACCGGGTGGGATTCAGATCGATGCAGCCCCGGCCAGCGCGGCCGTGGGTGGAATCGCAGAGCAAGGATGTCACGGTGGACAGCCACCCCCGATGGACTGTCAATGGCCTCGCATCCGACACCTCGGTGACGGTGGGAGAACGTGCGACAGTGCGCCTCTCGAATCGGTTTGAGCGCGGGCAGATCTTCTACTCGATCGATGGCAGCCAACCGACGGTCATGTCCCGGAAATACACCGGTGAATTCACGGTTGATCAGAGCACTGTTTTGAGGGAGCTGCATCTGAACGAGGAATTGACCGAGACCCTCGAATTGCCCCCGGTTCGGATTCAAGTGGTTCCCTTCTTTTCGTTGAAATCGTCCGTCGCAGGTGAGGGGAAACTGGAGTGTTCCCCGCAAAAAGAGCGCTATTTGCAAGGCGAGGTGGTGACGGTTCGGGCGGTCCCGAATGACGGTTGGCGGCTCGTCCGTTGGGAAGGCGACGTCAGCGGTGACCAGCCACAGGGAACACTGACCTTTTCGACCCACCGTTCGGTCCATGCCGTCTTCGAGCTGATTCCTCGTCATGCACTGACCGCGGAGGCCCGTGGAGGTTCGGTCAGCGGCGCCGGGACCTACCCGCATGGCGAACGGGTCGTTCTCAAGGCCACCGCGGCCGAGGGTTGGGAGTTTTTGGGGTGGAGCGGGGCTCATGTCGGCACCGATCCGATGGTTTCCCGGGAGGTGAAGGCTCCGGTCCATCTGATTGCCACCTTTGGCACCACCCTCAGCACCGTGGCGACGGGCGGGGGCAAGATCGTCCTGGAACCGGCGATGAAGGTTTATCCCTATGGATCAAAGGTTCGGGTGCTGGCTGTTCCCGATCTGGGCTATGGCCTTTCCCTGTGGGGCGGAGCCGGTGTCGGCCAAAGTCAGAACGAATGGACGCTCACCGTCACCAATGGCCAACCGAAGATCTCGGCCCTCTTTGGCCCCGTCCTCAAGCCGTGCCCTTAGCAGTAACGATTCCCACGCCATCCCTTTCCTCCCAAATTAGTTTTTTGCCGATCGCCGATCAGCTGATCGCCGAATTGCGGAATCGCTGAGCTTCGAATTTCAGCCCGACTAACGGCCGGAATATCGTCAGCGATGGAGCAACGGATTCACCGATCCGTGGCCGGGGCTTGGCCTTGACATCCCTGTGGCACCTTCGTTCCCTCAGCCTTGTGATTCTCAATCGGCGAAAGCCCCTCCGGTTGGCCGCGGAGCGTCACAAGCCCACGAACCACCCATGAATGCGTCGTCTCGTCGATTCGGTGAACTTCAGGCACTGGCGTGGCGCTCGGGTAACTCGCCTCGACCTCCCTCGGGTCTCCATGCCTCTCGGCGTGTTGCTGGGGATCCTCGCCTCAGGCCGAGCGATGGCGGACCGGGCCCCCATTTGCAGCGCGGAGGATCCGTCGCGTGAATGCCGGCGATGACTCTGGCATGCGCCTCACTCGGGCTGTCGAAGAGGCGGAGCGGCACACGGGCTGTGAAGTGGTCGTCGTTGGATTCGCCTGCGCGGATGGCTACCTCGATGTCGCGTTCCGCAATGCCTTCATTGTCTCGCTCGTCGCTCTGGCACTCGTGCTCATGCTGCCGATCGATTTCCACGAAGTACTCGTGTTTCCGATCGTGGCCGGTGCGTCACTCACTGCATTTTGGGCCTCGCGCCTGCCTGGGGTAGCGCGCGCCACGTCGACTCGCGAACGACGGAATGCCGCGGTTCGGATAGCCATGGCCGAGGCCTTTCTCGAGAACGGTGTGAGCCGCACGCGCGACCGTGTCGGTGTGCTCATCGCGTTCTTCGAACTCGAGCGCGACGCTGCCGTTTTGTTCGACACGGGTCTGCAGGCGCGCATTCCCGGCGACGTGCGCGCATCGATCACGGAAACCGTGCGCAAAGGCTGTGCCGCGACCGACATCGAAACGCGTGCGGCTTGCATCACGGCGATCGGTGCTCGCTTGGGGGCTTGGGTTCCGCGTGAGGCCAATGACATCGACGA
>Ga0255100_1000696_pt1 | contig 13057 bp, 10 predicted proteins | sample Colum_Colum_RepB_2_FD_188449 | JGI IMG/M metagenome (GOLD analysis project Ga0255100, IMG submission 188449) | Freshwater microbial communities from Columbia River, Oregon, United States - Colum_Colum_RepB_8d | ecosystem: Environmental > Aquatic > Freshwater > River | place: USA: Oregon...
GCCTTCGGCGCGTCCTGCGCCGCGAGGGTGAACGCGCCACCGGCAAGCGCCAGGGCGAGGAGCGTTGGTTTCGTTCGGTTCATAAAAAAGGAAAGGGAGTTACGGCGTGGTGCGCGGGGCTTCAACGACAGGCTTTGCCAACTCCGGCGGGAGTTGCGCCACTTCCAGTTTCCGCAGGTCCGCCAAGGTCTGGCCACGTTCAACGGCGAAGAACTCATCCTTCACCCGCACGATGACGCGGCTGAAGGATTGCAGACCGCTCGCGCCGGGGAGCGGCATCGCGCGGTAGTCCACCAACGCGATGATGCCGCCGGCCAGCGCATCGCCGGGCTTGTAGCGGACGGTCTTCTGGCTCGTCAGGTCGCGCACGTGGATCTCCGGCTGCCCCTGCCACTCGGAGAGCGACACGACGCGGAAGGTCTCCGGGCCGGGCGGCGCGGCGGGCGTGGCCGGTGTGCTCGTCGGGGAACCAGGCGCATTGCGCCCGGACGGCACGGGAGGAGGCGGCGGACGCTTGATGTAGGGGCGCAAAATGTCGCGGCTGACAATGGTGTCCAAGGCGTGCCGGCCAGGCGCATCCAACTCCACCTTGGCCAGCAGCGGCTCGCGCTGGATGTCGAACATGGATTCCAGCACCAGGGTCAGACAGCGGAACTGCACGCGCACCACGCCGGGCGTCTCGCCACCGGAAACCACCAGATTCTCGAGCCGGAGGAGGTAGGGGGATTGTTCAAGCAGGAAGAGCAGGTTCACGACCCCCGCCAGCGCGCCTTCGCCCTGCACGTTCCACCCTATTTCACTCGCGCCCCGCATCTTGCGCGGGCCGACGGGCAGGCGGGTGAAGTTCACTTCCTTCAAGCCGGCGCGGAGGATCTGTTTGGTCAGCATCTCGCCGGAGCGCGCGCTGGCCTCGTCCACGGTGTCGGCAAAAGTGAGCTTGGCGAGGCTCTTCAGGCGATCCTCGGAGGCGAAGTAGTTGCGCCGCTCCGTGTTGACCTTTTCGAGCCGCTCGCGGGCCGCGACGATCCGCTTGTCCAGCTCGGTGAGCGGCTTGGTGATGAACGCGCGCAGACCCAACGCACCACCGAAGAGGCACGCAGTCCCAAGCACCAGCCCGGCCAGGATTTTCTCGCGTTGGTTCATCCGCCTCCTTTCCGGCGTTGCTGCGTCTCCAGCGAGGCGTCATCTGCGGGGCGTTCCGGCGGGGTCACCTTGGAGAGGTCAATCTTCAGCTTTGGCGACACCACGAGTTCCACGGTGGAGAGAAATTCGTAACCCGTGCGATCGGACCCCGGCGTGATTGCCAGCGGCTTGACCTCGTAGCCGGCGGCGCGCAGTTGCTTCTCCAGCTTGGCAAGGACGGCCCCGCTCTTGGCGCGCACCGCGAGACGGATTATGCCCTGCCCGCTCACGGACAACGAGGTGAGGAACACCTCTTCACTGCGAGGCAGCACGGCGGTGAGGTAGGCGTAATGCAGCAGCCAGTCGCGCTCGCCCTTCACCCACTCGTTCACCACCCCGGCCTGGTTGATCATCTGGCGGTAGATGGGGCGCTTTTTCTCGGCGGCGGCGACCTCGAGGTTCACCGCGTCCAGCACCACCTGCCGTTTGCCCACCAACCAGGCGCGCACGCCAGCGACGGCAAGGAACAGCCCGGTGGCCACCGCCAAGCCAGCCAGAATCTTGATGCGCCGCAAGTCACGCGGCACGGCGGGCCGCTTGGGACTGAGAAAGTCAAAGGGCAGCCCGTCCGCATCCGCATAGCCCAGTGCCAGACCAATGCCAGCCACCGCGCCGACGGCTCCAACGCGGCAGTCCTCAGGCAGGGCCAGCGGCGTCATGTCGAGCAGCGCCACCGGCGCGGCCGTCCGGGGAGTGAGCGCGGCGACCACCGCCGCCTCGTAACCAGTGGAGCCGGCCACCAGCACCTTGGCCACCGGAGCCGCGGCCCCCAGTCCGCTGTAGCCGTGCAGGCTGCGAACGACTTCAATGGTGGCCGCGTTGATGAAGCCCTCCGCCGTGACGGGCGGGGCGGCCGGGCTGGCTTCCGCCACCGGTTTGACCGTGGCTCCACGACTGAACGGCGCGGCCTGCTCGGCCACGATGTCAATGCTCACCTCGTCGTGCCGCAGGGAAACCAGCGCATAAGTCTGCGCGGCGGCCGTGACCTGACACGCCTCGACACAACGGATGCTGGCCGTGGGCAGCAGGCCCAGCGCGACGAGTTTCAGCCCGGCGGCTTCCGCGGCGCGCTGATAGAATTCCACGACCTGCCGCCGCGCCACGGCAACCAGGACCTCCAGCTTGGGGGGCGGCGGTGTGGGTGCCGCATCGGGCGCAGCCGGTTTGGCGGCCGCATCGGGCTTCGCGGCCGGCGGGGAAACCTGCCGGTAGATTTTGAAGTCCACCACGGCTTCCGCCAGGCGGAACGGGAGATCCTTGGCCACTTGCAAATGGACCATGGAGGCCAGCTCGTTCACGTCCGCCACCACGGGCAGCAGCAATGTCTTGAGCACGACCTGCGCGCGCGGGATGCCCATGACGACCGGCCCGGGCTTGAGCTTGAGCTGGTCGAGCGCCTTCGCGATGGCCGCCCCGAGCACGGCGGCGTCGGCGCGATCGGCGTCGGCCGGAAGATTGAGCGGCGTGACGGCCACGCGGCTGGCGGCCGGGCGACCATCGCGCGTCACGGTCTGCACCACGCGCAGGGAACGGCCATCCACGTCAATGGCGGTGGCCTGCGCCGGCTGGCGCGGACGGCGGTCGCGCGACAGCTTCTTCAACGAGAAGGCGGGCAAGGCATCGCGATCAGCCACGGCGGACCTCCTTTGCCTTTCGGCTGGCCGAGGGAGCAGCTCCCCCCGTTGCCTCGCCGCCCAGCGGGAACGGCAGCCCGCGCCGGGTCGCATCGCGCAGATAAGTCACCCGGCGCGCACCGCCAGCCACGTCAATGGCGGCTTCGAGCACGCGGTAGCGGCCCGAGGGCAGCCCGAAGCCGATCACTTGAAACGTGAACTGGGAACTGCGCGCGGTGAGATACGGGGCCAGGGCCTTGAACTTGGCCGCGTCCACCACGCCTTCCTGATACAGCCAGGCGATGCTGGTGCGTCGTTCCGGGCTGATGCCGCGCCGGGCCGACACGATGGACTCGGCCAGCGATTCCTCCATGCCCGGCAACGTCGCCAGCACGGCGGCAGACGCGGTGTTCACATTGATCAACCCGTCGGTCACCTCGTCGTCGGAGGCGGTGAAGTGATTCAGCACGAGGTCGAGCTCGGCCTTGCCGACACCGGAGGCGACCTCCACCGGCGCTCCCTTGCCATCCATCACTGTCAGTTGGGCCTCCAGCAATTCAGCCGCGTGCGCGAGGAAGAGCCCGTTCGTCTGCAACACAGTGATGAAGTTCGTCAGCGTGGCCGGCAGCTCCAGCGCTGGAAACGGCGCCGCCGGGTCGTTGAAGTTCATGCGCGGCTCGCCGTCGTCGTTCACGTTCAGGTCGTAAGAGGCGATGGTGAGAAACTGGCGCAGGCCGCGTTCCCCGCGGGTCTCCCCGCCACCGGTGGCGGACTCATTCGTGCCCGAGCCCCGTGAGGCGGCGCTGCCATGCACCAGCGCGGACGTGAAGCCGCGGACCAGCAGCAGTTCATCGAGCGAGGCCAGCGGACCGTTGCGGATGGCGTAGGGGCGCGGCAAGGCGGTGTAGTATTCCTGTTCCGCGCCCTCGGGCTGGGGCGTGCTGTCGGCGTCTATGAAGTCAATCAAGGCCGCCGCCATCGCCGGCGTGACGCGGGGCAGCTTGCCCAGATCCAGCGCCGTCGAGGCGTTGAGATTCAACTTCGCGGCCTCATCGGCCAGGCCGTGGCGGAACTCGCCCAGCACCTCATCGTCGCCCGGAGAGAAGACCGTGAAGAACCATCGATCCACCCCGTCCTCGAACACCAGCCGATCCTGAAAGGCTGCCGGGTTGTGCTGCCAGTCGATCTGGCCCGGGAGGCTGGTGGAGGCCACCCGCAGCGCCTCCTCCACGCCGCTCATCGCGGCGGCCCAGGCCTGCTCGGTGCCCACGCTCGCGCTCGCCGCAGTGTCCTCGGCCTTGAAGCGGAACAGCAGGCTGATGACGAGCATGGAGAGCAGCATCACGAGCACGAGCACGGCCACCAGGACGAAGGCCCGGGAACGTCGCGTTGTCAGACAGAGCTTCACCGTGTAGGCGCGTTGACCACCAGCGTGGGGTCCGATGGTTTGGGCTGGCCGGCGGGCAGGAAAATCACCCGCTGAAAAATTTCACCGGGATACTGGTCCGGCGGCAGATCCGCCGGCAGCGGTTCAAAACCGAGCGTGACCTCCACGCCGGGCGGGGGCGTGGGGCCGCTCCATCTGTCCACCCACGCCAGCCCGTCCCAGAACCGGAACCGCAGGTGACGCAACGCATCAGTGAGCGGCTCACTGGCGACCGACACCGGCGCGGAGGCGGGCGCAATGGTGCTGGTGGTGGATTCGGCCGGCGCGTTGGTTTCGTCGTTGGTGCTGGCCGGTGCAACTGCGCGGGCAGCGGGGGCGAGCAATTCCAAGGCGGGCTCCTCCGTCCGCACCAGACCGCTGACCGCCAGATTGGTGCCGTCTCCGGAGAACGTGGTGCGGTAGGCGATCCGCTTGAAGTCCGACTGGACGCCCCCGCCCGGCAGCGGCAGCGCCGTGCTGACGAAGCGCAGCGAGTTGGAGTCACCCGTGAAACCGATCCGTTCATGCACCGGGGCCACGCGCAGGTCGGCGGCGAGCCGGTCCATGATCTGGCGCACGGCGGCGAGGCGTTCGGCCTCGTCTATCAGGCTGCCCCGCAGCACGGTGGCCTGCTGGTGGAAGGTCAAGGCAACCACCAGAATCCCGATGGCAATGCTGATGGCCAGCACCACCTCCAGCAAGGTGAACGCAGCCGCGCGAGCGGATCGAATCCGCCGCCGGCCGGTTGGTGGAGGAAGGAGCAGCATCGTCAGAAGGCGGGTGTCGCCGGGTTGCTGATCGGGCGCAAACCAGTGTCTTCGGGCACCCGGATGATTTGCGCGAGCCGCCGGACCAGCGGGAACTCCCGATGGCGGATGATGACCTCCACGCGCAACAACCCGTTGGGCCCGCCGGCTTCCGTCTCCGTGGGTGCCACCAACAGTTCGGCCGTCCACTTCTCAAACGGCTCGGCAAAAGGCTGCTCACCCGCCAGCGCGGGCGAACGCAGGCCCAACTGCACTTCCGCCAGCGCGGTGGCAGCAAGGTTCGCTGCGTGAGTGTTGAGCCGCTGGCGGTCCAGGCTGTCGGCGGAGGCGTTCATCCCGCTGGTGACAATCGCCGCAGCCGTGACAAAGAGGGCGAGGGCGAGAATGACTTCGAGAAGAACCGAGCCGCGCACGCCGCCGGAGAGACGGGACGGCTTGAACGCCAGCGACCGCAGGTCACCAACGTGCGCTGCTGGGCAGACAGGCCTCCACCTCACTGCACAGCCTCCGCGGCGGCCTCCGTGGCCGGGGCGGGAGGCTCAGATTCAGCGGACTCGACCTCGGCGACGATCTGCCGGCGAATGGCACCCGTGATTCCCATCCACCGCAACGTGAGACGGCGGGCATCCTCTTCATCACGCGAGGTCAACAGCACCTCCACCGAGTCTCCAGTGCCATCAGGAAAGAACGTCACAAACGACCCCAACTCAGCCCCCCCTTCGACACCGGACCTGGACACCGAACCCGGTTCGGCCTCCAAGTCCCCCAATCCAACGCCCAAATCCGCGCCAGCCACCTCCGCCTGGACCTGCTGGATGCTGACGAGGCCGCTGATGCTCTGCACGTAGGTCGCCGCCTCGGGCAAATCCTGAAAAACGCCGGGGGCACCAATCGGATCCGCCTCCCAAGTGACCCGCACCGTGGTGCCGGGAGCCTCCGCCGCCAGCACCTCTGCCGTGTCACCGCTTTCCGCCTCGGGGAACTGGATACGCACCTGCCGGCCCGTGGTCTCGGCATGCGCCCGCGCGAACCGGAACAAAGCCTCCACCTGACCGGCGCCTTCATTCAGCCGCGCGCCATTGGCCGCCGAGGAGAAGTTAAACACCACCGCACCGACCAGCAGCGCCACCAACGACACCGTCAGCAACAGCTCGACGAGCGTGTAGCCGGTAGCTTTGGATGGATGATGGCAACGGCGCATGATGGGAGCTTAATTGCCGGTGTTTTCCGTGGATCCCCCCGCACCGTGCTTGATGTCGTCGTCCGTGTCCGGCTGGCCGTCGGGACCGACGGAGAAGAGCTTGTAGGGCAGGGCCGAAGCGTTGGCGGCATCACCATCCCCGCCGGCAGCGACCAATTCATAGCGCAGCTTGTTGCCCCAGGGGTCGTCGAGCGAGGTGCCGGGCTTGAGATAAGGTCCCTGCCATTTCTCGCCCATGCGCTCGTTCTCAAACGTCGGCTTCTTCGTCAGCGCGTCGAGGCCGCCCTCCTGCTCGTTCGGATAGTGACCGAGGTTGAGGCGATAGGTATCCAGCGCCGTGGCGACCTGCGCCAGCATGAGCTTGGTGGTGTTCTTCTCCGCGCCCTTCTGCTGGGGCAGGACAAACACGACCATCGCCCCGGCGAGCATCAAAATAACCACAATGACCAGCAGGATTTCGATCAGTGTGAATCCCGCCGCGCGACGTGACGTTCGAGTAGATGATAATACGTTTTTCAGCTTCATGATTGGCCTAGTTGGGACACTGGCTGTGCAACCAAGATTCAAATGAAATTCGATAAAGCAGAGTTTTTCTCCAGAGCCCGCCACAAAAGCTGTTCCGCCCCCAGCTACTTCGACCCCAGCGCGCTGGCCATGGTGAAAATCGGCAGCAACAGACCCAGCGCCAGAAAGCCGATGCCCGCCGCAACCATGCAGAGAATCAGCGGCTCGATCAGGCGCACCGACTGGTCCACGGAACGGTTCGTGCGGCGCTCCACCGTGTCCGAAATCTGCACCAGCACCTTGTCGAGCTTGTTGGACTCCTCGGCCACGGCGATCATCGCCAAAATCTGGTCCGGGAAGAAGCCGCCCTTGGCCAGCGGCTCGGACAGGCGCTTGCCATCGCGCACGGACTCGGTGCACTCGGCGATGCGCTCCGCCAGGATGGTGGAGCCGGTGGCGTTCTGGGAAATCTTCAGCGCGGTGAGCAGCGGCACGCCGTTGGCAAGCATCGTGCCGAGGATGCGGCAGAAGCGGGTGATGGCGAGCAGCCGCAGTGCCTCCCCGACTACAGGGATTTTCAACTGCCACGCCTCCAGCTTACGCCGCGCGGCCTCGGTCTGGAGATTCAGCCAGAGGAAGAAGCCCGCGCCTGCGCCACCGATGAGCAGCAGCCACCAGTAACCGCGCACCAGTTTGCTCGCGCCAAAGAGAATCTCCGTGGGCAGCGGCTTTTTCGCGGCGGCCAGCAGCGGCTCGAAGCGCGGCACGAAGAACACCAACGCGCCCACCATTACCAGCGACCCGAGCGCCGTGAGTAAGGCCGGGTAAATCAGCGCGCCCATCACCTTGCTGCGCAGCTCCTCGTAGCGTTCGAGGAAGCCGGACAGATTCCGCAGCACGTCCTCCAGGAACGCCGCGCGCTCACCGGCCTGAATCATCGCGATGTGCAGCGTAGGAAAGGTCTCAGGATAAGGCCGAAGCGCGTCAGTCAGCGTCTTGCCCTCGGAGATGGCGGCGCGGATTTCCTTGAGCAGCTCGCGGATGGCGAGCGAAGGCGTCGAGCGGATGAGCGAGTCCAGCGCGCGCAGCAACGGCACACCGGAGCCCAGCAGATCCGCGAGCTGGCCATAGAGCATGCCGAGGTCACGCGACTTCACCTTGCGCCGCGCGGGCTTCCCGCCGTCCGCCGCCGCGCCACCCGACACGGTGACGGGGAAGAGGCGCTTGTCCTCCAAGGCCCGCATCACCGCCGCCTCGCTCTCAGCCTCGAGCGCGCCGGAGACGCGTTCGCCGGCCTCGGTCATCGCGGTGTAAGTGAACTGGGTCATCAGTGATTGGATCAAACCACGGGGAGCAAAAACACATACTTCAGCTTTGCCGAAGCGATTTTTGCAGCAACCTCTCGGCGAACGAAAATTAAGGGACGGCTGTAAATATGATCTCCGAACCTTTGCGATGTCACGAATACGGGTGCATCCGGGTATCGGTCAAAACGGGGCATCGAAATGTCGGGGTAAACAAAAACACTTCGATGGCACTGGTCACAGGTCCATTTCGCATGGCCGGATTCGTCGAAAGGTGAATTCCAAACCAACGAGTCGAGATCCAATTGGACAGCCGTCTTCAAAGGAAGGCCGGTCTTAGCGTGTAAAATGGGAATGCTTCTGACGCCGAACGGAACGAGTAGTGTCTCCCAGACTTTCATTTCAGCGAACAGGCCGTAGAAGCCCCAATACGCTGTAAAGACACCCATTCGCCCAAGCTTCAATTCACTCTTAAAACGATACGGAGCTTTTTGAATCACTCCGCCATTGCAGGCCCGACACCAGTTGGACACGTCGTAGGTGACATCCATCCATCCATTATTCGCCTCTGGTTGTGGCCCACCTTTGACCGCTCCAATTCCATAGGCCAAGTGGAACCATTCGGCTTTCTCGGAATCACGGACAATTCTCTCTTTCTCCAACCTCTTGGCCCGTCTCGCCGCCTTGAGCAATTCCGTGAGGGGTGCGTCGGCGTCGGCACTCATGAGCACGTTTCCGATGGGTTGGCCCATATGTCGTGAGGGCAACGAGCGAACACCTGATGGGTAAAATCCTGCCAGCCCAGCCATGGTAAAGGGTTGTGCGCTCTGCACGGCATCGTTCATCGCTTTCGATCGGTGTTTCATCCGTGGCTAAAAAATCACCCCGCCGTGCATAGCACCACTTCGTCCGGCGTGGTGAGGCCGCGCCGGACCTTGTCCCAGCCATCCTCGCGCAACAGGCGCAGACCGCCTTGCTTGGCGACGTTGACGATCTGATACGAAGGCGCGCGTTCGATGATCTTCTCGGAGATGGCGTCGCTCATCACCATGAGCTCGTAGAGACCGCTGCGGCCACGGTAGCCGGTGTTGCGGCAGTTCGGGCAGCCCGTGCCGCGCCAGAGCTTGTCGCCGGGAGCCAACTCAAGATCGCGCGGCAGGTGGGCGCGGTCCGGCTCGTAGTCGGCCTTGCACTTCGGGCAGATGCGGCGGACGAGACGCTGGGCCATCGAGCCGATCATCGTGCTGCTGATCAGGAATGGTTCCACCCCCATGTCAATGAGCCGCATCGGCGCGGACGCGGCGTCATTCGTGTGCAGCGTCGAGAGCACGAGGTGGCCGGTGAGCGCGGCCTGGATGGCGGCGCTGGCGGTTTCCAGATCGCGGATTTCACCGATCATCACCACGTCCGGGTCGTGACGCAGGATGGCGCGCAGGCCCTTCTCGAAGGTCATGCCCACGGCGGCGTTGACCGGAATCTGGTTCACCCCGGTCAGGTTGTATTCCACCGGGTCCTCGACGGTGAGCACCTTGAGGCCGGGGCCAACGATGGCGTTGAGCGCGGCGTAGAGCGTGGTGGTCTTGCCCGCGCCGGTGGGGCCGGTGACGAGGAAGATGCCGTGCGGCCGGTCAATCAGGCCCTTGAACAGCCCGAAAGAACGCTCATCCATGCCGAGCTGCGGCAGGGTGAAGAGGACGTTCGCCTTGTCGAGCAGACGCATCACCACACCCTCGCCGAAGAGCATCGGGATGACGCTCACGCGCACGTCGATCTGCCGCCCGCCGACGTTGAACTTGATGCGGCCGTCCTGCGGGATGCGGCGCTCGGCGATGTTGAGGTTCGCCAGAATCTTGATGCGGCTGATGATTGCCGCGGCGAAGCGGTGCATCTGCGGCGGCACCGGTGCCTCCTGCAACACGCCGTCAATGCGGTAGCGGATGGCCATGTGGTGCTCGTAAGGCTCCACATGAATGTCGCTCGCCCGCTCGTTCACGGCTTCGAGGATGATCTCATTGACCAGCTTGATGACACTGGCCTCCTGCGCGGCTTCGAGCAGGTCCTCGCTGCCGGCCTCGATCAACGCATCCGGCGCATCGTCTTCGCCGACCATCTCATCCAGCGTGTCGCCGCCAAGGCCGTAGTGCGTCTTGATGACCTTCTCGATCTCCTCACGCGTGGCGAGCACGGGCTGGATGTTCAAACCAGTGAGCAGGCGCAGATCGTCGAACGCATAGAGATCGAACGGATCACTCGTCGCCACCTGCAAGATGCCGTCCACGCGCCCGACGGGCACGAGCCGCTGACGATAGACCACGCGCGCCGGCAAGGACCGGAGCAGCTCGCCATCGAATGTGCGGTCCTCCAGCGTGACCAGCGGGAGGTGAAGCTGCTCGCCAAAAACTTCGAGCAACTGCCGCTCCGTGAGCCAGCCCTTCTGCACCACCGCACGGTCCAGCCGGAGGCCTTCGGTCTGCTGAAGTCCATGCGCCTCGGCGAGCTGCTCTTCCGTCAGCAAGCGCCGTTTCAACAGGATGTCTGCAATGCTCATGGCTGCGGTGTTGGATTACGCCGATGGGATTCTCTTCATTCTAATCAAATGGCCGGCGAACCCCGCCCACGCGCGGCGAAGCGGAGATTTGTGAGCCACCCACCCGCAACACGGCGACTGCCAGTCGCCGGCACGAGCTCAACGGCGCACACGTCACTCGATGACCACCACGTCCGCCGCCGCGAGCGTGGGCAGGGTGATGATGACGGTGTCGCCCTCGCGGCGCAGTGGCAGGGAGCCTTTGGTGTGGAAGCATGACCACGCGCGGCGCGCTGAAGGCACGTTGGCGACGCGGATTTCCAAGTTCTTGCGGTTGCCGTCTTTCTGCTGCGCGAGGTTGACCAGCGTCAGCAGCGTGGACTTCGGCGACTTGAGGCGGTTGATGGCCACGCCGCGCTGGCTGGCCTGCGTGTCAGGTGTGAGGCCGGCGTGCTTGAGCGGCTCCAGAATCACACTAGCCGCGGTGGCATCGAAGTCCACGGGCTCCACCATCCACGGACTGGTCTGCGAGCCGCCCTTGCCCATCGGGCTGAACGGGATGGCGGGCTGCAAATACGCCTGCCCCGGCAGCGCGCCGAGGTAGAAAGCGCGGCCCTTGCCAGAAGTGTGTGAAATCCAGGCCGGCTGGCCGTTGCCGAACTTCCCGAGCACGGTGGCAGCGGCGGCGGGCGTGAACTCCTCGCGGCTGCACAAGGCTTTCACAGTGCGTCCGTCGGCGAGTTTGATCAGGTCCAGCGGCTTCTCGAAAAGCAGTTCGAGTCGGGCGCGGAGCGGGCCTTTGAACAATGTGCTAGCCGTCGCCGCACCCCGGCCAAAGACAGCGTCCAGCTCGGTCAACGGCTCATCAAACTCGTCCTTGCGCGCGGCCCCGGCGGTGGCGACCACCGTGCCGCCGGCGGCGACCCACGTCTTGATGGCGGCGGCGGCGCTGCGTTGCAGATTGCGCCCGCAGACGTAGAGCGCGGCGTAGTCCTTGAGCAAGCCATCAGCGCAATCGGCCTCGGTCACGAAGTCCACCCGATGGCCGGCGTTGCGCAGGGCATACCAGAGGGCCTTGCGCTCCTCCTGCGAGATGTTGGTCTCCTCGCTGCCGGGTGCCACGGATCCCTGGCTCTTGCCGTTGAGTTCCCAGACGTCGCTGGCCTCACTGAGCAGCACGGCGACCTTGGCCGGTTCGGTGCGCGCGGGGATCAAGTGGTCTTCGAGCAGGCCGGCCATGCCGGAGATGGTGCGGAGGGTTTTCCAAATTGGCATTCCCCCACGATAGGTGACGTAGTTCTCGGTGCTGAAGGCATCGGGGCTGGCCCAGAAGAAATCGAGGTCTTTCACGTTCTGCCCCCATTCCATCACCGCACACTGGAGCAGATATTCCGGCGTGTTTCCGGGCCAGTGCGGCATGCAGTAATACATCATCGGCTGGTTGCGGTAGCTTGCGCCCTTGCGCAGGTAGGCAGCCTCGAAATCCACCACGAGGCGCGAGCCCTCCGGCTGGCAGTAGGTGTAATCCTCGGTCCACGCGAGTGTCATCGCGCCGTGCTTGAAGGCTTCGATGAAGGAAGACTGGTGCATCCAGTAAAACGGGTGCATGCCGCCCAGATTGGCCGTGGTGTGGACGTCGCTGCCCAGTTCGTGACGGATGGCGGCGGTCTTGTCCACGAACGACGCGATGCCCTGCGCGGTGCGAAACTCCGCGCTGTGCCAGTAGAGCCGCTTGAGCTTCGCGAGGCTGGCGGGGTTGTCCTGTTGCTCCTTGGGCAGCACGCCAATTTGCACGGCGACATTGGCCGACATGGCGGCGAGCGGCTTGACGTCGTCCCAACTGGCGAGGCCAAGGCGGGCGGGGGTTTCTCCGTGCTTTTTCAAATACTCGCGGAAGGCCTCGACCTTCGCAGGATTCTTCACGTCCACGGCGGGCAGGCCGATTTCATCGCCGTAGGAGACGTAGTGGAACTGGTTCTCCGCACCGCCCTCGCGCACCCATTTGGTGATGACCGCCGGGTCCTGCGTGTGGTGATAGCTCAACGAACGTTCGATGATGGAGCCGCGCGCCTTGGCCAGTTCGAGCATCCGGGGGACGGCCTTGGGATTCAGGTTGGCGGGCAACGTGTTCAACCCGACGGCTTCGCGGAAGGCCAGTTCCATGGCCATGTCGGCATCGCCCGCGCCAATGGAGCCGGTGCCGGCGAAGAGGCGAAGCTTCTTGGGAATCGGTCCGAGCCGGGGCGTGTCATCCAGCTCACGCGTCACGGCGCGATAAACATCGGTGAGCCTGAGCGTATGCTTGACGCCCTCGGAGCGGTGCAAGTCCGGCTGGACGAGCAGCGTCAGCGCGGTTTCGCCTGCGCCCAGCTCGAAGGACTTCACGATCTTCGCCGTGCTCGGACCCGTCGCAAGGTCCACGGCGAACGGCTCGCTGGAACCCGCGGGCTTCCGGGGGCTGCCGGGCTTCACGTCAGGGGCCAGCGCCTGAATGGAATACGGCGACGTGCTTTCCGTGTTCATCGTGGGACCG
>Ga0255100_1000698_pt1 | contig 13055 bp, 6 predicted proteins | sample Colum_Colum_RepB_2_FD_188449 | JGI IMG/M metagenome (GOLD analysis project Ga0255100, IMG submission 188449) | Freshwater microbial communities from Columbia River, Oregon, United States - Colum_Colum_RepB_8d | ecosystem: Environmental > Aquatic > Freshwater > River | place: USA: Oregon...
TTGGGGGTAATTCACGGGATACCCATCCCGAGGGGCGGTCATCGAGGCATTGGCCCCGCTGGAAGGGCGATTGCGAAAGAAGCTGCCCACGGAGGCCGAACCGGCAAAGGCGCCGGCAAAGGGTGCATTGGCCTCGGTACCAGAACGGACAACCAATCCGGCCGTCATGTAGGGATCGGTGACGGTGAGCCCATCCACGCGAACCCGAAGGTCGAAGTTGCCGGTCAGCGACTGAGCGGCAAATCCGGCCGAGTCAGCCGTGCCACTGATGTCGCCACCGCGGGCCGAAACATCGAACCCGCCTCGGGCCACCCATTGAACCATCGTAGCCCGGGCGTCGTTGCCGCCCAGATTCACGGGCACCAGTTCGGTGGTGAAAAACTCACGCTCGGTGTTGGAATTCAACGCATTGGCGCGCGCTGACTGGTCACGAATCCCGTTGATGGTGAGCCGATATCGGGTGGATTCCAAGAGCCCGCGCACCTCCAGAACGAGCAGCGCCGGATTGGTTCCCAACGCAGCCGATCGAACCGTCACCCCACCATCGATCCGAAAGGCATCGCTCACCGCACCCGCCGGAATCGCAACCGCCTCGCTGAACTCGATGACCACATTGGTGAGGCCCACGTTGTAAACCCGGCGAACCTCCGGAGCGACCGTGTCTGGATTCACCGTCAAGGTCACCGCAACCGATTGGGTGGAACCCAAGGCATTGGTCAGGAAGGCCTGAAAGGACGCTCCATTATCCGCCCAACGCACCGGATCCAACGTGTAACTCGTCCCCGTGGCATTAGGGATGAGACTGCCGCCCCGCCTCCAATATACTTCAGCCCCACCCGGGTTGTCGTAACCCACAGTGAAAGTGGCCGAACCGCGTTCATCGACCGTAACCGCCACGGGTTGTTGTGAAATCCGCGGGGCCTCGGGCTTGAGCCCCCATGCAACGAAGTTGTCGAGGGGAATGGGCCCCTCATCCACACCATCCGGGCGCACCCATCGAACCGCCAAATTGTCACCCCCACCCCCCTCTTTCTGGAGGGCTTCGATATAGTAGCGGGAACCGGCGACCAAGGTGATCGGGGCGCTTTGCTGCTCGGCATAGTTGCTCCAATTGCGCGGAGGGGTCCAACCCGGGACTCCAGCTATCCAACGCACCTTATCCGGACTGGCGTCGGTGCTCAGGAACAGTCCGGCGTAGTCATCGGCAGCAATCCAGAAGGTGTACTTGCCGCTCAGTGGAGCCGTGAAGATACCCCGCAACCGTTGCCCATAATTCTCGGCCACATCGGTGGGAGCTTCGAAAAAATCCGTAATGATGTTGGTGGAAGTCGGCTTGTTGGGATAAGCCGGGCTGTTGGTCAGCGCATCGAGTGTCACACCCGGAATGTCGCTGAACACTTCCCTCAAAAGCGTTCCGCCGTGAACCGGCAGCAAGCTCAGGATCGCCATCAATACCCAGCGACCCAAGGTCGCACCCGTTTGAAACTTCCAGTTCATGATTTAATACCCTCACTGCAGCCATGCCCCCGTGATGAGCCATTTGGCAAACGACGGTTGAACAGGGCTTGGCAAGCGACTAGCAGCTTCCGTGCAAATTCAACCGAGCGGTAACGAAACCGTAACATTCCTCGAATTTGGAGTCACTCACGGAACTTTCAGCGCCAAATGACTCGCTCCAACCCAAGGACTCGCCGCCTTTCTAGTTCAGTCTCTCCAGAAAAACGACTCCTCCCCAACCCGGTAGCGGACGGCCATCTCAGGGGTGTCAATGGGGCGGGCTTGATGAAGGGATTCCACACCAGCCAAGGTCATGCCCGAAGTCAGCAAGGTGCGCTCCAGCGGATACGGTTGGCGACGTTCCACAACCATCCGTTCGATGTGGCGGATTTGCGGATTGAAGAAGTCAGCCGTGGAAGACCCGTGGGTAGGCATGGGCAAGTACATCTGACACGAAATGACCCGGCCCGTCTTGGAATCCAGGCCCGCATAATTGAAATCCCGAATCGCCAGCATGGCCAGGGTGGTGCGGAAGCCGTCGCGGTGGTCAATGAAGTAGCCCCAGGCCTCCGGAAAGGCTTCCCGCGCCCAGTTGAGGCTGACCGGTGCCGTCGGGTAACCATCCCGCACCGGAAGGTTGTGACTGCGGCACAATGCCGCCTCCAACAGACGCCGGGTCGTATCCCGCCGGCTCAATTCGTCCCAAAAGGCCGCTCCGCGAAGCCCGTGAACCCGACGAATTCCCACCTCGCCGCCCTTCCGCCGCTCCGACATGCATTGAGCGGTCTCCAAACCGTGGATGTCATAGCTGTCGAGGCCACCATAGGCGGCGCACAGACTCTCCGATAATTGCGTCCCCAACGGCATCTCCATGGGCGGCATGCGTTTGGTGACCGGCAACGACGAACCCGCCTGGAACGGAAATCCCAAGCGACGGGCATCCTCCACCATTTCCACGCATTCGCGCCAGTCGGTGGACAAGTGCTTGTCATTGAACACAGGCACGCTCCGGCCGGAAGTTTCGAACACCCGCACCACTTCCTTGAAGAATCGGTACCGCGGATAACGGGTCTGCCCCTTCTCGTTCTTCGGGTACTGACCATGCTCCCCAATGATCACGACGCCATCGACCGCCAACCGACTCGTCCCCAGCGTCAGCGCCTCGGCGATGCTCGAATAAATCGGAACGCCATGACGGGCCGCCGTCCCACGGGCCAAGTCCTTTTCCGGAAACTGATCGACGTACAAAGAAACCAAATCCACCTCTGGCTTCCGCCATCCCCCCTCCCAGACATAGCCCAAGAGCAACCGATCGATGAAATGCTGGGCATGAGAGTGCAGGCGGACCTCCGTGGCAATCAGCGCGATTTTCTTGCGGGCCGGTTTAGGTTCCTTATAGGCCCAGACGGTGCGCGCCAAGGAAGTGGCGGCCACAGCAAATCCAGCCGTGGCGCCTGCGGTGGCAAGGAACTGTCTGCGGGAAACAGAGGCATTCATGGAGTGATGGGAGTCCGGGTCTTGATTCGATGCAGGTACCAGAGGGGTGGGAGCGCCAGGAGGGGCAGGAGTCCGGCCGCCACCAGGCCGGGATCCATGGTCCCCAAACGATCGGCGGAGAGGCCGAAGAGCAACTGAGCCTGGGCCGGCAAGATCCACGCCGCGACGCCCGCTGCCCCGGTGATCTTGCCTTGATGGTGCTCGGAAAGGTCTTGGGTGAAGGTGTGGTAGAGCGGAAAAACTCCAAGTGCTCCTGCGGCGATGGCCAACAACACGGCCATGAGCCAAGGCCCTCGGCCCAACCAAGGCACGGCGACCGTGCCACAGCACAGCAGGGCGCAGCCAAAAAACACCAGAAACCGGGCCCCCGACGGAGTACTGCCTCGACGAGCCAGGGCGACCGCCAAGGCCCCAGCAGCTAAACAACCCACATCGGCCGCCACAAAGAAGGCCGAGTTGAAATGGAGTGCTTCAGCCTCCGCGTAACCCCGCCCTTTTTGCAGGAACATCGGCAACCAAGCCCGCAGGACTTGCCACGTCGTGTTGATGCAGGCCACCACCAGGATGACCGCCAACATGCGACCACTGAAGAGCACTTTCAGAAAGGGGGTAGCCGAGGGGCCTGCTGCAGCCACCGATTCCGCTCCCGAACGCAAATCACCCGAACGCACCATCAGGAACCAAGGAATGAGCCACAACAATCCCACCCCACCGAGCCAGAAGAACGGCGGGCGCCAAGCCCCTGCTACTCCCACGGTTCCTGCTCCCAAGAGCAGCGGCAGAACCAACGGCGTGATGATCGCCCCGAACGTGGCACCACTTTGCAGCAGGCCATTGCCCATCGATCGCTGCCGTTCATCGAGGAGCGAGCGAGTGATGCGGACGGCGCAAGGCCAATGCCCGGCTTCAAAAAAACCCAGCAGTCCGCGGAAGAGCAGCAACCCGGAATAATCTTGGGCCCACCCCGTCGCCATCCCGGCCAGCGACCACAACGCCAGAACCGCGGCATAAACCCGATGCACGGCGAATCGGTCCGCCATCCAACCGAAGACCACCGAACCCGCGGCAAAGGAGTAACCGAAAGCGGCCTCGACCTGACCATACTGGGTCTTGGTCATGGCGAACTCCTCGGTGATCCGCACCGAGAGTCCGGACAACGTTTGCCGGTCCATGTAGTTGATGGCCGAGGCCAGCAACAACATCCCGCACACCGACCACTTCCAGACGGCACCGCGCGAACCGGATGGAGGAAGGGCGGTCATGGGCACTTATCGTTCAGACCAAGAGATGCCGTCCCAGCGCCGGACGCGTTCCAGCAACTGGACCGCATCCGCAGAAAAAACATCAAAGAGCGCTTCCCCCTTTTCTGCCGACGCGGCGGACGGGTGACCGATGTGACCCGTTGGAGTGCGTTCCCGAGTGACCCAACCCCGATGGGCCGGATGGAACGGGGGCGTCGCATCCACGGGGTCCAATGAGGCATAGGCCCCCACCTTGGCGGGATCCAATCGCAGCATCATCGAAGTCTCCCACTCGCAGGCATGCCCCATCTCCTGTTGCACCCACCCACCCGACACCGGCCGCTCGAAGGGTTTGCCTCCGAGGCTCCAATACGTGGCAAAGAGCAGCAGCAAGCCGTCGGTGTCGCGGTGCCGCTGACGCAATTCAAAAACCACCTGCCGACCGGGGACATCGTTGCCGCCGTGACCGTTGAAAAAAATCACCCGCTTGAACCCGTGCCGCAGGACATTCTCGGCCAACCCCACTAGCACATCGAGGTAAGGACGGGGCGGCGCCGACAGCGTTCCTGGAAAATCGAGGTGATGATCGGAATTGCCGAGCCAGAGCACCGGGGCGAACACGACCTCTTGAGACAACGCCAACTCCGCCCGACGCACCACTTCGCCCACGAGTTGAGTGTCGGTGAGCACCGGCAAATGACCCCCGTGCTGCTCCAGCGCAGCGATGGGAAAGACAATCGGAGTCTCGCGCGGCAAGGCCGCCAACTGCGGCGAAGTGAGTTCGGCAAGGTACATGGAGAATCAGGCCCAAGGATGCAGATCCGATGCACCCGGTCAAAGAAAGGCGACGAAGTCGATTCAACGCGAATTGAGACCTCAAGGCTCCCAACTCTGCCGCAACTGGCCATTGTCAGCATCCCACAAACGAACAAAGCCGCGATCATCGGCTCCGACGATCCATCGCCCATCCCGGCTGACGGCCAGCGCCTGCAAGTACTCGGGCACGGCAGCCAAATCGCGAACGGTCTCGCCATCGGCCTTGAACACGCGCCCCTTGCCCGTGCCACTGAGGGCTACAAACCGGAGAGCCTGACCTGCCGACTGAAGCCCGGTCACTTCCTTGCCGAAGCCTTCGACGTTCTTGCGCCGCTCCCCGGTGCGAGGATTCCAGAGTTTCACCGTGCCCTCTGCGCCGGCCGTCGCGAGGACACTGCCATCCGGAGTCCAAGCCACGGCTATGACGTGGTGGGTATGCCCCTCCAGGTTGAGTCGTGAGACATTGGTTTGAAGCGTGGTGATCCGCGCGAAGCGATCAGCTCCAGAACTGGCGATGCGGTCACCCCGTGGTGAAAACGCCACTGCGGTCACCGCATCGCTGTGAACAGCCCCCAAATCCTGGGCCAAAGAACCTTCTGGCAGTTTCCACAGCTTGAGTTCCCCAGACCGCGAGGGCTCACCACCACCCGTCGCCAACACCGTGCCATCGGGACTGAAGGCCAATGCATTGACGCGGTCGGCGAAGGCAGGAGCCGCCGCGGTCCCGGTCAACGTCTGCCGAAGAAACCAAGGTTGAGTCGTCCTAACTCGACGAACGCCATCCGGGAAGGCGGCGAGGAATTCGTTGTCGTCCTGAGCCAGCAATGCCAACGGAGCCCCCTGCCCCACGGCAAAGGTGGTCATGGCTCGCCCCGTCGCCGGATGCCACCGAGTCCACAAACCATCGGCACCCACCGTCAGCAGCGATTGGCCCGACGGTGACAACGCCGCACTTTGGAACGACTGGGTCTTCGAACGATCCCGGTCGGCTTGAACGGTCTTGAGCCGGGTTTCCGATCGACGAATCCGACCCTGGGCCACCTGTTCCTCCGCTTGCGCCGCGCCCACCGCGACCGTCGCGTCCGCGACATTCTTTTCGGCCAAGGTCACATCTTGGCCAGCGCCTTCAGCGGCGATGCGCGCCTTGTCCAAGGGACCTTTGAGTTCGCCGGCCTTTTTCTGTGCTTCGGCCAACTGCTCTTCAGCCTTCTTGCGGCGCGGAGGAATATCGGTTTCAGCGCGTTCCAAGGCGGCCTTGCGCCGTCCCACCACCTCGGCCTTGGCGACCAAATCGTCGAGCAACTTCAACGCGGCTTCGGGTGTGGCTTTGACTGCGGCCGTGGCTTTCTGGAGAACCTCGTCGGCCGCCTTGGCTTCGGCTTGGATCCGGGTCAATTCGCCGGCAGCCGCATCCCGATCCCGGGTGGCTGTCGCAGCGAGGGCGTTCTGGGCCGCCCACTCCTTGTCGCGCTCCGAAAGTGCTTTCGCCGCGAGATCCCGCTTCTCACGCGCCTTTCCCAGCGCGGCCTGGGCATTGGTGACCGACAACTTGGCTTCCTGGATGCGAGCGACCGCCACGGTCAATTCCAGGCGACTTCGGCTCAATTCCACCTCTTCGCGCGCAGCCTCCGAAGCAAGTCGAGGGTCGCCGGCCATGCGTGGACCATTGGTGTGGGAGAGATTCCGAAACAAGGTCTCTGCGCCCCCGTTCGAGAGAATCACCACGCCATTGGATCCCGACCGATCCCAAACCAAAGAATGGACCGCGCCCGACAAACGGCGCTGGCCCGCCAAACCATTGGTCCACCGTTGAAGAACCCCATCGGAATCAGACAACCAGAGGGAGCCTCCGGGCGCTGAGTCCGTTGCCAAAACCTTCGAAGCGAGCGGCATCCTCTGAATGTCTTCGAGCACCCAAGGAGCTCTTCCCGAGTCGGCTCCAGTTCGTCGGATTCGCTGACCGGCATGGGCTGAACCATAGGTGACACACCAGTGATCCCCACCCGACACCCAAGCCATTCCCGTCGGTTCGGCCGGCAATGCGAGTCCCTTCGACAGGGATGGCCCTGGTTTCATCAGGGACAAGCTCCACCAGTCGCGACCGCAGGCGACTGCCAAAGCGTGCCCGTCCGTGGACCACGCGAGTCGGGCCGTCGAGAAGGAGGTGCCCGGTGACGCCCCCTTCAAAGGCCAAGTCCCGAGCAGGCGGTTCAACGGATTGGAACGGACTTCGAGGATGCCTCCACCCGTGATCGATGCCACCGCCGTGCCGTCCGACGAAAACGCAGCCGCCACCCAAGACGACTTCGCTGGGATGGAAACCAACGGATCCACGGCAACCGGACGACGCTGCCACAACCGCACCTCCCGAAACCCGGCGCTGGCCAACCATTGATCATCCGGGCTGAACGCCAAGGCTCCGACCACATCCCGTTGGCTGGCGCCATCGAGGGACGCGTCTTCCAGACGCCCCACTGTCAGGCCGGTGGCCAATTCAATCAGGCTCACCCGATTGGCCCGAGCCACCGCAACCGTGCCGCCCTCTGAATCGAGAGCCACGGCAAAGCTGGATTTCCATTCCGAAGAAATGGGCTTCCAGGCCGGTTCCACCACGACGGCTCGATCAGCCTTGGCTCCCTGCTCGATCCAACGCCAGAGCAACCCCAACTCCTCGGACGTGAGGTTACGGGCATTGGACTTGTTGCCTGCGGGCGGCATCACCAAATCTTCCACCTGATGGGCCGCAGACTTCAGCACCAAGCTCTCAGCAGGCTTTCCCACCACCGCTCCGGGACCGGTGTCTCCTCCACGCAAAAGTGAGGCCGGAGTTTCCAAATTGAGGCTGGCTTTGGCTCGGGTCTGATTGTGGCACGGCAAACAATTCGCCTGGAACATCGGGAGGATGTCCTTCTGGAAACTGACCTCGGCATTCGTGCCACCCACCACTTTGGCGATGGGTATGGGCTGAACGGCGGCCCGACCGGAATCCACCCCGGCAAACACCCAGGCGATGGCCCAAGCGATCCACCATCCCAAACGAGGTCTCAGGAAGCGCTTCACGGCTTGGCCTCCGTTTTGGCGGCGGCACCCACGGTCACGGTGAACGGCTCCGACCAGATGGCCAACGTGAGGTCACGCGGCTTGGCTTTTTCTTCCGCGGCCTTGCGACGGGCCTCGGCATCCTTCTTCCGAGTCTCCGCTGCTGCTTTTCCTTCGGGTTTGGCGCCCGACAACGCTTTTTCGGACTCCTTCAATTCGGCTTCAGCGGCGACCAGCGCCTCGGGAGCCTGCCGGTATTTGCCGGCGACGCTGCCCTGCAGCCAGAGCGTGTGAGTTCCGGTCGGCAGGCGCGCATCGCCCAGAGCCATCTCCGCCACCAGGTTGGTGGCTTTTTCCGGGACGTTGATCTCCTTCACCTTGTCCCAGGCAGAATGCCCAGCGACCTTCAAATTGAAGGCTCCTTGAAATTCCCCACGCCGTTCAATGTGCAACGGAAATTTCCAAGTGGCCCCGTCGGCCGAGGGTGAGGCGGTTCCGACTCGAATGCTCACCGGAGCCAACTCTTGAGTCACCACGGCGACCGCACCGCTGCGGAAACGCCGGACCACCGGGTTCTCATTGTTGTAATCAGCCACCGGCCAAACCAGCGAAGCGGCCGCCGCCTTCCGGGTCTGCATCCCAGAACTCAAGGCCGCCTTGCCCTCCACCTGCCACAAACCCGCGCCCGAAGCCTCAACCGAAGCGCTCAGCAACAGCACACCGGTATTCTGACCGGACGCAATACGCGTGGCGGAAGCCCGGACGCCCGGAGGCAGGCCGCTCGCCCCCAACTCAATCTCCCCCTGAAATCCATCCCGGCGAAAGGCCACCACACGAAAGGCCACCGTCTGATCCCGACGGATCACTGACGGCATCACTGGAAGCGCACGATCCTCACCGGCACGCGCTGGAGGCATTGGAAAGGCAACCAGTTGGAAATCTGGAGTCTCCGGACGCAGGCTCAACCGATAGGGATAGCGGTCCACGGTGTCACCTCGGCGAAATCCATCCCGGACCACAATCCGGTACCGACCGGTTTCGGGAATCTCCAACCGGGCCCCTGCATCGCGATGAGCGGTCGGGAATTCCCGATCACCGAGATTTTGTTCGGTGTCGGCGAGTTCCAGTACATCCACCCAACCGGCACCTTCAAGAGCGGCTTCCGGAGTCTTGGCCCGTTGCACAACCGCCATCGGATCCACGGGATGCCCCCAACGCTCGGAACCCAATTCCACCCAGAACACCTGACCCTTCTTCGCCTCGAAGGTCACGCCACTCCATTGACCACGGGCCGGGAACAGGCTGGAAAACTCGCATGGCGGCGCCACGGAGACCAAACCCGTGGAAGCGCCCGCGATCACGGAAAGGGGCGTCAAACCAAACAAAACCGGTTGGGTGGGCGAGAGCCCTTCCAAACCCCGCCACAACCAAGATTCTTGGGACAACAGGGACGCCGCGGGTCGCCCCAGCGCTTCCACCGTGGCCGAAGGGACGCTGGCTTCAGCCGGAGCGGTGATCTCCAGGTCGCGCTGCTCAAGAGGCTCTCCATCGGCTCCCAGCACCGTCGAGGGATGACCGCCCGGCAATCGCCGTCCATACAGGGTCACCCGCTGGGAACGCCCCGCTTGCAAAACTTGGGGTACCGCAAAGGCAACCCGCGGAGCCGCGGTCAGCACCAATCGAAACCCATGGGTGTCACCGCCGCGATACAGGGAATCGTTCAGTTTCAGGAAATAGGCCCCTTTGGCCGGCAACTTGAAATCGAACCACTCCCGACGTCGCACGCGGGCCAATTCGGCACCGGCCGCATCGGTCAACGCCAAGTCGGGCACCAGTCGAGAATCCAGCTCACGGGCTTCCACACGGACGCCCAGAGCCTGACCTGCCTCACCCTGAAACCGGAACCAGAGCACTTCCTGCGCTCCCACGCGTCCGTTGACCACGGCCTCCAGTGGTAAATCGAAGGCTTGAGCCAGGGAAACGGGGTTGTTGGTCCACCGCAGTTCCGGTGCAGCCGTGCCCACGGCAAACGCCCTCGGATTGGACACGCCATAACGCCCTTGAACACGAAGATCGAGGGAGTCCCCAGAAATCCCAGCCGGCAATACCACCCGGAAGCGATCGGCGCTTCCAGACACCGGGGTTCCCGTCACCCGCGGATCGGAGAACACCAACCCAGTAGGCTCGTCGAGATCCGAGCCGCTCACGGTCACCTCCACGGTGGATCCGGCAGGGCCACCCAGCGGGAAAACCGTGTTGAGCTTGGCCACGGGCAATTGCGCCCAGGCCATCGCCGCCGTCAACCACCCTGCGGTGATCCAGTGACCCAAGGAATCCCGGAACATGCCTCAGTGGTTGAAGAGGAATTCCTTGGTGTTCAAGAGGGCCCAGGTCAGGTCCTCCCAGGCCTCACGGCGTGCCCTCACTTTCAAGGTCTCGGTCTCGGCCGCATCCTTGCCCGGTTTGGCGGCTGCCGCTTTGCGCGTCAGATAATCGGTGGCGCGCTGAAGCTCTTCAGCCGACGGCAAACGCGCATAAGCCAAATGGTACAACTCACTCAGCTTGGCCGCATCGGGACGGGAGTCGGCGTGGAGACGGGACGGGCGCGAATCATCTGCGCTCAACCGGGTTTGGATGTCCTTCGAATTGAGCAGGTGCAAACTCTGGCTGAGAGAAGCCTCCATGCTGCGCTCACACTCACAGGCGCTGCTGCCTTCAGGACGACCAAACACGGTCAGGAAGTAGCTCTGAGCGTTGAAGCTGTTGTCCGGAAGACACACGGCCCGAGTGCCCACAGGCAAACCGTCGAACTGACTGCGCCCTCCCGTCAGGGTGTTCACCGAATCGAGCAACACTTCCGCAGGCAAGCGGCGGGGGTAAAACCGCGAAAAATGATGACGATCCTTGGCATTGTAAGCATTGGGCTCGGCGCTCAACTGGTAGGTGGTGCTGCGGGCCAGAGTGCGCACCAAGTCCTTCAAATCAAAACCGCTGGCCACGAAGTGCGCGGCCAATGCATCGAGCAATTCGGGATTGCTCGGAGGATTGGTGTCCCGCATGTCATCCTCGGGATCCACCAAGCCGCGACCAAAGAAATGCTTCCAGTAGCGATTGACCAGCGCCTTGGCGAACCAGGGGTTTTTAGGAGAAGTCATCCAGTCCGCCAAAAACACGCGGGGATCGTCATCGACGGCCAAATCGAAGGCGGACTGCCCGAGGGCCGCGGGCTTGAGCGCCTGACCGTTCTTTTTGTTGGTTGCCTTGGCTTCTCCCCGACGGTGGACGATGACCTCCTCACCCGGCTGCGACCCCGGCTTGTAGGCCACCTGGGAAAACGCGGCGCCAAAGCTCCAATAATCGGCCTGACTCCACTTTTCATACGGATGGTGGTGGCACTGGGCACACTGCATCCGCTGTCCAAGGAACAACTGGGAGACATCCTCCAACTGGGTCTGAAGGGTGCGAACTTGCCGGTACCAAGCCACCGGAGGATTCTCGGAGACATCGCCCGAGGCGGTCAGGACCTCCCGCACAAACCGATCGTAAGGCTTGTTGACAGCCAAACTGTCCCGAACCCACGCATGGAAAGCGATGGTGCCCCGGGCCTGCTTGGGCTCGCTGCGCTTGTTGCGCAACAATGCCGACCATTTGCCGGCGAAATAATCGGCATAGTCCGTTGAGGCAACCAGTCGATCAATCACACGATCCCGATCGCCCGAGGCCGTATCCGCCTCGAACGCCCGCACCTCGTCCGGCGTGGGCAACCGACCGGCGATATCGAGTGTCACCCGCCGTAGGAACGTGGCCTTGTCGGTGATTTCACTTGGAGGCATCCCCACCTGCTTCAGCTGCTTGAAGACCAGCTCATCCACGAAATTCTTGGCCAGCGGCAAACGCTCTACCGGAGCTCCCAAGGGGATGGTCGCCCGGAAGGTCGCCACCTTGTCCTGATAGCGGATCATCACCGCAAACTCTCCCGGCTGATTGAAGATCTTCAGCAAGCCATTAGCATCGGATCCGGCCATGTCCTTGTCGTTGGGTTCGAACAGGGCGCTGCGGGTGACGTCTTCCGCGGACCCGTCGGTGTAATGGGCCGTCACCACCAGTTGTTGCTCACCGTTGAGGGCCAGAGTGCGCACCGAAGGGAACACTTCCACCCGCTCGACCGTGGGGGCGTTGGTCTTACCCAACGGCATGCCTTGCGAGATCCAGCGAACCAACCGCCGATAGTCATCCGAACCAATTTCCAGACGCTTACCGCCGCCGTGCGGCATTTCGGCCGTTCCCTTGGTCACCAGCAGGGATCGGGGCGGATCGGCCGGAAACAGGCGTCGCCCACGGGCCTCGCGAACCAAGTGTTCGTAGTCTTCCTCCGGCTCGAACCCCAGCAAGGACAAGCGGAACCCATTCTGGCCGGCCGCCTTGCCGTGGCACCCTCCCCCGTTGCAGCCATTCTTGGTGAAAATCGGAACAATTTGATTAGCGAAGTGCAGCGGTGCTGGCTGACCCGCATGAACGACGCGAACGGGAAGGCGCGCCGTCACGCCGTCGCGACTCTTGGCCGAGATCACCGCCGCCCCATCGGCCACCGGAATGACACGGCCCGTGGTATCGATCCGGACGACGCCCGAAGGCTCGGCACTCCAACTCACCTCGCGGGTCACGTCGCGGGTGCCATCGAGGGTGGCCAGCAATTGCTGCCGGGCATCCTGGGAATGGAGAACCAACTCACCCGCTCCGGCCCGATAATGCAACTCGAGGGTTCCGCCCACGAGCTGGCCGGGACTGCTCATCAGGAAGGCCCCAACGAAGGTCATCACTCCCACCAGGATACGCTGGGCCGCTGGGGAGGCCTTGAGGCGAACCATTCTGGAGGCGTTCTTGAAATCGAGTGAAAGGTGCATGGAAGAAAACCCCGTCAAGAAACCAACTCACGCATAGGCTGACACCCGTCTGGCACGAGAA
>Ga0255100_1000707_pt1 | contig 12963 bp, 10 predicted proteins | sample Colum_Colum_RepB_2_FD_188449 | JGI IMG/M metagenome (GOLD analysis project Ga0255100, IMG submission 188449) | Freshwater microbial communities from Columbia River, Oregon, United States - Colum_Colum_RepB_8d | ecosystem: Environmental > Aquatic > Freshwater > River | place: USA: Oregon...
GCCCGGTGCTGACTTCCGGACCGGCGATCAAGGCGGTCTGAAGCAGCGAGCCAGGCGGTTCGCAGTACCGGAAACCGGCGACCCGTTCGCCGGTTTCCTGTTTTTGGGGCGCGGCAACTGGAATCGGGGCCAGCGCGACGGTACCGTGCGCTCCGCCGTTCAATTCCGCCACGTCGACCGAGGAAGCCCGCGATGACCGCAGCTGCGCCGAAATCCGCCCTGCTGGCAATCGATCAGGGCACGACCAGCACCCGCGCCATCGTTTTCGACCGGCTCGGCAACAAGCTCGGCGTGGCCCAGCGCGAGCTGCCGCAGTCGTTCCCGGAGCCCGGCTGGGTCGAGCATGACGCCAACCGGATCTGGGCCGACACGCTGGCCTGCGCGCGCGGTGCGCTGGCCGATGCCGGGCTGACCGCAGCGGATCTGGCGGCGGCGGGCATCACCAACCAGCGCGAGACCACCGTGGTCTGGGATCGCGCCAGCGGCGAGCCGATTCATCCGGCGATCGTCTGGCAGGACCGCCGCACGGCCGATTTCTGCGCCGAACGCAGCGCTGCGTTTCTCGACCAGAAACTGAATGTCAGCACTGGCCTGCTGCTCGATCCGTATTTCTCGGCGACCAAGATCGCCTGGATTCTCGACCACGTGCCCGGCGCCCGTGCCCGTGCCGAAGCCGGCGAACTGGCGTTCGGCACCATCGACTGCTGGCTGCTATGGAAGCTGACCGGCGGCCGCGTTCACGCCACCGATGCCAGCAACGCCTCGCGGACGCTGCTCTACAACCTGCACAGCGCCGACTGGGATGACGCGCTTCTGGCTTTCTTCAAGCTGCCGCGGGCGCTGCTGCCGGTGGTGCACGATTCGGCGGCCGACTACGGCCAGACCGACGCTGCACTGCTCGGCAGCGCGGTGACGATCGGCGCGCTGGTCGGCGACCAGCAGGCGGCGACGGTCGGTCAGGCCTGCTTCAAGCCGGGGATGATCAAGAGCACTTACGGCACCGGCTGCTTCGTGGTGCTCAATACCGGCCATCAGGCGGTGCAGTCGCAGCACCGGCTGCTCGGCACGGTCGGCTACCGACTGAACGGCGAGACCACGCATGCGCTGGAAGGCTCGATCTTCGTCGCCGGCGCCGCCGTGCAATGGCTGCGCGATGCCGTGCACCTGATCGGCTCGGCGGCTGAAACCGAAGCGCTGGCCAAGACCATCCCGGACACCCAGGGCGTCTATCTGGTGCCGGCGTTCACCGGCCTCGGCGCGCCGTACTGGGACCCGCGCGCCCGTGGCGCGATCCTCGGCCTGACCCGCGATTCCGGCATTGCCCACATCGTTCGTGCGGCGCTGGAATCGGTCTGCTACCAGACGCGCGATCTGCTCGACGCGATGGCCAAGGACGCCGTGGCACCGACCGAACTGCGCGTCGATGGCGGCATGGCCGTCAACGACTGGCTGATGCAGTTCCTCGCCGACATCGTGCGGGTCACCGTGGTGCGACCGCAGACCGTGGAAACCACCGCGCTCGGCGCGGCGCTGCTGGCCGGCCTGACCTCGGGGGTCTATGCCTCGCTCGACGAGATCGCCGCGCTGTGGCGCGCCGATGCCCGCTTCGAACCGCAGATGGACGCGGCGCGGGCGAATGCGCTGTATTCGGGTTGGCTGGAGGCAGTGGCGCGGACGCGAGTGAGCTGATGCATGGAAAGTGGGTCGGCAATCCCTTGCCGACGCGCCCACTCGATCCGGACGTGTCTTGAATTCAGGAAAATCAAGTCCGGACCACAAAGGCACAAAGGTGAAAAGCAAGGGCACAGTGATCGCATTGCCTTTGTGTCCTTGCCGTCGCTTCACTTTGTGCGTTTGTGCTCCCGGGCTTTTGCTCTGACGGCTTGAAACGGAGGCACTGCCTTGTCCCGACGAGGCAGGGTCCACGCCAGTTGCGCACTGCAACATCCGGGCGTAAGTTCGCCGCCTTGAACAGCCTGTCCCACTTCCCCCCGGCATGAAGATCGTGATCCTCGGCGCAGGTCAGGTCGGTTCGACGCTGGCCGAGAACCTGGCTCGCGAAGCCAACGACATCACCGTCGTCGATGCCAGCCGTGCCGCCCTCAATCACCTGCAGGAACGGCTCGACATCCGCACCGTGCTTGGCCACGCCTCGCATCCGGACACCTTGCGCCGGGCTGGTGTCAACGATGCCGACATGATCATCGCGGTCACCGACAGCGACGAGACCAACATGCTCGCCTGCCGGATCAGCCAGACGCTGTTCCACACGCCGACCAAGATCGCCCGTGTCCGCGCAGCCGAATACCTGAACGAGGAAGACCGGCTGTTCCTGCCCGATGCGCTGAGCGTCGACATGCGGATCAGCCCCGAACAGCTGGTCACCGAAGCGATCCTGCGCCTGATCGAGTATCCGGGCGCCTTGCAGGTCGTCGATTTCGCCGACGGCAAGGTGCAGCTGGTCGGCGTCCGTGCTTACTACGGTGGCCCGCTGGTCGGCAACGAGCTGAAGGAGCTGCCGAACCATCTGCCGACGGGTGTCGATGCCCGCGTCGCGGCGATCTACCGGCGCGGCAAGCCGATCCTTCCCGAAGGCTCGACGGTGATCGAGCCGGACGACGAAGTGTTCTTCCTCGGTGCCCGCGAGCACATCCCGAAAATCATGGCCGAGCTGCGCAAGGTCGACCGGCCGGTCAAGCGGGTGATGCTGGCCGGCGGCGGCAACATCGGCATGCGGCTGGCGCGAGCGCTGGAAAAGAAGTGCCAGGTCAAGATCATCGAGCGCAACGGCGAGCGCGCGCGCTATCTGTCCGAGCAGCTGAACCACGTCGTCGTGCTGTCCGGCGACGCCGCCAACGAGGCGCTGCTCGAAGAGGAGAACATCGAGGACACCGATGTCTTCTGTGCCGTCACCAATGACGACGAGGCCAACATCCTGTCGGCGATGCTGGCCAAGCGCCTCGGCGCGCGCCGCGTCTTGAGCCTGATCAACCGGCTGGCCTATGTCGATCTGGTCGAAGGCGGGGCGATCGATATCGCGGTGTCGCCACAGCAGGCGACGGTGTCAGCCCTGCTGGCGCATGTGCGGCGCGGCGATGTCGCCAAGGTGCACAGCCTGCGGCGCGGCGCGGCGGAAGCGATCGAAGCGGTGGCCCACGGCGACCGCCACAACTCCAAGGTGGTCGGCCGCCGGCTCGAGGAAATCAAGCTGCCGCCGGGCACCACGATCGGCGCGATCGTCCGCGGCGACGACGTGATCATTGCCCATCACGACGTGCTGATCGAAGCCGAGGATCACGTGATCCTGTTCATCGTCGACAAGCGCCGGACCAAGGACGTCGAGAAGCTGTTCCAGGTCGGCCTGACGTTCATCTGAGACGCTGTCTCGTCGGGACGCTCATTCGCGCCAGAAGGTCGGCGTCAGCAGCACGATCAGCACGAACACCTCAAGTCGTCCGGCGAGCATGGCGATGGTGCAGACCCAGGTCTGGAAATCGCTGAACGGCTGGAACGTACCGGCCGGTCCAATGATGCCGATGCCGGGGCCGGTGTTGTTGATGGATGCGATCACGGCGCTGAACGCAGTACTCAGCTCGACCCCGGAGATCACCAGCGCGAAGCTCAGCGTGACGACGCTGATCGTGTACAGGTGGATGAAGCCGAACACCGACAGCACGGTACGGTCGGCAATCACCTGACCGCCGACCTTCAGCGTAGACACCGCGCTCGGATGCACCAGGCTCATCAGCTCGCGGGCGCTCTGCTTGAACAGGATCAGCAGGCGGATCATCTTGATGCCGCCACCGGTCGAGCCGGCCGCGCTGAGCACGCAGGACAGGCTGAGCATCCACAGGCTGGCGAAGATCGGCCACTGGCCGTAGTCGGTGCTCGCCAGCCCGCACGTCAGACCGACCGAGACGAGGTTGAAGGTCGCGTGGCGCAGTGCCGTCCAGTAGCTCGGATAGACACCGAGCCCCCAGATGTAGAGCGCCATGCCGACGCAGCTGGCCAGCAACAGCAGCAGCATCGTGTAGATCTCAGGATCTCTGATGTACGGCCGCAGGCTGCGAGCACGCCAGCAGACGAAATGCGTCGCGAAATTGACGCCAGCCAGCAGCATGAACAGCACGGCAACGCCTTCGAGCAGCGGCGAGTCGAAGAAGCTCATGCTGGCGTCATGGGTCGAGAAGCCGCCCAGCGACATCACCGAGAACGCGTGGCAGACCGCGTCGAACCAGCTCATGCCGCCGATCCGGAACGACAGGATGCAGGCCAGCGTCAGGCCGAAGTAGATCGACCATATCGAGCGCGCCGTCTGCACGAAGCGCGGTGTGAGCTTGGAGTCCTTGATCGGCCCGGTCGCTTCAGCGCGGTACACCTGCATGCCGCCGACGCCGAGCAGTGGCAGCACCGCCATCGCCAGCCCGATGATGCCGAGACCGCCAAGCCAGGTCAGTTCGTGGCGCCACAGGTTGTGCGCATGCGGAATGTGATCGAGCCCGGTGATCACCGTCGCACCGGTGGTGGTCAGGCCGGACACGGTCTCGAAGTAGGCATCCGTAAACGACATGCCGAGGCCGAGAATCAGCGGCACCGTCGCAGTGGCGGCCAGCAGCATCCAGATCAGCGCCACCAGCAGGAAGCCGTCGCGCGACTTCAGCTCGCGTCGGTGGCGGCGGCCGATACCCCACATCAGGAAGCCGACCGCGAAGTTGGTTGCCGCGCCAGCGAGGAACGGCGGCAGCGCGCCCTCGTCGAAATACAGCGACACGCCGATCGGCGGCAGGAAGGCGGCGGAAAACGCCATCAGCAGAATGCCGAGCGGCCGGATGACGTGGAGCAGGTCCTTCAGCAAGGCGATTCGGCCAGCGAACAGGGTGGGCGCAGTTTACATCGCGCTCCGGCCGGCTCCGGGTCGGCGCACGCGGCATTTCGTAAACTGCGCGGCGATCGTCCGATCGAAAGCCCAAGCCGCTCATGTCCGTCTTCACCAAAGTCAGCCACACCGAACTCGAAGCCTTCCTGCGGCACTACGACCTCGGCACGCTGATCGGCTACACCGGCATCGGCGAAGGCATCGAAAACACCAACTACTTCGTCGACACCAGCCGCGGCCGCTGGGTGCTGACCTTGTTCGAGCGGCTGAACTACGACGACCTGCCGTTCTTCCTCGGCCTGATGGAGCACCTCGCTCGTCACGGCTATGCCAGCGCGCTGCCGGTGGCCGACAACGACGGCCGAACGCTGTCGAGTCTGAACGGCAAGCCCGCCGCGCTGGTTGCGCGGCTGACCGGCCAGAGCGTGCTGTTTCCAAGCTTGGCGCAGTGCGCGGCGGTCGGCCACGCGCTGGGCGAACTGCACAAGCTGACCGCCAGCTACACCGGCACCTGCGGAAACAGCCGAGGTGTCGAATGGCGCAAGGCCACCGGCGAAACGCTGCTGCCGAAAGTGCCGGCCGACGCTCGCGCGCTGATCGCGGACGAACTGGCTGCGCAGGCTACCCTCGATCTCGCCAGCCTGCCGCAAGGCGTGATCCACGCCGACCTGTTCAAGGACAACGTGCTGTTCGTCGACGAGCGCCTGACCGGCGTCATCGACTTCTACTACGCCTGCAACGACGCGCTGCTGTACGACCTCGCGGTGACGCTGAACGACTGGTGTGCCGAAGCCGACGGCAGCCTGAACAAGGCGCACGCGGCAGCACTCTTGTCCGCGTATCGCGCCTGCCGGCCGCCGAACGCCGCCGAAAAGGCCGCCTGGCCGCTGGTGCTGCGCGCAGCGGCGTTCCGTTTCTACCTGTCACGGCTGTACGACTGGACGTTCCCGCGCGAAGGCGATCTGGTTCACATCAAGGACCCGGAGCCGTACCGGCGAATCCTGATGCATCACCGCACGCAGGCGGCGCCCGCGCTCTAGACTGAGCGCGGTCAGCAGCAGCGCGGATTCGCCGCCGAGCCGTAACGCGCGTCCTGCCGCTCGCGGAAGAACTCGGCGTAGCTCATCACCGCTTCGTCCGGATGCGCCGCCCGGCGGTGGCGAACGTAGTTCTCGTAGTCCGGCATGCCGACCGCGAGGTTCGCGGTCTGCGCAGCCTTCTTCCACGCAGCATGCAGCCGCGCGATGACGCCGGCATCGGGCGCTTCAGGCGGCGGCCGGCGCATCGTCCACCGCCACATAAGGTGATTCACGGGCAGTGACTTCGCGGGCGCGCAGGCTGGCCAGCGCGGTGCGCACCGCGAGCACGAACACGATCACCACCACAGTCATGAACAGCAGCGCCAGCGCGGCGTCGATGCGGTCGTTCAGCACGATGCGGCTCATCTGCTCCAGCGATTTCGCGGGCGCCAGCACTTCACCGTTCGCGAGTGCCGTGCCGAACTTGTCGGCATGGGAGAGGAAGCCGATGCGCGGGTTGGCCGAGAACACCTTGAGCGTGCCGGCGTACAGCGTGCAGGTAAGCAGCCAGGCCATCGGCACGGCGGTGATCCACGCATAGCGCGCGCGCTTCATCTTGATCAGCACCACGGTGGCGAAGATCAGCGCGATGCCGGCCAGCATCTGGTTGGCGATGCCGAACAGCGGCCACAGCGTGTTGATGCCACCGAGCGGATCGGTCACCCCCTGCATCAGGAACCAGCCCCAGCCGGCAACACACAGCGTGGTCGCCAGCGCATTCGCGACCCAGCTGCGCGTGTTCTTCATCGGCGCGTAGGCGCTGCCGATGAAGTCCTGGATCATGAAGCGGCCGATGCGCGTGCCGGCGTCGATCGTGGTCAGGATGAACAGCGCTTCGAACAGGATCGCGTAGTGGTACCAGAACGCCATCGAGGCGACGCTCGGCACCACCTGATGCAGGATCATCGCCATGCCGACGGCCAAGGTCGGCGCACCACCGGCACGACTGAGGATCGTGGTTTCGCCGATGTCCCTCGCCGTCTGGGTCAGCAGTTCCGGCGTCACCACGAAGCCCCAGTTGGCGATCGCGGCGGCAGCGGATTCCGCCGTGGTGCCGAGCACTGCGGCCGGCGAGTTCATCGCGAAGTAGATACCCGGTTCGAGGATGCAGGCCGCGGTCAGCGCCATGATCGCCACACTGGCTTCCATCAGCATGCTGCCGTAGCCGATCGGCCGGGCGTGCGCTTCATTGGCCAGCATCTTCGGCGTGGTGCCGCTCGACACCATGGCGTGGAAACCGCTGACCGCGCCGCAGGCAATGGTGATGAACAGGAATGGAAACAGCGGCCCGGCCCAGACCGGCCCGGTGCCGTCGATGAACGGCGTCACCGCCGGCATCTTGAGTTCCGGTGCGGCAATCAGGATCGCAATGGCGAGCACGGCGATGGTGCCGATCTTCATGAACGTCGACAGGTAGTCGCGCGGCGCCAGCAGCAGCCAGACCGGCAGCACCGAAGCCGCGAAGCCGTAGCCGATCAGCATCCAGGTCAGCGTCACGCCGTCGTGCGTAAACGCGGCCGCCCAGACCGGGTCGGCTGCGACATGGCCGCCAAGAATCACCGAAGCGATCAGCAGCACGACACCGATCGCCGATACCTCGCCGACGCGGCCCGGCCGCAGGTAGCGGGCATAGACGCCCATGAACAGCGCGATCGGAATCGTCGCGGCGACCGTGAACAGGCCCCAGGGGCTTTCCGCCAGCGCCTTGATGACGATCAGCGCCAGCACCGCGATCAGCATGATGGTGATCGCGAGTATCCCGCCGGCCGCGACCGTGCCGGCGACCGGGCCGAGTTCGCTCTTGATCATCTCGCCCATGCCGCGAGCATCGCGGCGAGTCGACAGGAACAGCACGACGTAGTCCTGCACCGCACCGGCGAACACCACGCCGACCAGAATCCACAAGGTGCCCGGCAGATAGCCCATCTGCGCGGCCAGCACCGGGCCGACCAGCGGACCGGCGCCGGCAATCGCCGCGAAGTGGTGGCCGAACAGCACCGTGCGATCGGTCGGCACGTAGTCGAGGCCGTCGTTGCGAAGCACCGCCGGCGTGGCGCGGCGCGGATCGACCTGCAAGGCCACGTTGGCAATGAAGCGGCTGTAGAAGCGGTAGCCGATCACGAACACCGAACCGGCGGCGGCAATCAGCCACATCGCGTTGATCGTTTCGCCGCGGCGCAGCGCAACGGTGGCCAGACAGGCGGCGCCGAAGATCGACAACGCCAGCCACAGCGCGCGGCTCAACAGGGTATTCATCGGGTTCGGGTCAGGCTTGCAGGTTCGAGGCAGCGTCCGGAGCGACGACTGCTGGCCGGCAAGATTCCGTGCTGCGCGCGGCCCGGTCAAGGCGACCCGGCCCGGCCTGAGCTCAGCCGGGCAGTGCGTAGCTGCCGGTGGCGTGGGCGACCAGCGTGTCGTCGCCTTCGCTGTAGATCAACACCTCGACCATCGCCAGTCGCCGGCCCAGCTTCAGGATGCGGCCTTCGGCGATCACCGCGACCGGCTTCGGGCGGCTCAGGAAGTTGATGTTGATGTTGGCGGTGACCGCCATCACCTGATCGCCGATGTGAGCCAGCACCACCGCGAACATCGCGGTGTCGGTCGCCAGCATCAGCACCGGGCCTGCGACCGTGCCGCCCGGCCGGACCATCCAGTCCTGGTACGGCAGGCGCACCCGGGCGACTCCCGGCGCGATCTCCAGCACGCGGAACTGCGAATGGGTCGCCATCGGCAGCCCGTCGTAGATGATCTTCTCGACCGCCGCGGCATCCAGCACCGGCAGCAGCGGCCGGGCGGCAGGCTTGGCGCCGCTCACGGGCAGGCCGCCGTGCCGGGCAGGCAGGTCGAGATCAGCTGCGGCTGGCCGGTCTGCACGGCGTTCATCGTCACCGTCGCGGTACCGAGCTGGATGCCCAGCAGCGACAGCAGCGGATCGACCAGCGACGTGGTCAGCCCGTTGACCAGATTCAGCAGCGGATTCAGCAGATTGACGATCCCGGTCAGCAGGTTCGACACGACGCCGGTCAGGACGCCGACCAGCCCGCTGCCGCTCTGGGTGTTGGTCAGGTCCAGACTGATATCGACGGTGGTCGGCGCGGAAATGCTTTGCGGATTGGCGGCAGCCGGGGCCTGCGGCGGCACGCCGTCGGCAATGAATACCGGCTGCAGGCGCGAGTTGCTGACGGCAGCCGGCGTGAACTCGCCAACCGGGTCGAGCGCCACCGGCGCGCCAGCACCGACGCCGACACCGGTCAGACCGAGACCGACGTTGACCGAGGTGGTGCCAAGGTTGACGCCCAGGCACAGCGATCCGAGCTTGACGCCGACGCAGCTGGCATCGATGCCGACGGTGGCGATCGGGAAAGTGTTGGTCGCGGTGTTCAGCGCAGGCGCCGAGAACGCCGCGCCGGTGAAGGTGCCGACGGCGACCGTCGCCGTCGCGGTGCGGGCATCGAGGTGGGCAATCGGATCGGCGCGGCCCGACGTCGGGCACTGCAGGCGTTCGAGCGTCGCCGCGCCGCCGGCGACCTGCACGTCGACACCGAGATTCAGCGGCGGCGACACCACGCTGACCGTGGTCTTGAGCCCGACCAGACTGCCGAGCAGGCTCAGGATGCCGTTCAGAAGACCATTGATGGCACCGAGCAGGCCGTTGAGGATGCCGCCGGCCTCGATGCGGATCAGCAGGCGGACTTGCGCGGTCTTCGCTTCCGCCTGTCCCGGCCGGCCGATGCCGAACTGCGGCGGCTCCAGCACGTTGATGAAGGTCGCGACATTCGCCACCCCCGGCACGCTGAGCATGATCGGCAGATTGATCGGCGTGACGCCGCTCGGATCGGCCACGGCGGCCTGACCGCTGCCGATCAAAAGGTCCAGCAGGTTGGCGATCGGTGTGTCGCCACTGAGACCTTCGAGGGAGCCCAGCAACTGCCCGAGCGGCACCTGGCGAGGATTCGAAGCCGCATTGGCCAGCCCCTGCAGCAGCGCCACGACCGTGCCGCTGGCGGTGTCGCCGAGTGCGCCGACCAACCCGCCGAGCAATTCCGACAGGATCGGCGTCTGCGCCGACAAGGTCAGCGGATCGGACAGGTCCTTCACCGACACGCCGAGCGCCGTTGCCAGCTGGCCCAGCGTAACCTGCGTGTTGACCAGCCCCTGCATGCCGTTGACGACATCCAGCGACAAGATCGAGGCCTGGCAGGCCGCGTCGCCCGGCGCGCACAGCAGGCCGCCGAGCAGACCGTTGACGATGCCGCCATTCAGCGACAGCAGCCCCGATCCGACGTTGAAGGTACCGATCGCGGCCTGCTGTGCCGTGGCCGAGGCGAACAGGTTGCCGCCGCCGAACACCGCGCCAACCGGGATCAGGAACGGCGTCGGCTGCGGCCGGGTCAGGTTGACGCGCACCGCGTTGACCGTCGGGTCGCCATCGACCAGCGGCACGAACCGGCGCAGACCACCGACGACATCGATGCGGCCGACCTCGACACCCGGCGAGCCGTTGATGCCGGAGGTCAGCAATGCAGCGACACCGGCGGCATTGCCGGCGTTGTTGGCGGCGATGATCCGGATGACTTCCTGGGTGACGGCCGCAAGCAGACCGGGCCGACCATCATTGGCGCAGCCACTGGCGACCTGGGTCGCCGAAAGCGCCGCCAGCGTCGCCTGCTTCTCCAGATCGCGCTGGGCGTAGTAGAGCTGGCCGATGTTCAGCGCCAGCGCCAGGATCGGCACCAGCAGCAGCAGCGAAATGACCAGAAAAACACCGGCCGCACCGCGTTGTTGCGATCGCAGGCGCAGTCGGCGCGGGGTGCGGTCGGACGAGGTCGGCACGGGATCGGAACTCCAGAATGGCGATGAGCGGATCGAAGCCGCTGGCTGCGCAGAGTAAAGCGACTGCTCCCCGCCGTGAAAGCCGGTCCACCGATCCCTTGAGGCCACGGCGGATGGACGGCGGCTTTTGCCGCACTCAGCGGCTGCCGCTGTCAGGGAACCGCTGCAGCAGCGATACTCGCGCGACTCCACCCCGCACGCGCGCCATGATCGTCCTGCACGGCTACACCGGCTCCGGAAACTGCTACAAGCCCGCGCTGCTGATGCGCCAGCTGGGCATCCCCTATCAGTGGCGCGAGGTCGACATCCTGAACGGCGAATCGCGAACCCCGGCGTTCCTGGCCAAGAACGCCAACGGCCGGATTCCGCTGCTGGAAGTCGAACCGGGCCGCTACCTCGCCGAGTCGAACGCCATGCTCTGCTACCTCGCCGAAGGCTCGGCGCTGCTGCCGGCCGATCGCTGGGCACGCGCAAAGGTTTTCGAGTGGCTGTTCTTCGAGCAGTACAGCCATGAGCCGTTCATTGCCACCGTGCGCTTCTGGGTGGCGATCCAGAAATCGGCCGAAACCAATGCCGCCAAGATCGCCGAGTTGCGGCCGAAGGGCTACGCCGCGCTGGGCGTGATGGAAACGCAGCTCGCGAAAACGACCTTCCTGACGGGCGCGGCCTACACGATTGCCGACATCGCGCTGTATGCCTACACGCACGTGGCCGATGAGGGCGGTTTCGACCTGGCCGGGTTTCCGGCCGTGCGTGACTGGCTGGCGCGGGTTGCGGCACAGCCTGGCCACCTGACGATGGCGGCCGCCGCGGCGACTTGAGTCGGGCTCAGCCGCCGGCGGCTACCTTCAGCTTGAGCATCTTCTTCTTGATGCGCTCGCGCTTCAGCGACGACAGGTAATCGATGTACAGCTTGCCGTCGAGGTGGTCGATCTCGTGCTGCACGCATTGCGCGGCCAGACCCTCGCAGTCCAGCTCGAACGGCACGCCGTGACGATCCAGCGCCCGCACGCGCAGCCGGTTGAAGCGCTCGACGGTATCGCGGATATCCGGCACCGACAGGCAACCTTCTTCCATTTCCTGCCGCTCATCGGTCGACAGGATTTCCGGGTTGATCAACACCATAGGCTCGGTTTTGCTGTCTGAGCAGTCCATCACCGACAGGCGCAGCAGCACGCCGCACTGATTGGCGGCAAGGCCGACGCCCGGTGCGTCGTACATCGTTTCGAACAGGTCGTCGATCAGCTTCTGCAGCTTGTCGTCGAACACGGTGACCGGCTTGGTCTTCTGCCGAAGGCGCGGATCAGGATGCGTGAGGATGGGAAGAACGGCCATGATTGACGACCTGCACCATTGACTTGAGAAATCGACGACCACCATGCGGACCGCGAAGGGTTTGTGCCGGCGCCTGTTCGGGCATTCATGCCAGAATCCGGGCGGTCTCCGAAGGGCCGCACGAGGGTATCCGCAGCCATGAGGAAGTATAACGCCTCGCCGTTTTCGCCCTCCTGCCGCCGTCCGGCCCTGCTGGCGGCGATCGCGATCAGCCTCGCGAACCTGGCGGGCTGCGCCGCCCCTGCGCCGGCTCCCGCGCCTGCCCCATCCGTGGTGACGGCACCGGCGCCTGCTGTCGTCGAACCGCTGGCGAACAGCCCGGCGGCGCAGGCTTCAGCCGGCACGCTGGCGCTGCGCGAAGACGCGCCGATGCGCTACGTGGTCAAGAAGGGCGACACGCTCTGGGACATCGCCCAGCATTTCCTGCGCGATCCCTGGCAGTGGCCGGAACTCTGGTACGGCAATACGCAGGTCCGCAACCCGCATCGGATCCACCCGGGCGACGTGCTGACCCTGGTCAGCGTCGACGGCCGCACCCGGCTGGTCAGCACCGGCCCGCTGGAGCGCCTGTCTCCGCAGATCCGCGAGGAAGCGCTCGACGCCTCGCTGCCGGCGATCCCGATCGACGCGATCCGCAATTTCCTGCGCGGCCCGCGCCTTGTCACGCTCGAGGAAACGAAGCGTGCGCCGTACATCGTCGCTTTCGTCGACGAGCGGCTGGCCGTGGGCGCCAACAACGACATCTACGTGAAGAATCTGGCCGAGCCGATCGCCTACAACTACGCGGTGATTCGCGTCGGCGAGGCCTATCGCGATCCGGAAACCCGCAAGCTGCTCGGC
>Ga0255100_1000713_pt1 | contig 12930 bp, 10 predicted proteins | sample Colum_Colum_RepB_2_FD_188449 | JGI IMG/M metagenome (GOLD analysis project Ga0255100, IMG submission 188449) | Freshwater microbial communities from Columbia River, Oregon, United States - Colum_Colum_RepB_8d | ecosystem: Environmental > Aquatic > Freshwater > River | place: USA: Oregon...
CTTTAAATTATCCAAGAAAAGTGATTCTACAGTATTTGCTCTTTACACAATAAGTTCTTCAACAGAATTAGAACCAAGTTTTTTTGATGTTGTTATTTCTTATCTATCTGGAAATGGAACATTTTCAAATAATGATGAAGTTCTTTTAACTTTTGCAAGGACTGGAGATAAGGGAGATTCTGGAAATCAAGGTGAACAAGGACACCAAGGCAATCAAGGGCTTCAAGGACAACAGGGATTTCAAGGCGAACAAGGGTTACAAGGAAATCAAGGAAATCAAGGAAATCAAGGATTTCAAGGCGAACAAGGGGAACAAGGTGATCAAGGCAATCAGGGGTTTCAAGGCGATCAAGGCGATCAAGGATTTCAAGGTGAACAAGGTTTACAAGGAGATCAAGGATCACAGGGAAATCAAGGCGACCAAGGATCACAGGGTGAACAAGGATTTCAAGGAAATCAAGGAAATCAAGGCGAGCAAGGATTTCAAGGCGAGCAAGGCAATCAGGGCACTCAAGGTTTTCAAGGTTTTCAAGGTTTTCAAGGAAATCAAGGAGAACAGGGTTCACAAGGGGATCAAGGTGAACAAGGTTTCCAAGGAAATCAGGGAGAACAAGGATTTCAAGGTGAGCGTGGAATTGGTGCATTGTCTTGGACATACAAGGTAAACACAACAACTCTTACAGATCTTGACCCTACCAATGATTATATAAGTTTTAATGCTGATCCTTTTACTTCGGCCACTCAAGTTAAAGTAGATGATAATCCATACGGATTAAATACTACACTACATGATTTATTCTTAAGTATTCAGAGTGGTTATTTAACCCTAACAAGTCAAGCAAATCCTTCAACATATGTTACTTATCAAATAACTTCTTGCGTAGATGGTACTGCAACAAACGATACTGAAGATGGAAGTTATGTAATATTTAATGTGGCACTAGTTAGTACATATGGAGTAATAAACAACGAAGATTTTGTTACTCTGTCTATTGGTATTGTTGGCTCGCAAGGCGATCAAGGCGATCAAGGGTTTCAAGGAAATCAAGGAAATCAAGGTGACCAAGGTTTTCAAGGCGACCAAGGAAATCAAGGTTATCAAGGCAACCAAGGCAACCAAGGCAACCAAGGTGAGCAAGGCAATCAAGGATCAGATGCATTATGGAATTTCACAGGTGCTTATAGTGGTGGTGCATCATATGCCATAGGTGATATAGCAACTTATTTAGGGCAAACTTGGTATCGCATTCATGCTAACGGTGGCAATCTTGGAGATACCCCCGTAGAAGGAACTTTTTGGACATTAATTGCTCAGAAAGGTGACCAAGGCTATCAAGGATACCAAGGTCAACAAGGTTTACAAGGTGAACAGGGCGACCAAGGTCTTCAAGGAAATCAAGGAGAACAAGGGTTCCAAGGTGAACAGGGATTACAAGGCGATCAGGGCGAACAGGGTTTTCAAGGTGATCAAGGCTTTCAAGGCGAACAAGGGTTCCAAGGCAACCAAGGATTTCAAGGTGAACAAGGAATTCAAGGTCATCAAGGAGAACAAGGTTTTCAAGGAGAGCAGGGGGAACAAGGAATTCAAGGCCATCAAGGGTTCCAAGGTTATCAAGGTGAACAAGGTATTCAAGGTGATCAAGGCTATCAAGGAGATCAAGGCTATCAAGGATTTCAAGGACAACAAGGAAATCAAGGAGATCAAGGATTTCAAGGCGAACAAGGAAATCAGGGTGAACAGGGATTGCAAGGATATCAAGGCAATCAAGGATATAGAGGCGAGTCTACTGGAGAGACATACTATTTTAATTACTCTGTAGCATCTGATGTGGCTGGATATAAAGAACTTTCTATAACCCCAATTGCTACAGCCCAACAGATGGTAACAACATCATTGGCTGGAAGCACAGACAATATACTTATCGCTAGTTTCATAACGCCACAATTAGGGTTTTCAGTTATACCAGGTGGATCTCAGTTATTCCACCAACACTTTCTAAAGCAAGCTTCAAACGACCACATTCAAACTTATATTACAATACAATTAGCAAACTCTACTGGAACTCCAATAGGGCCAATATTATCAACAAATGCTCCAATGATAGGGTGGACTGATTCTGTTAATGCAGTAGAAGCCTTAATGGATTTAGTGTTAACAACAACGACTATAGATCCTACCAATCGCATGATTGTTAAGATTTATGCAAATAACGATGATAGTACTTCTCACTCTTTGAAATGGTATACCGAAGGAACCGCATATTATTCGTTTGTAAGAACAACTGTCAGCGTAGTGCCGGTAATAGGCGAACAGGGTTTTCAAGGCTTTCAAGGAAATCAAGGTCAACAAGGGCTACAAGGCAATCAGGGCAATCAAGGCTCACAAGGAAATCAGGGCGACCAAGGGTTTCAAGGAAATCAAGGCTCACAAGGAAATCAGGGTGAGCAAGGATTTCAAGGTAATCAAGGGGAACAGGGTTTTCAAGGAAATCAAGGCGAACAAGGCCATCAAGGAAATCAAGGTGAACAGGGTGATCAAGGATTTCAAGGTAGTCAAGGAGATCAAGGTTTTCAAGGTCAACAAGGATTCCAAGGAAATCAAGGAGAACAGGGATTTCAAGGAGATCAGGGAAATCAAGGTTGGCAGGGTGAACAAGGTTCACAGGGTGATCAAGGATTCCAAGGAGAACAAGGTAATCAGGGTGAGCAAGGTTTCCAAGGAAATCAAGGCGATCAAGGTTTTCAAGGTGAGCAAGGATTTCAAGGAGAACAGGGTTTTCAAGGAAATCAGGGCGACCAAGGATTTCAAGGAGAACAGGGAAATCAAGGCGATCAAGGTTGGCAGGGTGAACAAGGTTCACAAGGAGATCAAGGCAATCAAGGAGAACAGGGAAATCAAGGTGATCAGGGATCACAAGGCGATCAAGGCAATTATGGAAATCAAGGTGACCAAGGATATCAGGGATCAACTGGTAGTTTTGGCGGTGTAACAGTTGAATATAAAATAGATACAAATAATTATTCAATTAACGACCCAGGCGATAACTACATAAGATTTAACAATGCTTCTCTTGCATCAGCTACGCATGTTATAATTGATGATAATCCAAATAATGCAAACATAGATCTTTCTCTATTCTTAGCTACGATCTCTGCTTCAACAAGCACGATGAAGGGCCACTTTAAATTATCTAAGAAAAATGACTCTACAGTATTTGCACTTTATACCATAAGCAATTCCTCAGAAGAAGAACCTAGTTTCTTTGATGTTACAATTTCTTATTTATCTGGAAGCGGAACATTTTCTAATGACGATGAAGTATTGCTCACTTTTGCAAGAACTGGTGATAAGGGCGATACTGGCTATCAAGGATATCAAGGGTATCAGGGAGAACAGGGGCAACAGGGTTATCAAGGCATAAATAGAGGTGTCTATACCGCAAGTCCAACTGCTCCATTATCGCCAACTGCTGGTGATCTATGGATAGATACATCAACTGGTATTTTTTACATATATGTTGTAGATTCAGATAGTTCGCAGTGGGTTCAATTTGTAGGTGCAAAAGGCGAACAAGGATTTCAAGGTGCTGGTTTCCAAGGAAGTCAAGGAAATCAAGGCACACAAGGTGTACAAGGAAATCAAGGAGAACAAGGTTTTCAAGGTGCTGGTTTTCAAGGTTTTCAAGGAGAACAGGGCGAACAAGGTTTGCAAGGTTTTCAAGGAGAACAGGGGGATCAGGGTGGCATAGGATCACAGGGAGATCAAGGTTATCAGGGTGAACAAGGATACCAAGGACAACAAGGCTTTCAAGGAAATCAAGGCTATCAGGGAGAACAAGGGAATCAAGGTTATCAAGGACACCAAGGCAATCAAGGCGATATACCTTACACTTATACTGGCACATGGTCTTCTTTAACCACTTATATCTTAAATGATGCAGTTACATATCAAGGTTCTGTTTATCAATTAACAAATGTTGGAAGTTGGTCTTTAGGGGCGACACCTCCTAATAACGGATGGACTTTATTGGTTCAGAAGGGCAATCAAGGAGATCAAGGATTTCAAGGAGAACAAGGATTTCAAGGAAATCAAGGTTTACAAGGATACCAAGGATTTCAAGGAGAACAGGGAAATCAAGGAGAACAGGGAGAACAAGGAAACCAAGGTTATCAAGGATACCAAGGAGATTTGGGTCTTCAAGGATCTCAAGGGGTTCAAGGAGATCAGGGAGAACAAGGTTATCAGGGCGATCAGGGTTATCAAGGAGAAATTGGATATCAGGGAGATCAAGGGTATCAAGGAGAACAAGGAGATCAAGGTTATCAGGGCGATCAAGGCTATCAAGGTTTTCAAGGCGAACAAGGTAATCAAGGACTGCAAGGTGATCAAGGATTTCAAGGAAATCAAGGAGAACAAGGAGAACAAGGGGAACAAGGCAGTCAAGGAGAACAAGGTTATCAAGGAATTAGAGGATATCAAGGATTTCAAGGAGATCAAGGAAATCAAGGTGATCAAGGAGAACAAGGCGATCAAGGTTTTCAAGGAAATCAAGGCTTTCAAGGAAATCAAGGATACCAAGGAGAGCAAGGTGATCAAGGTTATCAAGGATATCAGGGATATCAAGGATATCAAGGAACATCTGGTTCTGGTGTAACCATTCAAGGTTCAGAAACATGGGAAAATATATTTAACAATGAAACTGTTGGTGCATCTTTAGGCGATATGTGGATCGTCACAAATGTAAGTCAAGGAACCGCTACTCAGGCATGTCCTAATCCAACTGGTGGCACAGCATCTATAGGCGATGGTTTGATTTATACTGGTTCATCCCCAGTGTATTGGCAGAATGTGAGTCTTGTAAGAGGGCCACAAGGATTTCAAGGCATTTTAGGAAGTCAAGGAAGTCAAGGAAGTCAAGGCATTCAAGGATCTATTGGATCTCAAGGGAACCAAGGAAATCAAGGTATTCAAGGTTCTGTTGGATCTCAAGGGAACCAAGGCAACCAAGGAAGACAGGGCATAACTGGATCTCAAGGTTTTCAAGGAAATCAAGGAAATCAAGGATTTCAAGGAACTGTTGGAACGACAGGATCTCAAGGAAATCAGGGCTTACAAGGAGAACAAGGTTTTCAAGGCAGACAAGGATTTCAAGGGGTTCTTGGTAATCAGGGCTACCAAGGTAATCAGGGATCATCTGGTGGTACTGGATCACAAGGATCGACTGGAAACAATGGAAATCAAGGGTTTCAAGGTAATCAAGGCAATCAAGGTAACCAAGGTTTTCAATCTAGTGGTTCTGTGACCTCTGTATCATTATCTGCACCAGCCATATTCAATGTTTCTGGATCGCCAGTTATAAATGCTGGAACTTTCACAGTTACATTTGTAAATCAATCTGGAAATACTGTACTTGCTTCCCCAAATGGTTCTACTGGTGTTCCATCTTTTAGATCTTTAGTTCCTGCCGATATACCTACACTTAATCAAAATACTACTGGTGTAGCTACAACAGCAATAAATATTTCTGGTGGTTCTATAGGTGGTATTCCATATCAATCTGGAACAAGTTCAACAGCAATTTTAGCAGCAGGAACTAGTGGTCAAGTTTTAAAATCAAATGGTTCATCTGCTCCATCTTGGATAAATCAAAGTTCAATTACTGCTGGCGGTCTATCAACGACTCTTGCTGTTGGTTCTGGTGGAACTGGACTTACTTCGGCTGGAACAAGTGGGAATGTACTTACAAGTAATGGTTCTTCTTGGACTAGCTCTCCAGCAGTTAGCTCAACTCCAACAGGATCAATAATTGCTTTTGCTGGTACTACTGCTCCTGCTGGATGGTTACTGTGTGATGGTACAAATACTTATTCTAGAACTACTTATGCTGCTCTTTTTGCTGTAATAGGAAGCATATATGATAATGGAAATGGAAGTAGCACATTTGGAGTACCAGATTTAAGAAGCAGAACAATAATTGGTGTTGGGCAAGGAACTGGATTAACTCTTAGAGGCTTGGCTGTTAAAGTAGGTACAGAAACAGTTACTTTAAATTACACTCAAATACCAGCACATAGTCATCCTAATGTTGTATATGGTGGTAGCACTGGTGGTATGTCTGCTAATCAAGTGCATTCACACTCTGCGGTTTGGGTTGCTGGCACTCAGATAGGAAGAGGGGCTTATGGGTTTGGTGGTGGTCTTGGTGGTGGTTACCAAGGAAGACTTATAGTTTCTGGTGGTTCAGAGTATGGACAATATTGTACAGTTGGAGATAGTCCTAACCTTAATCATACACATACTTTTACGCCATCTATAAGCAATGCCAACAATACTGGTGGCGGTTATTCTCATGATAACATGCAACCAAGCATAGCATTAAACTACATAATAAAAACTTAGGAAATACGATATGCCAATAAATTTTCCTATTAATCCTGATAATAATGACACTTATACATTTGATGGTAAGACATGGGTTTACAACGATACTGGTTGGGTTGGACTAGGTGTTGCTGGACCACAAGGTTTTCAAGGTAATCAAGGTAATCAAGGTAACCAAGGCTTTCAAGGAATTGTTGGAGAGCAAGGTTTTCAAGGAAATCAAGGAGAGCAAGGATTTCAAGGTGAGCAAGGACAACAGGGCGATCAAGGAAATCAAGGTTTTCAAGGAGAAATAGGTACAACTGGTTTTCAAGGTTTTCAAGGTTATCAAGGAAGTCAAGGTGATCAAGGAGATCAAGGAGATCAAGGAGATCAAGGGTCGCAAGGTAATCAAGGAGAACAAGGAGATCAAGGATCGCAGGGTAATCAAGGATTTTATGGGGATCAAGGTAATCAAGGTGATCAAGGATATCAAGGTAATCAAGGCAATCAAGGTTATCAGGGAAGTCAAGGAGATCAAGGAAATCAAGGAAACCAAGGAGATCAAGGAGATGTAGGTTCACAAGGATTTCAAGGCAATCAAGGAGTTGTTGGAGTAACAGGAAACCAAGGCGATCAAGGTTTATCTGGAAGTACTGGCAACCAAGGCAGACAGGGTTTTCAAGGATTAATAGGCAATCAAGGTTTTCAAGGTAGACAGGGTTTTCAAGGGTTAACAGGCAATCAAGGCAACCAAGGAAATCAAGGCAGACAAGGTTTTCAAGGTCTAACTGGAACTGGAAATCAAGGTTTCCAAGGCTTTCAAGGATCTCAAGGATCTCAAGGATCTCAAGGGTTTCAAGGATATCAAGGTTTTAGAGGTTATCAAGGCAATCAAGGAAACCAAGGAAATCAAGGATTTCAAGGGGAACAAGGAGTTCAAGGATCTGTTGGATCTCAAGGATCTCAAGGATTTCAAGGCAGACAAGGTTTTCAAGGAATTGTTGGAAATCAAGGTTTTCAAGGAGAACAAGGATTTCAAGGAAGACAAGGTTTTCAAGGAAATCAAGGGTTACAAGGTATTATTGGAAATCAAGGCAACCAAGGGTTTCAAGGAAGACAGGGATTTCAAGGTCACCAAGGCGATCAAGGTTGGCAAGGCGAACAAGGTGATCAAGGTCATCAAGGCTGGCAAGGTCATCAGGGAGATCAAGGATGGCAGGGCGATCAAGGTTACCAAGGATCACAAGGTGATCAAGGATCACAAGGTGATCAAGGATCACAGGGTGACCAAGGATCGCAAGGCGATCAAGGAAACCAAGGGGAACAGGGATCGCAAGGTAATCAAGGAGAGCAAGGATTTCAAGGAAACCAAGGAGAACAAGGTTCTCAGGGAAACCAAGGTAATCAAGGAGTCGTTGGAACCACAGGTAATCAAGGGTCACAAGGCAATCAAGGATCACAGGGAAATCAGGGATCACAGGGAAATCAGGGAACAACTGGAACCGCAGACACAATTTTCTTAGCAACTAACTTTGGAGGTTTATAACTATGCCAGTGACAGCAACACCAATATTCGCTCAAGCCCCATACTTTGTTGCAAAAACACTTGCAGCACAAACAGCATGTACAACTAGAGGACCAACAGCAACGGCTAGTCTTGCAGCAGCTAACATCATCGAAGTTGTGCCGACTTCTACTAATGGCCTAAGAATTGATAGCATCCAAGTCAATGCTTGTTCTACTTCTTTTACTGCACCTACCGCTGGTAATATTGTAGGCATATGGGTATGGGATGGAACTACAGCTTTCTTATTCACGGAAATACTTGTGACTGCTGTAACTCCTTCGACTACTGTTGCTGGATTTACTACCACATTGACTTTTGCTAACCCTCTTGTTTTACCATCTACATTTAAACTTTTTGCCTCTGTTAGTGTTACTACTACTGCTAGTACTACTGCATTGCAAGTTTGTGTAATGGGGGGAAGTTATTAATGGCTGGAGCGTTTAACTATGGCATGATACCAAGCAATTCTCCAAAAGGTTCTGCGTTTCAAGCAGTCCAAGAAACTACTATATCGTCTGGTATTATTCAAATGTTTGCTGGTTCTACTGCTCCAAATGGGTGGCTTATATGTGACGGAAGTACTGTTAGCAGAAAGACTTATGGCGATTTATTTAAAGTTATTGGAACTACATATGGGGCTGGCAATTCCAATACTACATTTGCATTACCAGATATGAGAGGGCGATTACCCATAGGTGCTGGAACAGGCACATCTTTGACAACCAGAACTTTAGGGGCGAATTTGGGTGCAGAGACAGTAACATTAGCAGTAACAAATCTTCCACCACATACTCATACCGCTACGGTTGGAACACAAAGTGCTAACCATACTCACACAGGCACAAGCGGTGGCCAAAGTGTAAATCATACTCACAGTTATGGAAGACCCATAGGAACCACTGGAGCTACTAGCGGTATTATAGATACGCTTACTGGTAGCAGTTCGGGAACACCATTAACAGGTGGAAACTCTGTTGGGCATACTCATGCAACTACATTTGGAACTCAAAGTGCTACGCATACACATTCAGTCACTAATTCAAACACAGGTAGCGGAACGCCATTTGGAATTATGCCACCGTCAATAGGTGTTAATTTTATCATAAAGATATAGGTGAAAATTGGCTGGATCTTTTTCCTATAATGCGATACCTACTAATTCTCCTAAAGGTAGTTCGTTTGAGCCTATAAAAATACCAATCGTACCAACTGGTGTAATAGAAATGTTTGCTGGTGCTGTTGCTCCAATTGGATGGTTAATTTGTGATGGAAGTATTGTAAGCAGAATAGCTTTTAGTGATTTGTTTAAAATTATAGGCACTACTTATGGCTCTGGCAATTCTAATAGTACATTTACTTTGCCAGACATGAGGGGTAGAATGCCCATTGGTGTTGGTTCTGGTTCTAATTTAACTACAAGGTCATTGGCAGGAACTGTTGGTGCAGAAACAGCAACATTAGCAGAAACTAATTTGCCTTCTCATACTCATACTGCTTCAGTTGGAACAGAAAGTGTTACACATACACACACTGGTACAAGTGGAGGTGAAAGCACAAATCACAATCACTACTTTAGTCATACTGCGGGTACATCTGGTTCGTATGGATTATTTGATTCAGCAACAGCTAGTAGTTCTGGTCAACCTAATACTGGTGGCATTCAGCAAAATCATGATCATGCTACTACAACAGGAACTCAAAGTGCTACTCATACACACACGATGACCAACTCTAACACGGGTAGCGGAACAGCATTTGGTATTATGCCTCCATCCATAGTTGTTAATTTTATTATAAAGATATAGGTGAAAATTGGCTGGATCTTTTTCTTATAATTCGATACCAACTAACTCCCCTAAAGGTAGCTCCTTTCAAGGTTTACAATCATCCATTACTCCTATTGGTGTTATAAGATTTTTTGCTGGATCTGTAGTTCCTAACGGATGGCTTTTATGCAATGGAAGTACTGTTAGCAGAAAAGCTTATGGCGATTTATTTAAAGTAATAGGAACAACTTTTGGTGCTGGCAATTCTAATGACACTTTTACTTTGCCTGATATGAGAGGCAGGATTCCAATTTGTGCAGGAACAGGTACTTCTCTAACTACTAGAACTTTAGGGTCAAATGTAGGAGCAGAAACAGTTGCTTTATCCGAAGCTAATATGGCTTCTCACACTCACGCCAACAATTTTTCTACGCAAACAGAAAGTGCAACCCATACACACTCAGGAACAAGTGGTGGAGTATCTGTTGATCACACACATGGTTGGGGAAGAAATGTGGGATCGTTTGGATCATATGGCTTAAGAGATGGTAATAATAGAAGTGCTAATGGAACGCCTAATACGCAAGCAGCTAATCAAGATCATAATCATACTACTACTACTGGAACTGAAAGCACTAATCATAATCATACTGTTACAAATTCCAGTACTGGAGGTGGAACCGCATTCGGGATTATTCCACCAGCGATAGTTGTTAATTTCATCATAAAAGCATAGGAGCAAAAATGTTAAGCTTAAGTATCATACTGACAAATAGGATAGATAACTCTGGAATAGCAACAGAGGATATATATAACATCAATCTGATTAAAACAAATTCAGATGGTGTTTCAAGAAATATAACCATGCCAGTTTTACTTGACTCAGAAATTGGCAAATTTATATCTAAACTCTCTGATCAAACATGGGATTATATAGCTGCTGCACCCCCAGATGCTCTCTCTCAAGCAAAGGCATGGTCATTTCAAAATATAGATAATGAATGGGCAGCTTTAGAAAAAGTTGGTTGGGATTCTGGTCGTGGCTATCGTTTAGGCATTTCCCCCTCTGATGTGGCACTTCTTGTAGGTGTGTTTTCTCTTGCAAAAGAAGCAGCAGCATTGGGCCTAGAACTTCCTAACCTAATTAGCATGGATAATACGCCTGTTGTTTTCTCATCTATACAAGAAATGACTGGTGTTCTACTAGAATATGGGCAAGCTCGCTCAGTTTTAGCTGGTATATACGCAGAAAAAAGAAAGGTAGTAGAGAATGCCACAGAAGTTGGAGTGACAGGTGTAATTTAATGTAGGCACAACTACATTATTTGGGGGTTAGAACAATGGATGATAAAGACTTTATCCTATTAATTGAACGATTAGGTGTTTCTTGTAGTTTTTTAATATTCTTTGTTTGGACAACCTATAGAGCATCTACTTGGTTGGGTGAGAAGATCATCCTCCCTTTGCATGATAGACACATCAAATTTATAGATAGATTAGAAAGTGGACTAGAAAGTGTGGTCAAAAGCCAAGAAAACACTATGGACATACTTAATCAGATACTGTTAAATACTAGAGAGTTGCATGAACTTAAAAGGAATAAAAAGGAAACTGTTAATGCAGAATGAAATTATTTACACAAATGACACCATTGTTGCTGTAGAGTATACCGTATTAAATAGCAATGAGTGTACTTACATATATACAAGTGGGTTTGTACAAAATGAATTATTTTCAATCTAAAAATAATAACCCAATTCTTAAGGGTTAAAGATGCCTAATTGTGTTGATCTACTGAGCTTGGGCATTAATCCATCTTATGAAGGTGAGGTTTTTCTTTTTGGTGATTGTTCTTATACAGCAATAGAAAAAGATGGAAGTTTAAATTGGAAAGAGAATGAAGAACTGAAGGTTTATGGGGATTTTAGTACATGCACATCATCTTCTTGTAGTTGGTTGTGGAGTTGGGAAAGCCCTGGAGAACCAGGCTACTATACACAATGGAGAAAGACATCTTCGTGCCCACAAGATGGCACATGTCTTTGTTCATACGAAGGATTCCCTAGTTTTAACGGAACGGAAGGTCAAGTCGTATCTTATCCTTGTATATACCCAACTACAACTCAAGAACCAACAACTAGTACTTCTTCTACCACTGGAACACCACTTACATCAGAACCTCCAGATCCAACCACACCACAACCCACTACTACTAATACCACTACCACTACTACAACTACTCCAAATCCTTGTGCTCCTGGGGAATGGAATTGTGCTGGAAATTGTAGACCTAAAGATCGATATAATTGTAGTGAGTGTGGAGATGCATGTTTGCCATCACCTGAAGAAGATTGTTGTCCTAATTTTACTGGTGGTGGATCAATAGAATGTACAGATTTGTTATTTAACAATAACAATTGTGGTGGTTGTGGAATAATTTGTGCGGAAGGAGAAGCATGTTGCTATGGATCTTGTGTTCCATTAGGAACAGATGAAAATTGTGCATCTTGTGGTGATTCAGTGCCAGAAGGTACGGTCTGCTGCGATGTTAATGGTGATGGTATTTATGGATCAATTTCTCTTGACTATTGGAATCTAGGAAACCCCGGATCGTCTGATGATGATAATTGTGGATCATGTGGGAATGTGTGTGTTGCACCATATAGATGTAAAGACGGTGTGTGTACTGAAACAACAACATGTTTTGGTGGTTGTACTTGGGAATGGATGGGGCCAGCAGGCTACTGGTATCAACTACAAGATTGTATTCAATCATGCATTTGTGATTCTCCTACTGATGATGGAACTGTGTTTTATGAGTCTTTTGAATCTCCTTGTTATTCTTATGTAACAACGACTTCAGATCCAAATGCAACCACAACGACTACAACCGCTAGTCCAACAACGACTACTACGACTACTTCAGCACCAACTACTACGACTACAACCGCTAGTCCAACTACCACAACGACTACTTCAGCACCTACTACAACAACCACAACCGTTAGTCCAACCACAACGACTACTTCAGCACCAACTACTACGACTACTTCAGCACCAACTACAACAACTACTACGACTTCAGCACCTACAACGACTACAACGACCACAACCGCTAGTCCAACTACCACAACGACTACTTCAGCACCAACTACAACAACTACTACGACTTCAGCACCTACAACGACTACAACGACCACAACCGCTAGTCCAACTACCACAACGACTACTTC
>Ga0255100_1000715_pt1 | contig 12919 bp, 14 predicted proteins | sample Colum_Colum_RepB_2_FD_188449 | JGI IMG/M metagenome (GOLD analysis project Ga0255100, IMG submission 188449) | Freshwater microbial communities from Columbia River, Oregon, United States - Colum_Colum_RepB_8d | ecosystem: Environmental > Aquatic > Freshwater > River | place: USA: Oregon...
CGAATACCTCGGCCCGCAGCGTGTTGTTGGCGGTCGATTTCACTTCCAGACCGGTGCCGCGAATCGCCGCGAGCGCCACCAGCGTCAGCAGCACCAGAAACACGATCGCCGTGACCAGCGCATAGCCGCGCTGCCTACGCGCTGCAGAATTGCACGGCCGCGTCATCCGCGCACCCGATTGCGCAGCTGGATTTCCTGGACGACGAGGCGGCGCTGGAAACGGGCATCGGCCGCGCTGTAGCGGCTGGCGCAAGTCGAGCTGGCCGGGCCGTAGCAGCGGCTGGCGGTCAGCGCGTACTCGCGGGTGTCGACCACGTTGTCCAGCTCGTCGCCGCGCGCAACGAAGCTGACCCGCACGCTGAGCACCTGCCGCCAATCGGTGATCGCGGCGGCTTCCCGGTAGCGGTCGACCTGCTGGTCGTCGTCGCTGTCGAGCCCGAACGCGAAGGCCAGCGTCTCGATGCCGTCGACCAGCTGCGCGGTGGTCAGCGAGGAGCGGTCGAGTTCCAGCATCGACAGCGTCGGCACCGGTCCGGCACCAAAATCCTGCGTCTGGATGTGGAACAGCGCGATGGTCATCTTGTAATTGAACACGCCGGCTTCCGGGCCGCCGGCTGGCGAGCGCTTCAGCGCATCAAGGTCGGCGTCGCGGACATCGAACAGCGTGCCGGCGTAGCCGAGCTTGGCACGCAGGTACAGCGGCCCGCGTTCGACCGCCGTGCGCGTTAGCTGGGCGTCGCTGGCCAGGTCATCGGGGTTGGCGTAACGGATCGCGATGGCATCGGAGCCGTTGACGTAGCGGGTCAGGCAGCCGGCCGGCAGGCCGGTCGGGCGGCCGATCGCACCGGTGTAGCCGACCACGGCCTCGGCGGGCTGCATGATCCAGGCTTTCGTGCAGCTGCCGCGTCCGATCGCGGTGCTGCCCGGCTGCACGGTGACATCGCCGCTGCGGACGCCGCCCCAGAAATCGGCCTGCCGCAAATAGCGGTTGAAGTAGTCAGAAGCGACGCGGATGTTCTCCTGCATGCGGCTGGTGCTTTCCTGCACCCGGTAGCTCTGCTTGGAGGTGATGAACACCCGGGCGATGCCGACCAGCAGCAGCAGCGCGATGACCAGCGTCACCATCAGCTCGACCAGCGAGAAGCCCAGCGGCTTCCGATTCACGGCAGATACCCGAGGCGGATGCAGTGCAGCACCTCGCAGTCGATCGTATCGGGCCGGCGCCGGCTGCCATCCCAGTAGACGGTGACGATGCGCAGGCTGTCTGCGGTACAGGGCCCGCCATCGCAGTCGATCGACAGCCGGCTGCCCGGCAACACCGCGCGCGGGCCGTTCGGGATGTTGCTGGTGTTTGCCGATGACGACAGCTGCGCGTAGATCGCCGCGATATCCCACTGTGCCTGCTCGATCGGCGAACAGGCGCTGACCGCGCAATTGACCGGCGCGGCGGGCGGCGTGGCATCCGCCGCGATTGCATAGGCGCCGCGCCGTACGCCGTCGCGATTGGCGCGCATCCGCTCGGTCATCGCCTGGGCCAGCGCCGAGGCCTGCGTGTACTGGTACGAGATCAGGTTGTTCGACAGTGCGGCCGACTGCAGGCCGGCAATGCCGAGCAGACCGATCGCCAGCACCAGCACGGCGATCAGCACCTCGACCAGCGTCATGCCGGCGGCGCGCTTCACGGACGCTCGACGCGCGGTCGGCCGGTCGGGCTGATCACCACGCGCCGCTCGTGGCGCGCGCCCGAGGTCGAGGCCACGGTGAAGCTCGCGGCATCGAGCATCCGGCCAAGGCCGTTGTAGCGCAGGTAGGGGCGGTCGCCATTCTTGGTGATCCGCGCACAGGTGCTCAGCGGCCGCTCGACCTTCAGCAGCGGCTCACTCGGCGCGCCGGCGTAGCGCTGGTCACTGTTGCCGTCGAGAAACATCAGGTAGCCGAGCTCCCAGGTGCTGCCGGCTGCGGTTGCGCACTGGCTGCCGTCACTGCTCGGGCACAGCGTCACGGTGCGGTCGCGCTTCAGGGCTTCGCTGCGAGCGGCGGTCAGCACCGTCAGCAGCGTGTTGGCCGTGGTCACCGTGCAGTTCTGACGCACCGTGGCGCTGAACATCGGCAGGCCGACGACCAGCAGGATCGACACCACGACCAGGGCGACCATCAGTTCCAGAAGGGTGAAGCCATTGGCGCGACGGCGCGTGTTCATGATCTCCAGCCGAGTCGTGGCGCACGGCCCGGCTGGCCTTGCGGTCCGCCGATCATAAAGGCAGGGCAAACGCCTGCGGATGCACCGGGCCGACGATCGGCAGGCCCGGTCATCCCGCTTGCAGTGGCTCGCCAGCGCTCAGGCCAGCAGGCGGCTGGCCTTGCGCAGCGCCATCGCCAGCTGCTCGATGTCGTCGCGATTGTTGTAGACCGCCAGAGACGCCCGAACCGTGGCCGGCACGCCGAAACGGGTCATCAGCGGCATCGTGCAGTGGTGGCCGGTGCGCACCGCCACCCCGTACTGATCGAGGATCGTGCCGATGTCCTGGGCATGGCCGGCCGTCATCACGAACGACATCACGCCGCCCTTGTTCTTCGCGGTGCCGATCATCCGCAGCCCCGGCACTTCGGCCAGCAGCGCGGTGCCTTCGACCAGCAACTGATGCTCATGCGCGGCAATCGCCTGAAGACCGACCGATTCGATCCAGTCCAGCGCTGCCGCAAAGCCGACCGCGCCAGCCATGTCCGGCGTGCCCGCTTCGAAGCGGTACGGCGCTTCGTTCCAGGTGCTTTCCTCGAAGCTCACCGTGCGGATCATGTCGCCACCGCCGTGCCACGGCGGCATCGCATCCAGATGTTCGCGCTTGGCAACTAGGCAGCCGAAGCCGGTCGGGCCATAGGCCTTGTGCGCGGAGCAGGTGAAGAAATCGGCGCCGAGCGCCGGGAAATCGACCGCGAGATGAGCGACCGACTGCGCGCCATCGACCAGCACCGGAATGCCGCGCGCCCGGGCCGCCGCGATCATCTGCTCGACCGGATTGACGGTGCCGAGCGAGTTCGAGATGTGAACGACGGCGATGAACTTGGTTCGCTCGTTGAGCCGCGCCAACCAGCCGTCGAAGTCCAGAGAGCCGTCATCGAGCACCGGTGCTGCGACGATCTTCGCGCCCTTTTCCTTGGCCACCAGCTGCCACGGCACGATGTTCGAGTGGTGCTCCATGCCGGTCAGCAGCACTTCGTCACCGGGCTGCAGGCGCGGCCGCAGGAAGCTGTAGGCGACCAGGTTGATCGCTTCGGTGGTGCCGCGCGTGAAGACGATTTCCTCGCGCGCCGTGTTGAACCAGCGGGCAATGCGATCGCGTGCGCCTTCGTAGGCGGTGGTCGCGCGCTCGGCAAGGTCGTGCACGGCGCGGTGCACATTGGAGTTCTGGTGGCGGTAGTAGTGGTCGATCGCCGCAAGCACGGCGTCCGGCTTCTGCGTGGTCGCCGCGTTGTCGAGATAGGCAAGGCGGCCGCCACGGACCGGCTCGGCCAGGATCGGGAACTGCGCGCGAATCCGGTCGAGGTCGAAGTTCGACGGCGGACGTTCGGTCAGGGGGGCGTTCATGCGTCGATGTCCAGAGTCAGTTCGGCCGGCAGATGCAGCGCGGTTTCCACGCGTGCACGTAGTGCCGGCCACTCGATGCGATCGAGGATCTGCAGCGCGAAGGCGCGCAGCAGCATGGCGCGTGCGGTGTCGTGGTCGATGCCGCGGCTGCGCAGGTACGACAGCGCCACGGCATCAAGCTGGCCGACCGTTGCACCGTGGGCGCACTTGACGTCGTCGGCGTAAATTTCCAGGTCCGGCTTGGCATTGACTTCTGCCTTGCGCGACAGCAGCACGTTGGCGATGCGTTGCTCGGAATCGGTCTTCTGCGCACCCGGCTGCACGACGACCTTGCCGTTGAACACCGCCTTGGTCTTTTCATCGACCAGGCCTCGGTAGTTCATGCGGCTGGTGCCATGCGGCGCGGCGTGGACGATGCGCACGTGATTGTCGATATGCGACTGCCGGGCGTGGGCATAGAGCCCAGCGATCGTTGTCTCGGCACCGGATTCGGCCAGCGCCAGATCCAGATCGTGACGGACGAAGCCGCCGCCGAGATCGACGGTCACGCCTTCGAGCCGTGCATCGCGCGACAGGCGGGCGTCGATGCGCGTCACCAGCGTGCCGCCGGCGGCCTCGTTCTGGATCCGGTACAGCTGCAGCTTCGCGTTGCGGCCGAGATGGATGTCGAAAAAGTGCGTGCTCAGGCGTTCGCCGCCGGTGCCGCTGAAGTCGAGCAGCACGATCGCTTCGGCATCGTCGCCGAGTTCGATCAGATGACGCTGATGGCTCATCGTCGGCTGCCCGTCGCTGCGGCTGCAGAACAGTACCTGCAGCGGCCGTTCGAGCCGCGTGCCGCGATCAAGCCGCAGCCGCAGCCCACCGGCTGCGAATGCAGCGTTCAGCGCATCGATGCCGACGGCCGGCGGCGGCAGCGCGCAGGTATCGCTGTGCCAGCGTGCCGCCGTCGATGCCGGATGGACCTGACCGTTGACGTAGACCAGCGTGTCGGCGCCGTCGAGCAGCAGGTCGGGCAGGGCGTCATCGCTGGCGCTGACATCCGGTTCGAAGCTGCGCTCGTTGAGGGCGGTCAGATCGCTGTAGCGCCAGTCTTCGAGATCCTTGTGCGGAAAGCCGCTATCGAGGAAGCGCGAGAACTGCACGCTGCGCGGGGCGCGCTCGGCGGCGGTCAGCGCGTTGGCGTAGCGCTCGAACTGGGCGCTGTAGGTGGCAAGCGCGGACACTCAGGCAGCCTCCAGCCAGCCGTAACCCTTCTCTTCCAGTTCCTTCGCCAGTTCCGGGCCGCCGCTGCGGACGATCCGGCCGCGCGCCAGCACGTGGACGAAGTCCGGCTGCACGTAGTCGAGCAGGCGCTGGTAGTGGGTCACCAGCACCGTCGAGCGGGCCGGGCCGCGCAGCGCATTGATGCCGTCGGAGACGATCTTCAGCGCGTCGATGTCGAGGCCGGAGTCGGTTTCGTCGAGGATCATCACGGTCGGCTGCAGTACCAGCATCTGCAGGATCTCGTTGCGCTTCTTCTCGCCGCCGGAGAAGCCTTCGTTGACGCCGCGCGACAGCATCTTCGGATCGATCTTGACCTTCTTCGCCTGTTCGCGAACCCAGGTCAGGAAGTCGTTCGGGGCGATCTCGCTTTCGCCGTTGTGCTTGCGGCGCGCATTCACGGCCGCCTTCAGCAAGGTCATGTTGCTGACGCCGGGAATCTCGACCGGGTACTGGAAGCCGAGAAAGATGCCGGCGCAGGCGCGCACTTCCGGGTCGAGCGCCAGCAGATCCTGACCTTCGAACAGGATGCTGCCATCGGTCACTTCATAGCCTTCGCGACCGGCGATGACGTTCGACAGTGTCGACTTGCCGGCGCCATTCGGGCCCATGATCGCGTGGACTTCACCCGGCTTGATGCTCAGGTTCAGGCCCTTGAGGATTTCCTTCTCTTCGACGCGGGCGTGCAGGTTGGTGATTTCAAGCATGGACAGTGTGCTGCTCCAGATAGCCCCAGTCGGCGAACTGCCGCTGCAGGCTGGGCTCATGCGCAAATGCGCGGAAATACAGATATTCGGGGGCGAGGTCGAGATCGCCTGGCCAGTGCAGCGTGCCGTGCTCCAGCCGGAAATCGGCCAGCACGGCCGGGTTTCGCAGCGGCGCAAATACCGGTGGCAGATCGGTATCGATCAGCAATCCGAAATCCACTGTGCCGCAGCGTCCGTCGCTGAACGTCAGTTGCATGACTTGCGTTCCCATCAGGCTCGCCTCGACGACCAGTGGCAGGCTCATGCAAGCGGCTCGATCTTGTGGAACTGCCCGGTGGTGCTCAGATCGGTCCAGTTGGTCATCAGCTCGTCGCGATGAATCGATGCCCATTCCACGACCAGGCTCAGCACGCGAGGTGGCAGCTGACCTTCGATGGTGCCGAGGGTGGCAATCGCGATCTGTGCCCGGTAATCGTTGTACTGGACATGGAAATGCGGCGGATTGTGGTCCTTGAAATACATCGTGATGACGATGCCGAGGAAGCGGCTGATCTCCGGCATGGTGTCAGCCAACCGCTCCTTCGAGCGACACGGCCAGCAGCTTCTGCGCCTCGACGGCGAATTCCATCGGCAGCTCCTTGAACACGTCCTTGCAGAAGCCGTTGACGATCATGCTGACCGCTTCTTCCTCGCCGATGCCGCGAGCCCGGCAATAGAACATCTGGTCCTCGGAAATCTTCGAGGTGGTGGCCTCGTGTTCCAGCGTGGCGCTCGGGTTGCGGACTTCGGTGTACGGGAACGTGTGGGCACCGCACTGATCGCCGATCAGCAGTGAATCGCACTGCGTGTGATTGCGCGCGCCCTCGGCCGATTCGAGCATCCGCACCAGGCCGCGATAGCTCTGCTGGCCACGGCCGGCAGCGATGCCCTTCGAGACGATCGTCGACTTGGTGCGCTTGCCGATGTGGATCATCTTGGTGCCGGTATCGGCCTGCTGGCGGTGGTTGGTCAGCGCCACCGAATAGAACTCGCCGACCGAGTCGTCGCCGCGAAGAATGCAGCTCGGATACTTCCAGGTGATTGCCGAGCCGGTCTCGACCTGGGTCCAGCTGATCTTCGAGCGCGGGCCACGGCAGTCGCCGCGCTTGGTGACGAAGTTGTAGATACCGCCCTTGCCGTCCTCATCTCCCGGGTACCAGTTCTGCACCGTCGAATACTTGATCTCGGCATCGTCGAGCGCCACCAGTTCGACGACGGCCGCATGCAGCTGGTTCTCATCACGCTGCGGTGCCGTGCAGCCTTCGAGATAGCTGACGTGGCTGCCTTCGTCGGCAATGATCAAGGTGCGCTCGAACTGGCCGGTGTTGCGCTCGTTGATGCGGAAGTAGGTCGACAGCTCCATCGGGCAGCGCGTGCCCTTCGGGATATAAACGAACGAGCCTTCGGTGAATACGGCGGTGTTCAGCGCCGCGAAAAAGTTGTCGGCGAACGGCACCACCGAACCCAGATACTTCTTGACCAGCTCGGGATGCGTCTTCACGGCTTCCGACAGCGGGCAGAAGATCACGCCGGCTTCGAGCAGCTTCTTCTTGAACGTGGTGCCGACCGATACCGAGTCGAACACCACGTCGACCGCGACGTTCTGCACGCCGGCAAGCATTTCCTGCTCGCGCAGCGGAATGCCGAGCTTGCGATAGGTTTCGAGCAGCTTCGGATCAACCTCGTCGAGCGTCTTCGGGCCGTCCTTCATCGACTTCGGCTGCGAGTAGTACGAGATCGACTGGTAGTCGACCTTCTCGTAGTTCACATGCGCCCATTCCGGCTCGGTCATCGTCAGCCAGCGGCGATAGGCCTTCAGGCGGAAGTTCAGCAGCCATTCCGGCTCGTCCTTCTTCGCCGAAATCAGGCGGATCACGTCCTCCGACAAGCCGGGCGGGACCTTGTCGGCCTCGATGTCGGTGATGAAGCCGGCGCTGTAGAGCTTCCGGCTGGCGACCATTTCGGTCACCTCGCGGATGTTCTGCACTGCTGCTGCGTCTGGACTGGCTGCCATGGCGGTTGCTGATCCTGTTGAAGTTGGGAATTCGGGGTGTCAGTCGGCGGCTTGCGACATGCTGCGCAAGGACACTGCCGGCTTGACGCGGGCCACCGCTGCAACGCGCGGTGCGGCCATTTCGGCGAGCGTCACGGCCGACAGCGCCTGACGGATCGCGTCATCGATCAGCCGCCAGTTCGAGCGCGACGTGCAGCTGCCTTCAATCGTGCAGCCGCCGCCGTGCAGCGCACATGCGGTGATCGCGATCGGGCCTTCGAGCGCACTGACGACGTCGGCCACGGTGATTTCGTCGGCGCTGCGCGCCAACCGGTAGCCGCCGTGGACGCCACGGGTCGATTCGACGAGGCCGCCCTTGACCAGCAGCTTCAGCAGCTTGGCGACGGTCGGCGCAGCGACATGCGAGCGCGCCGCCAGCTCCTGCGCGTTCAACATGCTCGACGGCGCCCGCGCCAGTGTGGTCATCACGAGCGTGCCGTAGTCAGTCAGCTTGGCGATCTTGAGCATGCGGGGAACCTGTCGGCGGATACCGGACCGGAATGGTGCGGATTATAGAGGAGCCGACGCAGGCTTGTGCGACGCGATCACCGAGTCGGCGACAATCCCGGTCCGAGCCCGCCCCATGGAAGCCGATCCGAATGCCCGACACGCCGCCCGCCCGATTCGACTGGGATGTCGTTTACCCGCATGTGCTGCCGGTCACCGTGCAGCCGGAAGACACCGACGGCATGGGCCACACCAACAACGTCGCCTATCTCGGCTGGCTGGAGCGCGTCGCCTGGGATCACTCGCACAAGCTCGGCATGAACATCGAGCGCTATCGCGCGCTGGACGCCGGTTGCGTCGTCCGTCGCCATGAACTCGACTACTTCGCACCGACCTTTGCTGGCGAGGAACTGCTGCTCGGTACCTGGATCATCGAGAACGATGCCCGGCTGACCATGTGGCGCGGCTACCAGATCATCCGGCCAGCCGATCGCAAGCTGGTGCTGCGCGGCAAGACGCTGTGGGTCTGCGTCGACATGAAGCACGGCCGGCCGCGGCGGATGCCGCCGGAATTCGCCGTCTATGTGCCGGCGCAGCCGGCCACCCGCAGCTGATTCTCAGCGTAGCCATAGCAATGCTGGCGCGGCGCCGAGTTGGGCCGTGACGATCGCGTTCTGACCGAACTGCCGGCCGAATTCGGCGGCGACCCCTTCCGGCGGATCGATCAGCAGCACGCTGGCTTCGGAAGGCCAGGCACCGTCCGGGTCCAGGCCGTCTGCTGGCAGGTGGCGGATGCCGCGTTCGCGCAGCGCCGCCTGCAACTGCTCCGATGCCATCGCGTTGGCGGCTTCGCTGGCCGCGATGCCGAGCGGATTGCAGGCAGTGACGATCGCCCAGCGTTCCGTCACGCCGTGCGCGGTGAGCCAGCGGTCGGCATCGGCGTCGACCAGCCCAATGCGCCGCTCGACGCGGCCGTCGATCCGGTAGATCGCCAGCCGGTAGGCCGCGTGCAGCTTGGCGCGTTCCAGCAGATCGCCGAGCAGCGCCGACAGCTCCGGCAGCCGCTCGTTCAGCGTGTGGCCGGCATCGAGCATCGTCAGCGGCCGCCGGTGCTTCGCGGCGAAGCGGATCGCCTTGTCCGGCACCACGATGTCGTCAGCCCAGCCATGAACGACGTGCGTCAGCGCCGGCGGCACCCGCGGTTCGCGGTCGTAGCCCGGGAAATACAGCGCCGGGGCGATCAGGAACAGTGCGTCCGGTTCCAGCGCGCCAGCAGCCATCGCCGACACGTAGCCGCCCATGCTCGATCCGGCCAGCACCACGGCGCGGCGCGCCTTTGGCGCCAGCGCCAGCAACTGTACGACCCGCAGGTCAGGGTCCGGCTGCTGTCTATAATCCGGGCTCAAGACCGCATAGCCATGCGCCTTCGCCGTTGCGGCGAGATGCTTGATCTTCGTTCCCCACGGCCCGCTTTCCTTGCCATGAGCGAAGACCAGCAGATGCTCGGGCACGGCGTCGCTGGTCGTCTGGGGTGGAGCAGATTCGTTGGCGTTGCGCATCGGGTGCGAGGGCGGGAACGTGAAGAGAGACAGCAAGACGAACGAGGGCGGAATCATAGGCAACGCTGCCCGCTTGCGGCGGCGAGCCGAGCCGCTGGAAGTCAAGCTGACCTTGCGTTACCGCTTCGGGGATGAGCCCGACGACACCGTGACGGTGATGGACGACCGCGCGATTCCGATGGTCGACAGCGTCTTCAAGAACCGTGACCGGATCGTCCGGACGCTGGCCATGACCCTGGTGCGCGCTGGCATCACGCGGCCGAAGGTGGTCAGTGAACTGGTGCCGGGCTTGGGGCTGTTGAAGAAGGTCACGGAGCGGAAGGGCAAGAAACGGCGATCGCCGTGACCGATCTTGATGGCGCGCAACGAGCGTGCCGGTGCCGACTTCCCGCATCGCGGTCATGAGCCGCCGGGTTGTCTGCCGTCGCGAGAAGGGCTTCTGACGGTGTCAGTGACATGAAAAAGGCCCACCGGTGACGGTGGGCCTTGGCACGGTGAAAAGTGACCGTGTTGCGGCTGAAGCGGACGGACAGCGATTGCACGTCCGTCCGGAACAGCACGGGTTACGGCATCACCGACACCCGGAACTCCTTGTGCGCGGTGTCGCCAGCAGCGTCGCGGACCTGAGTCAAGAATACCTGTACCTTCGAGATTAGTACTTTGTTTGGTGCTCGTCTTTCGGAAGCTGCCCTTTTCGGTAATGGGTTTGGGTGATCTTGCGGGCGAGTGAATTCCGATCCGTTGGCGAGCTGAAGCTGCCTCGGTATTCCCGGTGCTTGGAAGCAATTGGTAGAGCGCGTTGACTGCGCGAGCGGACTATAGGGTGGTGTCGATCTCGATTTGCAGCAATTCGCGAACGCGCAATTCACGCCCACGAGTTTCGTGGCCATCTTCTTTGGCCTGGTGTTCTCGTTATCGAGATCCTTCAGTCGCTGCAGCTATACATCCATGCCAGCACGCTTCGACTTTTTGGCGTAGTGAGTCAGTTCGTTAACCCGGAGCTTACGGCACGGATTGGCAACCTTTGCCCTCCCTTTGCATAAGTACGGTCTGTCCTTCTGAACAATTCGACACCTCCACGTTTAGCTCTTTGTTCTACGAAGATCTATGCGCAAGTGTCTTTCGAGGACGGAACATGTTTCTTTGTGAGTCCGCCAGCAGGGTAGGGCGGGTCGCGACCCGCCGCTATCCATGAAGCAAGTGCTGCGACCCGAGTCGACGCCAGGCGCCTCGTCCAGCGCGTAGCCGGCCGAGGCGCTGCGTCAATCGCGGAGCGCGATCCGCCCTATGGCTGCCTCAAGCCGAACCCACGTCCGCGAACTTGACGCGCAGCACCTTCTTGTCGAGCTTGCCGACGCTGGTCTTGTCCAGCGCCTCGACGAACAGCACGCGCTCCGGGACGCCGTACTTGGAGATCACGCCCTTGTCGGCGAAGGTCATCATGTAGCGCTTGATCTCGGCTTCGTCGCCGGTTTGGCCTGGCTTCAGCACGACCAGTGCGACCGGGCGTTCGCCCCACTTCGCATCCTTCACGCCGATCACGGCGACTTCGGAAACGCACGGATGGGCGGAAATCAGGTTCTCGAGATCGAGTGACGATACCCATTCGCCGCCGGTCTTGATCACGTCCTTGACGCGATCAGAGATCACCAGCACGCCGTCCGGACCGAAGCTGCCGATGTCGCCCGAGTGCATCCAGCCGCCTTGCCAGAGTTCTTCCGATGCGGACGGATTCTTGTAATAGCCCTGCGTGGTCCACACCGAGCGAAACACGATTTCACCGGTCGACTTGCCGTCGCTCGGCAGCGGCTTCATCTCGGGGTCGACGGCGCGAACGTCGCAGAGCAGCGCCGGTCGACCGGTACGGACGCGCACGCTGGCCTGATGGTCGGTGTCGCCGCCGAGCTGGTCGGTGGGAACGTGGTTGATGATCTGCAGCGGGCCGGTTTCCGACATGCCGTAGCCGGTGAACACGTCGATGCCACGGTCGAGTGCGGCCTTGGCCAGTCCCTTCGGCAGTGCCGAGCCGCCAACCAGCACTTTCCAGCGCGACAGGTCCACTTCCTTGGCCATCGGGTGGCTCAGGATCATGTGCAGGATGGTCGGCACGCAGTGCGAATAGGTGACGCCTTCCTTGGCGATCAGCTGCAGCAGCATGTCCGGCGTGTAACGGCCCGCGTAGACCTGCTTGATGCCAAGCATCGTCGCGACGTACGGCATGCCCCAGGCGTGGACGTGGAACATCGGCGTGATCGCCATGTACACGTCGTCCTGGTGCAGGCGGCCCTGGACCGGCGCGGTGCCGAACGTCGAGGCGACGGCCAGCGTGTGCAGCATCATCTGGCGGTGGCTGTAGTACACGCCCTTCGGCAGGCCGGTGGTGCCGGAGGTGTAGAACGTCGACATCCGCACGTTCTCGTCGAACTCCGGGAAGTCGAAGCAGGCCGTCGCCTGCGCGAGCAGCGTCTCGTATTCGCCAGCGAAAGGAATCTTCGACGCCGGCACGCTGCCGTCTTCGGAAATCGCGATGTAGTGCTTCACGGTCTCCAGCTTGTCGAGCAGCGGCTCGAGCATCGGCACGAAGTCCGCATTGCACAGCACGATATCGGCCGCTGCGTGGTTCAGCGTGTACAGCATCTGGTCCGGGCTCAGGCGGATGTTCACCGTCTGCATCACGCAGCCGAGCATCGGAATCGCGAAGTACAGGTCCAGGTAGCGCTGGCTGTCCCACTCCATCACCGCGATGGTCATGCCCGGCTTCGCACCGAGACCGCTCAGCAGGTTGGCGGCGCGGTGCACGCGTTCGACGAACTGCGGATACGTGAAGCGGGCCTGGTCGCGGTAGACGATCTGGTTCTTCGAAGCGCGATTGATCGGGCTGGTTAGCAGGTGCTTGATCAGCAGCTGGTAGTTGTAGGCGGACGGCGTGCGATCAATCGGCGGCAGCGAGGTCATTGCGTGGGTCTCCTGGTTGGGGGCTTCGGTGTCCGTCCATTCCGCGCTACGCGGATGACGGATCGTTGTGATCGAGCGGCGGCGAACTATAGCGTTCGAAGTTGACGGCGACGATGCCGGAGCGTGTGCCGACGGCGAGAAACACAGCCGTCAGGCGATGGCCTGAAGGTTGGACAGCAATCCGCGCATTCGTGCCGTCAGCCATCGGCATTCGTTCCGGTCGGGCGCGGCACCGCGTCAGCGGGCAAGGAACGAAAACAGCGCGCGACGCTGTGCCAGCGACATCGCTTCGAGTCTGGCGACGTTGGCTTCG
>Ga0255100_1000725_pt1 | contig 12830 bp, 10 predicted proteins | sample Colum_Colum_RepB_2_FD_188449 | JGI IMG/M metagenome (GOLD analysis project Ga0255100, IMG submission 188449) | Freshwater microbial communities from Columbia River, Oregon, United States - Colum_Colum_RepB_8d | ecosystem: Environmental > Aquatic > Freshwater > River | place: USA: Oregon...
ACCGGGTGGCGTTGATGCCGATGAGATCGCCGAGTTGAAGCTGCTGCCCACTGAGCGGGTGAAGTCGCCAATATTGCCCGTATGGAAATGGCCGCTGTACCAAAGCGGATGGTAAGCAGTGCGAGGTTCCAGCTGCGACGCTGCGACGGCGCGCTCGAATCGCTCGCCCCAGTGCTGTTCGACCCCAAGTGCCATCGCAAACGGAAGATATTGCTCAAACAATTCCGCCGTCAGCGCCGGTGGATTGCGCAGGTTCATTTCTTCTTTCTCGGCGACATCGAGGTAGAGTTTGAAGCCCTCAAGTTTGTCCATCAGCAAGCGGCCGCCGGCAGTCGGCGCCTTCAGCAGCCAGCCGAACACCGCATGCAACAGTACGATGACGATGAACGCCACCATCACCAGCGGCACGAAGGCATCAAGTGCAATGATGATGGCGAACACTACCGCTGATCCCAGTATCGACGGCAGCAGGTAGCGGCTGTTGTTGAGAAAATGCACACCGTCACTGATCCCACGCAGCACTTCACTGTGGCCAGCGCGGGCACGGTTGATGAGTGCATGATTGCAATGATGCAGTTCAACCTCGCTGTCGCCAGCGAACAGCAGATCGAGCAGGCGGCGTTCATCATCGCTGAGCGGTTTGGCTGAAGCTTGCCGCTGCAAGCGGTAGCTGCTTCCCTCTTGCGAGATATTGAGATAGCCATGCACCGCCAGGTCGACGATGGCAACCGTCATCAACTTGCTGTCATAGCCCATGCGGCTGACATAACGCGCAGTGGCCGGCGCAATACCAGCGGGCGGTTCATAGTGCGGGAAGATGACTCCCAGCTCGGGATCGCGCCCTACTTTCGACCAAGCGGCGGCCAGATAGAAAAACGTACCGAGCAAACTCAGCAACGCCAGCAGCACACCGGTGTTGTTCTCCAGCACATTCTGCGTACGCTCGATGCGTGTGGGTTCCGGCACCACACCTTTGGGCCAACTCAATACCAGCGTGAGTCCTTCATTCGGCTCCAACGGCTGGGTAGTGCGAATCATGCCAGCGCCGTCGCTGATGCTCACCAGGTAGTCCTGCCCGCGCGCGCGAAACATCCCGGTATATCCCTCCATCGCCATCGTAGTGGCCGGCACTACACGTGGAAGCGTCACCGTTGCGCTCGCCTGGTCGATCGGGAAACTCCAACCGACTCCGGTGACATTCCAATAAAGCTCATCGTGGTCGGGGAAATAGCCGAGCTGGCGCGTGGTGCGATAACGCAGTCGATATTCGTATACAGCCGGCACCGACAGCAAGTTGTCGTCACCGAAATCCACCCGCACACCATTACCGCGCCGCTGGGCATTCCACGGCTCCGGCCTGCCGTTGCGCGTCAGGTCAAGCACAGTGAAATCCACTATGTAATTGTTGCCAAATTCATCGCGATAGCGCGTCGGAAATTCACGGTAGATGCCACGGCGGATATTGATGCCTTCCGCACTGACGCGAATGGTTTCGGTCACCTGCATGCTGCCGTCGGCTTCAATGCGGATGTCACTGTGGAATCCGAGGATGCGTTCGTCACCGGCGGTAGCGGCCCAGGCGCCATGCAGGCCAAGCCACAGAGTGGCGAAAACCAGTGCGCGCAACCATCGTGGAAAAGTCCTTCTCATCACTGCAACTCCACCCGCACATTGTCGCGCTGCTGAGGATCAGAGACTTCAAAATACTCCGCCTCGCGAAAGCCGAACGGCCTGGCGATCACCAACTGCGGGAAGCTTTGCACAGTGGTGTTGAGGATACGCACAGCACCGTTATAGAAACGGCGTGCATACTGGATGTGGTCTTCGATTGCGATCAGGTCCCGCTGCAGCTGCAAGAAGTTGGCATCGGCTTTCAGTTGCGGATACGCCTCTGCGACAGCAATCAGTTTGTGCACTGCTGCTTCAACTTCCGCTTCCACCGCAGCCTTGACCGGCAGATGGGTGGCGGCTGCACTGCGGGTGCGCAGTTCGGTGACTGCTGCCAGTGTGGCCTTTTCATAATCCGCATAGGCTTTGACAGTGCCCACCAGCTGCGGCACGAGGTCGTGCCGGCGCAGCAGTTGCACGTCGATGTCGCTCCATGCCGCCAGCACCTGGTTGCGCTGCTGCACGAGCTTGTTGAACGTCCAACCCGTCAGCATGCCAACCACGGCAAGCAGGGTAACCAGTTCCAACATACGCAATCTCCGGCGCTACATGAATGCCGGCAGCATAAACGCCGGCTACGGTCTTTTGAAAGCCTGCAAGGCCCGCTCACGACCGAAAGCGAGTTCCAGCATCGGTGGCGGATAATTGGCCGGCCGCAGCAGTCCGGGCTCGTGGATGGTTTTGTTGTCGAGCGCCGCCAGGTCCGGCAGAAAGCGCCGCAGGAAACTACCGTCAGTGTCAAAACGCTGTGACTGCGTTACCGGATTGAAGATGCGGAAGTACGGCACTGAATCGGTGCCGGTAGAGGCACTCCACTGCCAGCCACCATTGTTGGCGGCAAAATCACCGTCGACAAGATGCTGCATGAACCAGCGCTCACCCCAGCGCCAGTCAATCAGCAAATGCTTGCTGAGGAACATCGCCGTGATCATGCGCAGCCGATTGTGCATCCAGCCGGTCTGCAGCAGTTGGCGCATGGCGGCGTCGACAATCGGAACCCCGGTACGGCCTTCGCACCACTGTTGGAACTGCTTGTTGTCGTGTCGCCACGGCACATGGCCAATATCGGTTTTCCACGGCAGGTGCCGACAAACATGCGGGTAGTGCCACATGATGTATTTGTAGAAGTCGTGCCACAGCAATTCATTCTGCCAGGTGAATACTCCATTGCCGTCGTGCCAGCGCGTGGCTTCAAGCCAGCATTGGCGTATCGACAGCACGCCGGCAGCCAGATAGGCCGACAGCGTGCTGGTGCCGTCCATTGCTGGCAGATCGCGCGCCACTTTGTAGTCGGTGATGCGCTGCTGGCAGAACGAGAGCATGCGCCGGTGTGCATGGGTTTCTCCAGCTGGCCACTGCTCTTCCCACTGGGGCTGTGCTTCGCCGGAATCCGGCAACGCTGTCACCAGGCCCTGTGGCAATGCCGGCAGTATCAGGACGTGTTGCGGCTTGACCGAGTGCAACACCGGCGCTGCCAGCAGCAAAGCGCGTGCTGTTTTCGAGAATGGCGTGAACACCTTGAACGGCTCACCGCTTTTGTTCAGGACCGCTTGCGGCGCAATCAACAAGTGATCGAGATGGCGATGCAGGCGTACACCGAGTTGCTGGCATAACGTGGCCACCGCCTCATCACGTTTGCGTTCGTTGATTGGCACTTCAAGGTTGCAATGCAGTTCACCAACGCGCAGCACAGGCAGCAACTGTTCCAGCAGCACCGGAATATCGTCATAGCGCTGCACTTGCAGCTTCAACAGCGGGATGCCGAGTGTCGTCAGTGATTGCTGCAGTTCGTAAAGATTCCGCCGCCAGAAGTCGCGCTTGATCAGTGCGTCATCGTGCATATCCCACTGCGCAGGCGTGGCGATGTAGAGCCCCGCTACCGGCAGGCCGCTCGCCTGCGCGGCTGCAAGGCCGGGATTGTCTGCTACCCGCAGATCGGTGCGAAACCAGTGCAGGGCAATTGTCACAGCGCATTTCTCAGGCTGAGTTCATCCGGATACGGCTGCAAGTAGGCCTGGCGTTCGATATAGGGATCAGGGAAAACCTGGAAGTAATGTTTCAGCAGCGTTACCGGTACGATCAGCGGGATGAGGCCGCTACGGTATTGTTCGATCACCTTGCCAAGGCTGCTCTTTTCCTGTGCCTGCAGTTTCTTCTTCAGGTAACCCTGCAAATGCATCAGCACATTGGTGTTGGTCTTGCGGGTGGCCTTGTGTTGCAGCGCTTGCATCATGCCGGCGAAGTAACGCGGGCCGAGTTGGTTCGGATCGTGTTTGCCGGCAGCGGCCAGCAGCTGGCCGAGGGCGCCGTACTCCTGCGGTGCATGTGCCATCAAGGTGTATTTGTAGCGCGAGTGCAAGTCGATCAAACCTGCGGCAGTCAATCCTTGCGCGCATAGCTCACGCCAGGCTTTCATCGCAAACACGCGGGTGATGAAATTCTCGCGCAATACCGGATCGTGCAACCGGCCGTCTTCTTCCACCGGCAGCAATGGCATGGCCTTGGTAAGCGCAGCGGCGAAGATGCCGCGGCCTGGTATTGGCCCGGGGTAACCGTTGTCCATATAGACCTTCACCCTGAACAAGCCGCAGCTTGGCGAGTTCTTGATGAAGATGTAGCCGCACAGATCCTGCAGAGCAGGAATGCGATCTTGGGCGTAGTTCTGCACCTGATCGGTATAGTCAGTGCTGTGATCGCCCACTTTCAGCGCCCGTGGTGCAGCGGGATCACCAGCCAGATGCATCGGCGGCCGCGGCACTCCCAGGCCAGCGCCCATTTCCGGGCAAGTCGGTACGTACTCGAAGTACCTGGCCAGTTCCTTCGTCAACAGCGCCAGATGTTTGTGGCCACCGTCGTAGCGAACCTCCTGCCCTAGCAGGCAGGAACTGACTCCTACCTTGATTTTGTCCTGTGCACCATTCATATCCGTTCATCCCACCTGGGCTCATCCATGGACGATCCCGTTACGTACTGCTGCATGTTATAAAGCCTCTCTACGCATACACAGACACTCCGGATTGCCATGACCCGCGCTGTACTTCTTGCCAACCTCGGCTCCCCCGATCAACCGGACGTACCGTCCGTAAGACGTTATCTCAACCAGTTCCTGATGGACCCGTATGTGATCCAGTTGCCGTGGCTGCTGCGGCGCATGATTGTCAGTCTGTTCGTGTTGCCGGCGCGCCCCAAGCGTTCTGCCCATGCTTACCAAAGCATCTGGACACCAGAGGGATCACCGCTGGTAACGCTATCGATGCAACTGCTGGAAAAGCTGAAGAAAGAAGTGTCGCTGCCGGTGTCGATGGCGATGCGTTACGGCAACCCCTCAATTGAAAGTGAACTGCTGCAACTGGCCAAACAACCTGGTGTCGATGAAATCCTTTTCCTGCCACTGTACCCGCATTACGCCGACAGCACCGTGCTTACTTCGATAAAGGAAGCGGAACGGGTGATCGCGCACCTTGGCCTCAAGGTGAAGCTGTTGGTGCCAAAGCCGTTCTATGACAAGCCCGATTACATCCGCAATCTGGTCACCAGCGCGCAACCGTGGCTCGATCAGGGCTTCGACCACATACTGTTCAGTTATCACGGTTTGCCGGAGTCACACCTGACCAAGTCCGATCCTACCGGCAGTCATTGCCTCAAGAGTGCCGATTGCTGCCAGCGGCCGTCGTCGGCACATGCCACCTGCTACCGTCATCAGGTGTTGCGCACCACCGAATTGTTTGTTGAAGCCGCAGGCCTTGCGCCAGAGCAATATTCCGTCAGTTTCCAGTCGCGCCTGGGCCGCGCCAAGTGGCTGGAACCGTCAACCGAACACGTATTGGAACATCTGGCAGAACGCGGCATCAAAAACCTGTTGGTACTTTGCCCCGCGTTCGTCACCGACTGTCTGGAAACACTGGAAGAAATCGAGATCCAGGGCAGCGAATCCTTCAAGGAAGCTGGTGGCGAAACGCTGACGCTGGTGCCTTGCCTCAACGCCCATCCTGATTGGGTGCACACTGTTGCGCAGTGGATTACCGCTGCCTGAGAGCTTCTATGTCGTATATTTGGGTCAAATCGTTGCACCTGTTGTTTGTGATGGCCTGGGTGGCCTGCGTGTTCTATCTGCCACGCATCCTCGTCAACATCGCGGAAGTCGGTGATGTGCCGTTCATCAATGGCCGGCTGCAACTGATGGGCAAGCGCCTCTACCGTTTTGGCCACATCATGTTCGGCCTCTCACTGGTGTTCGGCTTGTGGCTGTGGTTTGGCTATGCAGTCAGCGGACCGTGGCTGCACGCCAAGTTGACGCTGGTGGCGCTGCTGCTGACTTACTTCATCATCACAGGACGCTACCTGAAGAAAGGCGTGGCAGCTCTGCCTTCATCACGCACGCTGCGTCTGTTGAATGAAGTGCCCATACTGCTGGTGTTGGCCGTGATCTATCTGGTGTTGGCAAAACCGGGATTCGGCGCTGCCTGACCGGCTCTCAAGAAGCGCATCAATGATCTTGCTCGAATTGACAGCAGTGCTGGGCTGCTTGCTGGTGGGCAGCCGTTATGGCGGCATGGGGCTGGGCCTCATCAGCGGCATCGGTCTATTCGTGCTCGTATTCGTGTTCGGCCTTCCCCCCGGGGAACCGCCGGTGCGCGTCATGCTCACCATCCTCGCCGTGATCGGTTGTGCCGCCACACTGCAAACAGCAGGCGGCTTGAACGTAATGATGCAGTTCGCTGAACGGCTGCTGCGCAAACACCCCTCTCACATAACCCTGCTGGCTCCGCTGACTACCTGGACCCTGACGTTCCTGTGTGGCACCGGCCACATGGTGTACACCATGTTTCCGATCATTGCCGATATCGCACTGCACAAAGGCATCAGACCGGAGCGGCCGATGGCGGTGGCGGCCATTGCCGGACAAATGTCCATTTGTGCCTCGCCGGTATCAGTGGCTTTGGTGTCGCTGGTCAGCATTCTCGCGGCCAATCAAGGCGTGGGTGAGCCCTACGGCATGCTGACGATCATGATGGTGACACTGCCCGCATCGCTGCTGGGCACTTTACTGGCAGCGCTGTGGAGCATGCAGCGCGGCACCGAGCTGGCCGACGATGCCGGGTTCCAGGCCAGGCTCGCCGATCCGGTGCAGCGCGCCTTCATCTACGGTGAAAGCGTGACCCTGCTCAACCTCCGCTACCCGCGCAGCGCCTACCAAAGCGTCGGCATTTTCTTTGCCGGCATTGCAGTCGTGGTGCTGATGGGCGCGATGCCCGGCTTGCGTCCTGCTTTCACTGTTGAAGGCGTCACCGCGCCGTTGGACATGAATCTGGTGATCCAGATGATGATGATGATCGCAGGTGCCTGCATGTTGTTCATTTGCAAGGTTGCACCGGCAGAAATTGCCAACGGCTCGGTGTTCAAAGCCGGCGTCACCGGAATTTTCTCGGTGTTTGGCGTGGCATGGATGACCGATACTTTCTTTGCTGCCCACCAGGGAGCACTGCAAACCAGTCTGGCAGAAGTAGTACAAACCCAGCCCTGGCTCTATGCGGTAGTGCTGTTCCTCGCTACCAAACTGGTGAACAGCCAGGCCGCTGCCATTGTGGCCATTGCGCCCATGGGGCTCGCCCTCGGCATCGAACCCAAACTCATCATTGCTTTTTTCCCGGCAGCCAACGGCTATTTCCTGATCCCCACCTACCCCACCGATCTGGCCTGTATCGGCTTCGATCGTTCAGGCACTACCCGCATCGGCAAATACTTGTTCGACCATAGTTTCATGGTGCCGGGCTTGATTGCTGTTATTGCAAGCAGCGCCATTGGTTATGGCCTGGCGCAATTGCTGTTGTAGGCGGCGCCGGTTGCGGTGCGCGGGGAGAATGGCGTCAGCGTCGTGATTTAGGCGCCGGCCTGCGGGCGGCACCGGTCTTGTGGCGTATGGCTGCCTTCTGCCAGGTCTTCGGCGCGGGTGGCACCAAGTGTTTTTCTTCGGTGCCAATCAAATCACTGCGTCCCATCTGCACCAGTGCTTCGCGCAACACATCGAAATTGGCTGGATCGTGGTAACGCAGAAAAGCTTTCTGCAAACGCCGATGCTCGAGTTTCTTGGGTATCGTCAGCTTCTCACTCTTGTAGTGCAGTTTCTTCAGCGGATTGCGACCTGAGTGATACATCGCGGTGGCAAGCGCCATCGGTGACGGGTAGAACGTCTGCACCTGATCCGGTTTGAATTTGTTCTTCTTCAGCCACAGCGCCAGACTCAACATGTCTTCATCGCGCGAACCCGGATGGGCGGCGATGAAGTAAGGAATCAGATACTGCTTCTTGCCGGCTTCGGCTGAATACTTCTCGAACAGTTGCTTGAACTCGTCGTAGTGGGTGATCGACGGCTTCATCATCTGGTTGAGCGGGCCGTCTTCACTGTGCTCGGGCGCAATCTTCAGATAGCCACCGACGTGGTGCGTCACCAGTTCCTTGATGTACTCGGGATCGCGCAGCGCCAGATCGTAGCGCAGGCCTGAGGCAATCAGGATTTTCTTGATGCCACTGATTCGGCGTGCCTTGCGATACAGCTCGGTGGTCTGGCTGTGGTCGGTCTTCAGGTGTTTGCATATCGTCGGGAATACACACGAGAGGCGACGGCAGCGCTGGCCGATCTCGCTGTGCGCTTCCTTGCAGACCAGGCCGTACATATTGGCCGTAGGGCCACCCAGATCGCTGATGACACCGGTGAAACCCGGTACCTGGTCGCGGATTTTTTCGATCTCGCCGAGGATGCTCTGCTCGGAACGGCTCTGGATGACGCGGCCTTCATGTTCGGTGATTGAACAGAAGGTGCAACCACCGAAGCAGCCACGCATGATGTTCACACTGGTCTTGATCATGTCGTAGGCGGGGATTACTGCATTGCCGTACTTTGGATGCGGGCGCCGCGCGTATTGCAGATCGAACACGCCGTCCATCTCGTGGGTTTCGAGCGGGATCGGCGGCCGGTTGACCCAGATTTCCTTGGTGCCGTGCTTCTGCACCAATACGCGGCCATTGAACGGACTCGCTTCCTGATGCAACACACGCGAAGCGTGGGCATACAACACCGGATCGTTGGTGACCTTCTCGAACGACGGCAGCCGCACATAGGTGGTGGCCATATCGAGTTTCTGTTTGTGCTGCAGCGGCAGCGGGATGATCTTCAACGGGCGCGGTGCCTGCGGGTCGGGATTTTCCGGCTCCTGCTGCGTGCTGACGTATTCGTACGGATTCATCATCTTGTCGATCTTGCCGGGCCAGTCGACACGGGTGGAATCCACTTCGGTCCAGCCTGAGGGCACTTTGTCGCGAATGATGGTGGTGCCACGGATGTCAGTCAGTTCACTTACCTTGCGGCCCTGCGCGAGTGCATGTGCCACTTCAGCTATCGCGCGTTCGGCATTGCCATAGAGCAGAATGTCGGCAGCCGAATCAATCAGCACCGACTTGCGGATCTTGTCGCTCCAATAATCGTACTGCGCGATGCGGCGCAACGAAGCCTCAATACCGCCTATTACCAATGGCACATCGTTGTAGGCCTGCCGACACAACTGGCTGTACACGATTACGGCGCGATCAGGCCGTTTGCCACCTTCATCATTCGGCGTGTAGGCATCGTCGTGGCGCAGCCGCAAATCGGCGGTATAGCGATTGATCATCGAATCCATGTTGCCGGCAGTGATGCCGAAGAACAGGTTGGGTTTTCCCAGCGCCATGAAGTCGGCGGTATTCTGCCAGCGCGGCTGTGCAATGATGCCGACGCGAAAACCCTGCGCTTCCAGAAAGCGGCCTATCACCGCCATGCCAAAACTCGGGTGATCCACATAGGCATCGCCGGTAACGATGATGATGTCGCACGAATCCCAGCCGAGCTGATCCATCTCTGCCCGCGACATCGGCAGATAGGGCGCTATGCCATAGCTTTCGGCCCAATATTTGGGGTACGAGAACAAGGTGCCGCTCTGGTCAGAGAGCAGCGCTTGGGTAGATAGCGGGGAGTCCGGGCGGGAAGATTGCATCTGGCCATGATACCAGTGATGAAGCTGCCGCAACCTCAGTCGGGATTGCTTTGTTGCGCGCGCGGCGCGAACTGGATCGGAAACGGCGCGATGTTGTCGCCCTTGCTGATGGTGGCGACGCCTTCTTTCTCGACTTCGTCGATGCGCACGATGGCCTGCAGCGGGATGAAGCTGCGCTTGACGCCGGTGAACTCGGTCTTGAGTTTTTCCTCAGCCGGATCGACGACCATCTGGCTACGCTCACCGAACACAAAGTTCTCGATCTCGATAAAGCCCCACAGGTCGCTCTGGTACACCTCGCGCGCGTAGATCTCGTACACCTGGCCTTTGTTGAGGAAAGTGATGCGATACAAATAGGGGAGATCGTTTTTGCGGTTGTTCATGCGAGGACTGCCATACTGCGAAAGGAATGCCCGCAATATTGGGCCGATGCTGCGGGAATTCAAGTATAATTCGCTCCGTTTTTGCCGCTTTGCACGCACTCCACCATGTCCAAGATTCCCCCGCAAAAAGTATTCATCCAGACCCACGGCTGCCAGATGAACGAGTATGACTCGTCACGCATGCTGGACCTGTTGCGTGAGTACAAAGGCATGGAAGTCACCGAGGTGGCCGAAGAAGCCGACGTGCTGCTGTTGAACACCTGCTCGATCCGCGAGAAAGCGCAGGAGCGGGTATTCCACCAGTTGGGACGCTGGCGGGAACTGAAGAAACTGAAGCCCGGCCTCAAGATTGCCGTGGGTGGCTGCGTCGCCAGCCAGGAAGGCGCTGCCATCGGCAAACGCGCGCCTTATGTAGACGTAGTGTTCGGCCCGCAAACGCTGCACCGCCTGCCCGAACTGCTCGACGCTGCCAATGGCCACAAGCCGGTGGTCGACATCAGCTTTCCCGAAATCGAAAAATTCGACCGCCTGCCCGAGCCCACCGTTGAAGCGGCTTCCGCCTTCCTCACCGTGCAGGAAGGCTGCAGCAAATATTGCTCGTTTTGCGTAGTGCCCTATACCCGTGGCGAAGAGATCAGCCGGCCCTTCGACGATGTGATTGCCGAAGCCGTGCACCTGGCCAGCCAGGGCGCCAAGGAAATCAACCTGCTGGGCCAGAACGTCAACGCCTACCGCGGCCCCACCCATGACGGCGGTATCGCCGACCTCGCCATGGTCATCACTACCCTTGCCGCCATTGATGGCATTGAACGCATCCGCTTCACCACCTCACACCCGCTGGAGTTCAGCCAGTCCCTATTCGACTGCTACGCCAATGTCCCCAAGCTGGTGAGCCACCTGCACCTGCCGATCCAGAGCGGCTCCGACCGCATACTGACCGCCATGAAGCGCAACCACACCGCGCTCGAGTACAAGAGCATCATCCGCAAGCTGCGGCTTATCCGCCCCGGCATCAGCGTTTCCTCCGACTTCATCGTGGGTTTCCCCGGCGAAACCGACAAGGATTTTGCCGACACCATGGCGGTAATCCACGACGTCGGCTTCGACACCTCCTACAGCTTCGTCTACAGCTCACGCCCTGGCACCCCCGCCGCAGAGCTACCAGACACGACACCAGAAGAGGTTAAAAAACAACGACTTAACGTCTTGCAGGAACGCATCGTGCAAAACGCTACCCGCATCAGCGAACAGATGGTGGGCTCTATCCAGCACGTATTGGTGAGCGGCCCCACTCGGAAAGACCCTGGCGAGTTGCAGGGCCGCACCGAGAACAACCGCTCGGTCACCTTCCGCGCCGATCAGGGCCTGATAGGACAACTGATCCCGGTGCGGATTGTCGGGGTGCATGCGTCCAACTCGTTGCGGGGGGAGTTGGTTTAAGCTCCTCTTTTACCGGTTTTGCCCTGCTATACTGCCAGCTCACTCGTTACCCGGAGCCCGTCTCCCCCCTTCGATGATTGCCCAAGTCCCGTCCCGCAGGCTGGCGTTACAGCCTGACAATCCCCAGCGGCTGGCCAACCTGTGCGGCCTGCACAACGAGCACCTGCGGCAACTGGAAGAGAACCTCGACCTGCGCATCAGCAACCGTGGCAATGAATTCACGCTGACCGGCGAGGAAGATGCCCTGCAAAGCGGCGAACGCATCCTGCAACAGCTCTATGCCCACACCGAACACCAGACCAACCTGACGCCGGAACACGTGCACCTCGCGCTGGCCGAAGTACGCCCACGCCCGCAGCAGGAAATGTTCTCTTCCGCCGAAGCCTCGGCGGAGGCGGATACAGACGGCCCGATAAAACTGCTGCGCACCCCCAAAGCCTCAATCAAACCCCGCACGCCGCACCAGATTGCCTACGTCAACGCCATAGCCCGCCACGACATCAACTTCGGCATCGGCCCCGCCGGTACCGGCAAGACCTTCCTCGCCGTGGCCTGTGCGGTGGAAGCCCTGGTCAGCGAGCGTGTTCAGCGCATTGTGCTGGTACGCCCGGCGGTGGAAGCCGGCGAGAAACTGGGCTTTTTGCCCGGCGACCTCAGCCAGAAGGTCGACCCCTACCTGCGGCCTTTGTATGACGCCCTCTACGAAATGCTGGGTTTCGAGCGCGTTGCCCGCCTGATTGAGCGCAGCACTATCGAAGTAGCACCACTGGCTTACATGCGTGGCCGCACGCTCAACAACTCCTTCATCATTCTCGACGAAAGCCAGAACACCACCACCACCCAGATGAAGATGTTCCTGACCCGCATCGGCTTCGGCTCCACCGCCGTTATTACCGGCGACGTGACGCAGATCGATCTGCCGAAGGGCACGCGGTCGGGACTGGTGCAGGTCACCGGCGTGCTTGGCAAAGTGAAGGGCGTCAGCTTCACCTGGTTCAACTCCGGTGACGTAGTGCGGCACCCGATCGTGCAGCGCATCGTGGATGCCTACGACGAATACGACCGTCAGCAGGTGTCGCCCCTCAACGAAGACAAGAACGTCAAAGAGCGGATGCATGAGCGTGACAATTGAGCTGGTGAATGCCAGCGGTGAACGCGGCCTGCCTTTGAAGCGCCAGTTTGCCGCATGGGCGCAAGCAGCACTGGTGGGAGCAGGCCTGGAAAAAGACAAGCGTGCTCTCAGCATACGACTGGTGGGTGAAGAAGAATCGGCCCAGTTGAACGGCGACTACCGCAGCAAGGGTTACGCCAC
>Ga0255100_1000726_pt1 | contig 12827 bp, 10 predicted proteins | sample Colum_Colum_RepB_2_FD_188449 | JGI IMG/M metagenome (GOLD analysis project Ga0255100, IMG submission 188449) | Freshwater microbial communities from Columbia River, Oregon, United States - Colum_Colum_RepB_8d | ecosystem: Environmental > Aquatic > Freshwater > River | place: USA: Oregon...
GTATGGTCACTTTCACAAGCGGTTCCATCGGAGGCAAGGCGGCAGCTGGTGCTGTTGTCGTGGCGGTGCGTATCGCCGGAGCAGAAGTTGCTGCAGCTACTGGCACAACAGGTGCTGCCACAACAGTTACTGCCACAACAGGTACTGCAGCTGGCGCTGGCGGCGGCGCCATGGTCCCCTGCTGCGTTACCGACTGGTTGCGCCACGCGCGGATCTCTTCCTGCTCTTCGTCCATGAAGTCGACCATCGCATTTTCGTCGATACCGGCAATCAAAGCTTCGGCAGGTTCAAGTTCGTTTGAGTGGCCACTTTCACCGAAACCCGGTTCGATGCGGGGTTCGGCAGGTGCTGGTGGCCGCTGGAAATGGCTGGCTGCCAAACGATAGGCGTTTTCCAGCAGCGCCGGTTCATTTTCGTAGTTGTTTTCATCGCTATCCGGATCGTACTCAGCATCGTCGTCGTGGGCTGCTTCGTCGTCAGTTTGCCCGTCTCGCTGCAGCGCTGTCTCCTTTTCGTCGTCGGCGTCAGCTGCATCAATGGCTTCGGCGTCGAGATCGTCTTCTTCCTCAAATACCTCTTCGTCTTCAACGTCGGTGACCGCGTCGTATTCGTTGGCAAGCGCCTCGGCGAACTCCTCGGCTTGCAGCTGACCGTAGTCATCGTCGTCGCTGCTGTTGTCGGCATAGCCTGCCATCAACGGATCCGGTTCGGCGGCCACAAACTGATCGGCCAGTTCATCCATCAACCCGGTTTCATCGAGAAATTCATGGTCCTCGCTTTCGGCGTCCAGATCTGCTGGCACACCACCCTCTTCCTGAACTGCAACGGCGGCGTGCCCCGTCAAAGCGGCGGATTCCGCTGCAACCGCGTCCAGCTCCTGTATGAATTCAGCATCAAGCCCGGCCAGTACTTCCGGTGGCAAGCCGTCATCGGCAAATTCCTCTTCGACGTCTGCAACTGCCCGGTCGGCAGTGACGAAGACATTGGCGTGCACTATCTCGGTTTCTTCTATCTCGACGGGATCCATCAGCACCGGCACGGTCTGTGCCGGTGACGGCGGCAACTCCGGGGCATCGTGGCGACGGTCGCGACCATCCTTCAGACCGAAATAGCGCTTGCGAGGCACCGGCGCGGGATCGCCTTCACGCGGCAGGGTGCGGGCACCGCCATTGGGCAGTTCGGAATTGGGAAGTGCGTCGAGATCGACATTTTCCTGCGGGATGCTGCGATCCAGCTTTACCACAACGCGGTTACGGCGTTCGCTCCACTTGCGGCGATAGCCATCCAGCAGCACCAACACGATGGCACCGACAGTGGCAACAACCAACCAATCAAGTAATTGCATGGCTTTCGATCCGGACTACATCGCTGCCAGCTCGGCAGCTTCTTCTATATCGACAGTAACGAGACGCGAAACGCCGGGCTCGTGCATGGTGACGCCCAACAACTGGTTGGCAGCTTCCATTGTCAGTCGATTGTGGGTGATGAAAATAAACTGCACAACTGCCGACATCTCTTTCACCAACGCGGCATAGCGGCCAACGTTGGCATCGTCCAGCGGTGCGTCCACTTCGTCCAGCATACAGAATGGCGACGGGTTGAGCTGGAAGATGGAGAACACCAGCGCGATGGCCGTCATCGCCTTCTCACCACCCGACAGCAAATGAATGGTGCTGTTCTTCTTGCCGGGTGGCCGCGCCATGATGGCAACGCCGGTGTCGAGCAGATCTTCGCCGACCATGTCGAGATAGGCATGGCCGCCACCGAATACTTTCGGGAACAGCGCCTGCAGGCCATTGTTGATCTTGTCGAAGGTTTCCTTGAAGCGGGTACGGGTTTCCTTGTCGATCTTGCGGATCGCGTTCTGCAGGGTATCCAGCGCGCGCTCAAGTTCGTCGTTCTGGGCATCAAGGTACACCTTGCGCTGCGACTGGGTGCTGTATTCGTCGATAGCTGCCAGGTTTATAGGCCCGAGGCGCTGGATGCGAACGGCGACCTGTTCCAGTTCCTGCTCGCAGCCGGTTTCGCTGATATCCGGCGGCATGGAAGCGAGTACAGTTTGCAGGTCGTACTGGCTTTCCAGCAGTTGCTGCGCGAGCGCGGCGCGCTTCACGTGTGCACCTTCACTATTGAGCTTGCGGGTCACCAGTTCATCGCGCACACGCTGGGTGTGATCCTGCGTCTGGTGCCGGCGGCTTTCGAGTGCTCGCAGACCTTGTACAAACTCTTCCACTTTGCCGCGAGCAGATGCCAATTGCTGTTCGAGCACCAGGCGCGACCCGAGTTTGGTTTCCAGTTCCTGCTTCAGCGCCGGCAACGGGTTGTCGGTAGTCTGCAGATGTTCCTGCAATTGGTCGCGCCGCAACTGGTAGCTCTTCACCTGGGCACTGACGCGTTCGAGTGTAATGCGCAGTGAAGACAATTGCGCCAGCAGGGTTTGGTGGCGCAGTGCCAGCTGGTGCGCTTGTTCTCGCTCGTCACGGGCTTTCTGGCGCGCTTGGTCGAGCACACGGCGATAGTCGTCACGGCCGAGCAGTTGTTCTTCACGGCGGCCATTGTCGAACTCCATTTGGTCGAGCGCGGTCTGCAGGCCATTGCGTGCAGTGGCGATGTTGCTTTGTTCTATATGCAGTTGTTTTTCCAACTCGTCGATTTCGCCACGCAGACGTTTGCGGCGTTCGGTGACGGGCCGACCGATCAGAGCTGATAGCGGTCAATTCACGGTTCACCACACCAAGGTTGCGGATGATGTCTTCCTTCTCCTGCTCCAGCGAGCGCAGGCCTTGCTGATTCTCTTCTGCCTGCGCCAGCAGTTCGTCGGCCAGTGCTTCAATGGCACTGATTTGTTCACCTACGACGTTGAGTTCTTCCTGCCGCTGGATCATGCCGGCTTTTTCATCAAAGCCGCGCGCCACCCGCACCCAGTCCCGACCGAGCCACACACCTTCGCGCGTGATCAGTGACTCGCCGGCCTGCAGATGCTGGCGCAGCCCCAGCCCATCGGCAAGGTTGTCGGCGGTATAGATGCCGGCCAGTACGCTGGCCAATGAAGTAGATGAGGTGACCTGGTCGATCAATGCACGCCTGGCCAACTGCGGGTTACGACCACTGGCATCTTCGACGGCATGACCATCGTGCAGCACGACCTGGCCTTCACTGAAATCCTGCAAAGCGGTTTCGAGCTTGGCGAGATCATCCACACGGATCGCCTGCAGATGTTCGCCGAGGACAGTTTCGACGGCCTTGTCCCAGCCGCTGGTGACTTTGAGACCATCAACCAAACGTGCCTTGCCGGCGAGCTGGTTCTTCTCCAGCCAGCGCTGGCGGGTTTGCTGCTTGCTGCCCAGTGCTTGCTGCTGCAGCGCTTCCAGTGAGGCCTGGCGACCAAGCAAAGCCTGCAACTGGCTACGCTGCTGACTCAATTGGCTGTTGGTGTCCTGCAACTGCTTGCGGGTTGAATCAATGCGAGCATTGAGGCCGGCGCTCTGCCTTTCCAACTCGCCCTGGCGCAAGCTGAGTTCACCCAGATTGTTTTCCAGCATCGCCAGTTGTTCGGCTTCAGGATCAGTGGCGAGACTTTCGAGCTCCTTGCCAAGCGAGGTCTTGCGGGCCATGCCGCGGTCGACAATATTTTCCAGATGGTTGATACGTTGCTGTTCGACTTCGGCCTTGCGCACCGTGCCGGAACTTTCCTGGTTGAACTGGTCCCAGTCGTGCTGCCAGCGCTGCATGGTTTGTTCAGCCTCTTCGAGTGCTGAGCTTGTCTGGTCTTCCTGCGCGCGGATATCTTCGAGTTGCGGTTCCAGCATCGACACTTCTTCGTCGAGTGTCGTTATTCTGGTCAGATCGGTCTGCAATTCGGTTTCAGCCCGGCTCAACGAATCCATGGTGTCGCGCAAATCGTCTTCCAGTTGACGCTTGCGCTGGCGTTGGTACTCGATGCTCTGCTCAATTCGCGAGATATCGCTGCCAAGGCTGTAGTACTCGGCCTGGATGCGCTGATAGCTTTCGTTGGCTTCACTGCCACCGGCACGGAACTGTTCGATTTCGGCTTCGATTGCGCGATATTCGGCAATGCCGGCTTCCAGTGTGATTTCGAGTTCGCTGATCAATTGTTGCGAACCCGCCAACTCGGTATCCAGCCGTTGCCAGCGCAGAGCCTGCAAGCGTGCGGTCGTGTCACGCTCTTCCTGTTTGAACTCGCGGTATTTCTCGGCCGATTTCGCCTGCCGTTGCAAGTGTTGCAACTGGCGCTCGAGTTCCTCGCGAATGTCGGTCAGACGTTCCAGGTTTTCCTTGGTGCGACTGATCCGGCTTTCGGTTTCCTTGCGGCGCTCTTTGTACTTGGAGATGCCGGCAGCTTCTTCGATAAAAACACGCAGATCTTCCGGTCTCGATTCAATCAGGCGAGACACCATGCCCTGCTCGATGATTGAGTAACTGCGCGGACCCAGGCCGGTACCGAGAAAGATATCGGTAATGTCGCGGCGGCGGCACTTGGTGCCATTCAGCATGTAGGTGGATTGCGCTTCGGTATTGACGGTGCGCTTGACCGAAATTTCGGTGAAGCCGGCGTATTCGCCGGTGATCCTGCGCTCGCTGTTGTCGAACACCAGTTCCACCGAGGCCTGGCCCACCGGTTTGCGGTTGCTGGAGCCATTGAAGATGACGTCCGTCATCTGCTCGCCACGCAGATTCTTGGCCGAACTTTCTCCCATCACCCAGCGCACGGCGTCGATAATGTTGGACTTGCCGCAGCCGTTGGGCCCGACGATCGCGCAGAGGTTGCTGGGGAGGTTGACAGTGGTCGGATCGACGAAGGATTTGAAGCCCGCTAGCTTGATACTTTTCAGTCGCATTGGCTGCGAGTTTCCCGAATGGCAGTGATTCCGATTTGCCGGCAAGATAACAGATTAAGAATGCGAACTCAGCAATAAATTTGACAGAGGATGCAGGGGCATGGCCCCAATACTTTCCTTTACTTATCAATTGGTTATCAACACTTGAAGACTAACACTTTTGTGCTCGTTCACGGCGCTTGGCACGACAGCCGATGCTGGGCTCTGCTCGCCCCTCTGCTGCAGGCGCATGGTCATCGGGTGTTGACCCCCGACCTGCCTGGACACGGTCAGAGTACCTTGTCACCGGGACGCGCCACCTTGAAGGCTTATGTGCAGGCGCTATGCGATGTAGTCGAAAGCTGTAGCGAGCCCGTCATCCTGCTTGGCCACAGTATGTCAGGCATCGCGATAACCGAGACAGCAGCCCGCCTGCCCGCCCACATTGACCGGTTGGTCTACCTGTGTGCCTACCTGCCGCAGCCGGGCGATAGCATCTTTACGCTGATCACCCGCAATCGCGGCCATGAACCTCTCAGTGCAATAGAGCTGGCTCTTGCGATGAGTGATGATCGGCGCACCTGTGGTGTCGACGCCGATTCCATAATTCCGCTGTTTTATCCGAACGTGCCGGCAGCGGAAGCTGCGCGCTGCCAGCTACGCTTTGGCGCCCAAGGCAGCTTGCCCTTGGCGACCCCGGCGCAGTTCGATCCAGCCTCACTGGCCGGACTCCAGCGTCACTATGTGTGTTGCATGCAGGACCGGGTGATTCCACTGCATCATCAACAGCGCATGCTGGCGGCCGATGGGCGCATCACGGCGCATCGTCTGGTGGCTGATCACAGCCCTTTCTTCAGCTGTCCGTCCGAGCTGGCCAAGCTGCTGCTGACCCTTGGCTGACAGACAGCACTGACTTCAAATCATCATTTTCGAACATGGCCATATTGGCTACAGATTGGCCTATTTGACGATAACGCCAAATTCAGCAGCTGGGGTAAAAGACCGTACAATATTGTTTATATGGAAATTAAAAGTTGGAACAGCGGTTGCAAATTACATAATCGTTTTTGCAGGACTTGTGACTTTAACCAACTTATCAAGGAGATCCCTATGAACACGAAACCCACACTTGTCGCTCTTGCCACCGTTGCCCTGCTGTTATGCCAGTCGGGCTTTGCCCGTGAAACTGCTGTTGCGGCGGATCACGCGGGTGTTGTCAGCATCACTGAAATCGTCGTCGCCCAACCTTCACAGCAACGCAGCACCCTTGCCAGCGAGTTCAGCCAACTGCGCAGCCAGTTGAAAACCGCCGCCTTGCAGCAATTGCAACAGCACCTTGATCCGACTGCCTTGCTGGTGGAGATGTTAAAGACGGCCAACCGTACGCTGCTGGGTACGGTGCACAAATTGTGAATGAGTGTCAGTTGCGCAAATAGATAAACCGCAGATCGTAGCTGCGGGCGATGGCAGCGCCGGCGATCGTAGTGGAATTGGCGATACGCACAGTGAATTCCAGTCTGGTGAGATCGGCATTGGCGGTCGACAGCGGCATTGCCACGGTTTCGTTGATGCGGATGCTGCGTGCTATCGCCGGCAGGTTGCCTTGTTTGAAGGTCATGTTGCCGCTGACGGCAAGTGCCGCTGTGCTCAGCACCGTTGGTGACAACTGTTTGACCAGGTCCGCTACTTTGCCGAGCGAGCTCGGTGTACTGCCATAAACCCCACCGATCACTTGCACGTTCTCGCCGGTTACGGTTACCAGCAAGCTGGTTGCAGGGTAGTAACGTTTCAGACTGCCGCCGCTGAGCTGGTTGTTAGTCAACGCGCTGGGCGGGAACGTGGCGGGCTGGCGCTGTTCAGCCAGCGTGAATAATTGATTGGCGGCATCAATATTGATGTTGCCACCCACCGGTCCTGCGCATTTCGCCAGCAACTGGGTTTTGCCGCCAACCAGGTTGCCTATCACGTCGCCATTCAGGGTTTGCACGCGCAGGCTTCAGGTGGAGCCGGTGCTGGCAGCGCTATCCACTTGCAGCAGGTACCCGGTCTGCGTGTTGTTCCAATTCAGCAGATTGACGTTGGCCAGATCAACGGTGGGATTGGAGTACAGCGTGCCATTCATGCAAAGGCTGCCGTCATCAGTAATGGCCACGTCAACCGGTCCCTGGTCCCTGCTACCACCGGCGAGAACCCACCGGCAGCGGTAAACGTCAGCGCATAGGCGCCGGTAAGCGCCGATGGCAATGTTACCGACATGTTACTGGCCTGCAGCGCGGAAATGACTTTGTCCAGAATGCCGGCACCGATCGGGGTTGAACCAAAACTGCCGCCCTTGACTGACACCTGACGGTTGCTGACAGAAACAGTGACACCGGTTGCCTCGTAGAAGCGGAAGACAGCACTGTTGCCCTGCTGGTTGTAGGTCAACGGACCACGGGGAACAAGGAGGGCAGGCGTTGCTCGGCCAAACCAAACATAAGATTGATCTTGGCCAGATCCGGATTGACGCGCCCTTGGCGTCTCCGCATACGGCACTGAGCGATGTGCGCGTGCCGCTGAAGCTGCCGTACTGGCGACCGCTGCTGCTAAACATATCGAGCCGGCCCTGACTGAAACTGCTGTCGCGCGTGCTGTTCGGCAACAAAGACAGCGAGTAGTAGTACCCGCCTTCGTTGTTCTGCCACAGTACGGTGTCGGAATCATCAAGCAATAGAGGTAAGTCCAACACTGTTTCTCCGGTACAGAGCCTTTTGTCGTCCGCGATAACGAAGGTCAATTGCATGCCATTGGGCAACGGAGAAAACGTCGAGGCATTCTGGAATGACAACCGATAAGTGCCAGTGTAATAACTGTCAAAACTGCTGGGGAGATGCTGTCAGTGGAATCGGCAAGTTATTGGCGTTGGCAGCTACCAGACTGTTGACATCACCAAGCAAAACACCGCCTGCGCCAAACTTGCCTCCTCGAGCGCTGACAACCCCATTCCGGCTTATCAGAAATGTATCAGTTGCAGAGTAATAACGATAAAACTCTGTACTGGTAATGTGAGTCAGAATGAATAAACCTTCTGGAAACAGTTCCGGATAATTGGCCTCTGCCAACTCGAAAAACTTCTGGTTGTTGTCACCTCCGCTTGTGGGTTGGGGTTGCGCCAGTTCCCTAGTAGTGACGTCATTAACTGCAATGAGTTCAGATGGTCTGCGATAAAAGCCATAGCTGCCCCCTGCAGCCGAAGCAATCGAGACTCCTTCGAATATACTTGTGGTACTTACTGAAAATTCCAGGTTGTTGATTGGTTGAGCCCAGTAGATTCGATCAGTGACGCCCGCCTTTGTGAACGGAGTCTTGGCTAAAAATCCTCCTGAACAGAGCGAACCATCAATGGCGATGGTCAATCTGGCAGTGGATTTATTGGCATACGGGGAAGCGGCTGTGGCGGCCTCCATCTGCAATTCCCACGTGCCGAATGCTGAACCGGGAATGTTGACTGCCACGCCAATCAGCTGGGCATGCGCCGGCGAAGCAAGCAGCACCAATATTGCTGCTGCAATACAAACAATCTGCTTCATCCCGGCTCCCAGGGCTGTCATCAACCTGCCAGACACTCATTGCCCAGATAACCACCGCCACCGCAGTAAGTCACATCCTGCAACTGCATCAGGATGCCATCGGGATCAGTGAAATACAGTTCAGGCGTACCACCTTCGGCGCCACCGCGAGCTGGCATGCGCAAGCTTATGTAGTGCATCAGTGGGCCTGCCTGCGGCGGCGGACCACCCGGGGCAGCCTCCGGACGTGCTTTCAAACCGTATTCGGTAAGCTTGGCGAGTATCTGATCGACATTGAAGCCGGTCATGTTGAAACAGCCGTGGTTGAGGTTGGCCGGCGTTTTGTTCTCGCTGGCGCCACCGGCATACATGACGAACTGCTTGCCGTCGCCAGTACCTGTAACAGGGGAAGTTGGACCCTGATACGACTGCACCTTGAGGCCAAACAGCTCCTGGTAATAGGTGTTGGCACCAGCACCATCGTTGACGAATGCGGTGAAGTGGCTGATTTCGGTGAGGCTGAACATGCCCGCCGGCGCTGCTTCGGGTGCGCCGCACACATTGCCGAGCTCGCCGCTGCCACCGCAATAGTTGGTGTCGCTCAACTGAACGATCAGCCCGCGCGGATCGGAAAAATAAAGTTCCGGGGTTTCGCCACGCATGCGGACCCACAGTTTGTTGGCGTTGTCGAGGCCGGGTGCAGCTGGTGAAGGTGCTTCAATGCGGACATAGCCACGGCTTTCGAGAGCAGCCTGTACGGCCGTGATATCAAATTTTTCTACCGAGTAACCAATCTGGGTGATGGCAGGCTTTTCGTTCGGCAGCACTTTGCGTACAGCCATGAATGCCGGACCTTCACCAACCCGCATGCAGATGCGATCGCCAGAACGGCACTGCACTGGCATACCGAACAGGTCCTGGTAGAACGCCTGGGTGCGGGCAACATCGGCCACGCTCAATTCGAAGCAGTTGATCTTCTCGATGCTCAAGGCCGGGCCGCTCTGCGCCAGCACGCCGCGTACAAACGCCAAGGCCGGCAAGGCTGCCAGCAGACTACGGCGGGAAATACCTGACATCGCTTTGGTTTTTATGGTTGTCATGGTGAGTTGAACCCCTCTTGAAGGACATTGGCATCTTAGCTTCCGCTCGTTGGCGGCGTCCAGCTGACTGCCAGTGTTGATAGTTGACGCTTCCGCCAATGCTCGATTGACTTCATTGGCCCGCTATGTGAGTTTCCCTGCTGTTATCGGGGACTCCATGCAAGGTGCAAACAGTGTGCATATTCCTCGAAACATCCACATTCCTGAGGGGGATACCATCATGACTCTGCAACACGCAATCCGCGCCGGCCTGCTGCTGGCATTTTCGACTTCCGTATTCGCACAAGCTCCAGCCGGCGGCGCTGCTCCACCACCGGCAGACACCAGCTTGAGCTTCTTTGTGACCAGCGTTGGCTCTGGCAAAGGTGCCAACCTCGGTGGCCTCGCCGGAGCTGACGCACACTGCAAGGCACTGGCCGAAGCTGCCGGCACCACCGGCAAAACCTGGGCAGCCTACCTGAGCACCACCGGTGCCGGTGGCGTCAACGCCAAAGACCGTATCGGCAAAGGCCCGTGGTACAACGCCAACGGCGTATTGGTAGCCCGCAGCGTTGACCATCTGCACTACAGCAACGTGTTGCTGACCAAAGCAAACTCGATCACCGAGAAAAAAGGCACCGTGAATGGTGTAGGCGACACGCCGAACCAGCACGATATCCTGACCGGCACCAACCCGAACGGCACCGCTTCTGAGATGACGTGCAACAACTGGACCAGCGACAGCAACGAAGACAACCCGAAAGCCACTGTCGGCCACCTCGACCGCACGGGTGGTGGCGCCATGGCTGAATCATGGAATGCAGCACACGCCAGCCGTGGTTGCAGCCAGGAAAAACTTATCGCTTCCGGCGGCAACGGATACTTCTACTGCTTCGCCGTGACTGAATAAATCAGTAACACGCTATAAACGAAAGGCACCTCCGGGTGCCTTTCTGCATTATCTTTCCAACAAAAGTTTCTTCAGACAAAAACGAGAGAAGAAGGGTGCCCACCATGTCAGCAACCTATCAGGTCAACGAGTTCGTCGATGACCAGAAGATCAGCCGCTTCAACATCTATTTGCTGATCTGGAGCTTCCTGACCATGTTCGCCGACGGCTTCGATCTGAACTCGCTCGGTTTCGCCGCACCGGAATTGACCCGTATGTGGGGCGTCGAGCGCAGCGCAATGGGACCGGTGCTCAGCGCCAACCTGTTTGGCATCTTCATCGGCGCGCCCTTGCTTGGCTGGCTTGGTGATCGTTATGGCCGCCGTCCGCTGATCATCGCCGGCACCTTGATGTACGGCACCATGACGCTGCTGATGGCGTTCTCAACCACGATGGAACAAATGATTGCCCTGCGCTTCATCGCCGGCATCGGCATTGGCGGCATCATGCCGAATACCATCTCGCTGAATTCCGAACTGACACCGAAAAAGTTCCGCTCCACTCTCATCGTGCTGATGTTCATGGGCATCACCACCGGCAGTACCGCCGTTGGCCTGGTGGCAAAATACCTGATGCCTACCCATGGCTGGCAGATTCTTTTCCAGGCGGGTGGAGTGTTGCCGCTGGTCGTTGGTATATGCCTTTACTTCGCCTTGCCGGAATCGTTGAAACTACTTTCCACTCTGAAGGGACGCCGCACTGAGCTGCTTGCCACTGCGCGCCGTATGCGACCAGATCTGGCGATTGCTGACGATGCGGTCTTCACCAACGAGCAACAATCTGCGGCAGGCAGCAGCCATGTGCGGGAACTGTTCAGGGGCAGCCTGGCTCTGATAACACCCCTGTTGTGGGTATGCTTTGTGATTGCATTGATGGCGAACTTTTTCCTCAACAACACATTACCGCTCATCTACGACAAGTACGGCATCCCCGCCGTCGAAGCCGCCAATATCACCACGATGTACCACGCCGGCGGCATAGTGGGCGGCATTATTGTCAGCCTGCTGCTCGACCGCATCGGCTTCACTGTGGTGGCACTGATGTTCCTGCTGGGCGTGCCTGCGGTCATGCTGCTTGGCACCGACAGCCTTGGCTTTACCATGCTGGCTGGGGTGGCAGGCATGGCCGGTGTGATGATCCTTGGTGCGCAGTTCGGCAATAACGCTGCTGCCGGCCTCATCTATCCAACTGCAGTCCGCGGCAAGGGCGTGGGCATTGCATTGTCGATCGGCCGCTTTGGTGCCATTGCCGGCCCCACGGTAGGAGCCATCATGCTGGGCATGGATATGACACTACAGACCCTGTTTCTGCTGGCCGGGTTGCCGATACTCATCGGGCTGGTCGCATCCATCCTGCTGGCGTGGTTGTGCTACCGCCGGTTCAACAGCGTTTTGCTCGACGATACGCCAGCCAACCCCGGGCGTTAATGTCGCCCCGTCCAGTCATGCTCGGGTAGAATTGCCGGCTTGTTGGCCAGCCGTTTACCCTTGCATGAATCTCAAGCTCGAACTCGAAACCCGCATCAGTGAGGCACTGTCATCACTGGCAGGCCAAAGCCCCTGCCCCGCCCTCGTGGCATATTCCAAAAGTGCCCAGTTCGGCGACTACCAGGCCAACGGCGTGATGTCACTGGCGAAGAAACTCGGTCGCAATCCGCGTGAGTTGGCGCAGCAGTTGGTGGGCCAGCTTGATCTCAGCGATGTGGTCGCCAAAGTCGAAGTGGCTGGTCCCGGTTTCATCAACCTGTTCATCAAGCCGGAGTTTCTGGGCGGGCGTCTGAACGCACTGGATCACAACCGGCTGGTGGCACCGACTGCAGCCCCCCAGACTGTGGTGATCGACTATTCATCGCCGAACCTGGCGAAGGAAATGCATGTTGGTCATCTGCGCGGCACCATCATCGGCGATGCCATTGCGCGCACCTTCGATTACCTCGGCCACCAACTGATCCGCCAGAACCACTTCGGTGACTGGGGCACGCAGTTCGGCATGCTGATTACGCACATGCAGGAACTCGGCAGCGGCAATCAACTGAACGCCGAGCTGGCCGATCTCGAGCAGTTCTATCGCGCTGCCAAGCAACGCTTCGACAGCGATGCCGCTTTTGCAGACAAGGCCCGCAACAATGTCGTCAAACTGCAATCCGGTGATGCAGACTGTCTGGCCATGTGGAAAGCGTTTACGCGCGAATCGATTGCGCATTGCCAACAGCTGTACCAGTTGCTCGACGTCACACTGCAGCCCACTGACATGCAGCCGGAGAGTTTCTACAACGATAAACTGGATTCTGTGATGCAGGCATTGATTGCAGGAGAACTGCTGCGCGAATCCGACGGCGCCCAGTGCGTATTCCTCGACGACTTCAAGACCAAGGAAGGCGAACCGCTGCCGGTTATCGTGCAGAAAACCGGAG